>Ga0209373_10000153_pt1 | contig 150586 bp, 84 predicted proteins | sample Higcelweek5metaG_FD_187173 | JGI IMG/M metagenome (GOLD analysis project Ga0209373, IMG submission 187173) | Freshwater pond sediment microbial communities from the University of Edinburgh, under environmental carbon perturbations - High... | ecosystem: Environmental > Aquatic > Freshwater >... | reverse complement strand
TGCTCCCACTCCAAATCTGTATATGTTTTTGCATAATATGCTTTTTTCTTATACAGATATTATATCATAAAAATGCTAAAATGTCCAGTGTTTATGCCACTTTTTGAACTTTTTAAGGAAAGCCTAAGTAACATTGCCTTCTTTAAATGGTTTTATATTTTCATTTCCGTCCGCAATATACCGTTTTTTATTTTTCACCATGATACTACACGAATTTTCAAAAAGCACAACACAATCGTAGGCTTTGCTCACCGTACTTTGAGAAGCCACCCATGGCCGGATCTGCACTGTAATGCGTAAATCCTGGCTTGAATCCGGCGATTTAATCCTCAGAATACAGAAGTCCTCCAAATATCGTTTTGTATACGGCGTTTCGCTGTCGGATTCATATAAGTCGTATTTCGCGCCGTCCACAAAGTGGATATTTTTATAGAATTCTTCTTCGGTTGTATCCAAAGGAACGTTATATATTCCTCTTAGCGATGAATTATACAGGTATGTATCCGTCGCAATTTTCGTATAATTTTTTACAATGCCGCCTACATAGCTTATTTTAAAATCATCCACGCAGATCCATTTTGATGTGCATCCGAAATGAAACTCGGTAATGCTTTCCAAATCCAGATTTGTGAATGGAATACTGCTGGCATACACATCACCGTCGACGGTTACATTAAATCGTCTTTCGGAAAAATCAAGCTCCAGCTTGCATTCATGCCATACATTCGGAGTCGGCGCCATATTGGCAATCGTTCCGACGCCTGCATATACATACGAACCCTTATAGGTCATATTATTAAGCACTTCCGGAATCAAGCCCGTATACTGAACGGAATTGGAAGCGTCCGCCAGCATGTAGCGGTAATTCACCGTCACAAATCCGCCAATTGGTTTAAAAATCTTTTTTGCCCATACAATAGGCCCTTCATTGCCGTGCACCATCAAAACCTTATTATTCGGGTCAAACGGATCCTCTTCTACATCCGCATAATTTCCTTCCGCCTTGCTGTTCAAAGGATAAGTCCAAGTGTCTGGAACGTCGCCTACCCGATAATTTTCAAAATTTTCATCCGAAACAACCGCCTGTTCCGCCGCGTATGCGGCTGGCAAAGAAGAAAAAATTATTGCAAGCAAGCTCATTACACAAATAATTTTTTTCATACCCGCCCCCTATTCTACGATCATAAGATCGATTGCCGAAAACGCCTCGGAAAAAATATATATCCAATCATCCAGACACACATTTTTTACGTCGATTACCGTTGCCTTTTTTTCCGCCTCTTTAAAACGATATGATTTCGTTTGGTAATAATAAAAATTATTTGGATCCAATAAAAACGGGAAGGTCTTTCCTTCGGATGTTTGCACGGTAATAAAATTGCCCTCTTTATAAATAACTTTCCCGCATATATTCTGTGTTCCGGCGTCGGTATTCATCGAAGTTTTATTACTGCGGTTCGCATAGGTGCCTCTGTCCAAAATAATTTCCTTATTTATATAATGATTGAGGTCATCAACTGTATTTATATCGGTGATATAGTAAAAGTCCTTCAGCTGCTCCTGCGTATGGCTCAGATAGTATTCCACGCAGGATTGATGGTAATAGGATGAATACGCTTTTCTGTAACGCACAATTTCACTGTCGTTAGCAGTCAGCTGAACAATGTCGCCTGCCCGAAGGCCGTTGATCACCATACCGTCCGCCGCAAAATAATTTTCCGGCGCTCCGTTTGTCAGCGTATATAAGGTTTGGCGCGGCATGCCGTCTGCATCCAGGCTTTCCCCTATTCTGATTACAACCGACGAACGCTGATTCCAGTCACCGATCAGGGATGATTCAACAGTTTGAACAATACAGCTCGCATTGGATGACTTTTTGTCGGCAAGATTGGAGAAATAAACCTGCGCATTTGGAATATTTGTATTGTGCTCATATGGCGCACTGCCTTTGTTAACACTATAAAAAAGCTCTTTATCCGCATCAGAGGGAATTTTAAAGAAATAGGAGTTTTTTGTTACAAAAATGTACCGGTTATCCTGATTCGGAATGGTCGTAGCCGGATTAATTGTGTATGTTCCGGAGCTGCAATAGTTATATGTTCTCACGTCGCTGTCCGTTTGCAGAACATCTTCGTCCGGACGTGTGCTGTCCGCCGTTTCCAATGAACTGATATTTCCCTGTTCGCCGATTTCAATCAAAACAATCTGTCTGATAAATCCGTCTGCATTAAAAAGCTCCGCTTGATCCACCAAATCATCCGATTCTATTTTTTTACCGTTATAGGTTATTTTCTTTTCAAAGCCATAAGTATTCCACTTACTGTTCGTATCGAATACTCTGATATGCGGATTTACCTTAAGCGGTGATGAATCGCAGGAAAATTTTGTCGCCATGACCATGATTTTTGATGAAGTTTGCTCGTAATAGGCAAGAACGTTATCTTTTCCCAGATAAAATGTTCCTTCCACGCCCAGTACCGGCTTATCCATGGTTGAATTTTCATATTCCGTTGCTATCCGGTATTTTCCGTCACCCACGAGGTATTCATCATCCGTTATTTCGCTTAATTTTCCATACACAATATTTGTGCATATTTCAATTGCCGCGCTATCGGAAGTAATCATAAGCGCTAAAACATCATAAGGTTTAATATCCGAAATTTTGATTTTCTCACTGTTTTTCGTTACCCGAACATCACCGACTTTTGACAGATCAACTTTTTCTCCGTATTTTCCGAATAACACGTCTTCTGTTTCATTTGTATTTAAAAACACCATTGTCCGGAATCGATTGATAAACAGAACATCATAAACGTCATCATTATCATAATCAATTAAACGCAGGCTGCCGTGAGGTATATTCAAATCCTCCGCTTTGATTCCCAGCACCGCTTTCCCGTTATAAATATAATCCGCATTCACCGAAATTTTTGCTTTTTTGCTTTTTTCTGCATTTGCGTTATAGGTAATTTCCGTTACGCCTGCAGAGATGATATCCGGCGCGCTGATGGTTAAAACATCATTTTTATCTTCAACCATTTTGAGATAGACCAATGTTTTTGTATCGTCGGTAAAATGATAATATGCTTCCACATAATTTCCTAACAAATCATTTGCTTTTGTATCCTTTTTATCAATAATGACGTCATTGACCTTAATTTGGTTTTCACTGATTTTTGAATCTCCATTTAAGGAAGTAAGCCCGTTATCGGTCAGAATACCGCGCACATAATCAACATCAAGGAATGTATTTAGGTCATCCTTAAAAAGCTCTGCTTTTTAAGGAGCGGAGCTTTAGCTCCGCAAACCAACAAAAATATACGGTTTTTTTGTTGGTTTTGACCAATTTACGGCGGCTGAAAAAACATAAAAGTGTTTAAGAACACTTTTATGTTTTTAAATCTGTATATGTTTTGAGCATATTTGCTCAAAACATATACAGATTTAGAGTAAGAAAGCTTGTATTTTTCGCAAAAAATCAAGGCTTCTTACTTTTTCAGTAAGCCCTATTTAAAATCGTGTTCCCAAATTTACTGCTGTATTCCACCGTCTCCCCGTAAGAGGTTTGTTCCGACAGATTGACAAACAAGGAATTATAAAGTAGCAAATATGCTTCATCATAGGTAATGGATTCGCTGTTTTTCACCGTTACATTTTTTGTAAGCTCTATACCGGCAGCCACAATTTCATATCCGGCCGGGAACCCGCCTTTCGCCTCCGCCAATGAATCATATCCCAAAAAGCGTACCAAAACGGCAATCGCCTCATGATAAGAAATATTATTTTCAGGTTGAAACCCGCCGTCCTCGTAGCTGCTCATCAAACCCATATCGCAAACGAAATTTACATACGTATAAAGCTCATTTTCCTTATTTACATCCGTAAAGGTTCTCTCACTTCCGGCGGCGGATTGATTCTTTCCGGAAATGCTATAGATAAGCTTTGAAAAGGCTCCTCTTGTTACAGCTTCGGAAGAGGTTGTATTTTCGCCGATAATACCAAGCTCCTGCAATAATATTGCTTTATCGGATTTTATGTTATTTTCATCTTCGGAAGCTGCAACACATATTGAAAATATGAATGTCACAGTCAGCATAAAACATAATATTTTTTTCATTTTGTGCTCCTTTTATTTAATAGCATATAAACAGTTTTTGAGGCTGCCGCCCTTGTAACATCCGCGTTCGGAACAAAAGCGTTATCTCCGGCGCCATTCAAAATCCCTGAATTTTTCAAGCTGTACACGGCGTCTTTGGCATAATCCGAAATTGCGCTGTCATCGCTGAACAATTCGTTTTGATCCGGCGTTTCTAATGCAATTTCTTTGAAATCGGCAATCCGTTTTAGAATCACTGCCAAATCCTGACGTGACAGCGTTTCTTCTTTTCCAAACAAACTGTCCGACTTACCGTTAATGATTCCTGCTTTTGAAAGCGAAGAAACAAACGGATAACTCCAGTCGTCCTGCAGAACGTCGGAAAAAGCGCTATCCTCATAATCTTTGATTTCAAAAGCTTTAGCGGCGATTTTCGCGAATTCGGCTCTTGTAACGTTATCGTTCGGCGCAAAAACCTTATCAGCTTTGCCTTCAACAATGCCAAGATCAAATAAATGAATAATGCCTTCCTTTGCCCAGCTTACGTCGTCCAAATCGTTAAATACTATTTTTTCCGGCGTAGGCGGAATGGGAGCCTGCGTGGCGTTATTAGAGGACGAATAGCTGCTGCCGCCTGTTTTATGGCTGATGCCGCCGCCTGTTCCGGAGGACGAACCGCCGTTATTACTGCCGGCGTTTTGATTACTGATCAAATTGCTGACAATCGTACCCACAGTTGTTTCAAGCTCTTGTATACTGCTGAATGTTTTTCCGTTTAATGCCTTGTAGATTTCGGTTTTATCCGCATAGCTTACATAGGATGAAGGCGCATTCCAATAATTTGCGTACTGTTTAAGAAACCGCTTGATTTCGTCACGCCTGCCGATTTCCACACTGTTTATGCCATTTAAAAGCACGCTTTGATAAAATGCTTGATTGAGTTCATCCAGGCTCTTGATATTTGCCGATAAAACATCCGTCAAAACGGTTGTCTTTTGATTTATATAATCCGTATTGGTTAAATCAACTGTCGATATATCCGCGTTATCGCTTAAATGCTTTTCTATGGTTTCGATTGTTAATGTTTCAAACGCTTTTAAAAATTCCTCTTTTCTTTCTGATAAAGCCTGCGCCGCCACAAATAGCTCAAATTTATCCTTTATATCGGAAACATCCGAATATGTATTATTATAAAACATTTTTAACGCTTCTGATTTATTCTTTAATTTATCATAATTCTCTGTATCAATTTGAAAAACAGATATATATTTTATGAATAACAGATTACTGATATCATTCGTATTTTGATTTTTGACTGCTGTATTGAATTCCTCAACCGCTTGTGTTACATCTTTAGTTTTTTGCAATGTAACGCAGCCGTTGAAGGCTTCCCTGATTTTATCCAGACTCTCATATGTAGTTTGGCGCATTGTATTGAAAATAGACGCTTTATTTACAATGCGGGAATAATCGCTGTTATCCCCGTGAGGCAGCATTAAAATATAATCATAATCCACCAGCAGCTTTGTCAAAACATCATCGTCGGTCAGCTTCGAGTCCATTAAAATGTTATTGATTTGTGTTGTAATATTCTGACGAAGCAATGCATTTTCCGCTACGTCAATATTAAACTCATAATTATCATTCTGATAAGGATTTCCGTCTTTTCCCAATATATTTTTATCCGCGAAAATCTTCCATTTGCCGCTGGGCAGATACTTTACCGATAAATCAAATTCATTTTGATTTTTTGTTTTATTTGCTGTAAATTCCTGATTCGTTTCCGTGTTGATCAGCTTAACGCTGTCGTTTGTCACGGAATTGATATCGGCGTTAGTAAAATCAAACTTAAATTGATATTCGCCCTCTGAAAGACCGGATAACTGCCCGGATAAAACAGCATTATTATCGCAGTACATTGTCATTGGATAGCCCTTTAAATACAGATTTTTCGACTGATTATACAGATTAATAATTTCATCTTCGCTCAAAATTCCTTTGTATAATGCCGCGCCGCCCAAACTCATCGGCAGCCTTGCCAAAAACTGATGCGAGGTTGACATTCCGAAATACACTCCCATATCCGATGTGGATTGTTTGACTAAACCTGATGCGTTCGCAATTTGATGACCAATTAAACATTCTTTACCATTTACATAAAGGCTCGGATTATTATTCACATTTGCAGGGTCATAAGCAATAACCACATGATGCCATGTATTATATGAAAACGTTTCCGACGTTGCCCAATAATGCTGACCTGCTTCAAAAAATTTACGATATATAATTGTAAATGATTTAGAGGTATTGGATCTTCCGATACATAAGCAGGTTGTTGTATCATCCCATGCTTTCGTGGGCTTTCCGATATAAAAGACGCCGTCGCCGCCCTGGCCGACCTCCTCCTGTATATTAATCCAAAGTGAGATTGTTGTGCTGTCGTTAAAAAACGGCGCGGCATTCATCGCCTCCATTTTCATATAAGTTGATTTTATGTAATGTTTTTTTTCATATGCTGTGTCCTTGATTACATTATAGGAATAGTATTTCAAATCGTCGCTGATACTAAGCGGATACAAGCCGTTATCCGCCTGATTCAAAAACTGATTGCTGCCGGTTATTTCGCTCATGTTATATGAGAATGCACACTCATTTTCAGCTTTAATTGTAATTACAAAAAAGCAAGAAATCATCGAAGATAAACATAAAAGCAAACTCAATATTCTTTTCATAAAGGCCTCCTTGTTTTTTCACTAGCCGATTTCTCTCAGTAGTTTTTGGCATAGCTTTTTACTTTTTACTTTTTTGCAGCCATTCGTCAAGCTGTTTTTGAAGCTCATCACGAATTTTTAAAGCGCCGGCCGTTTTTAACTTTTCCATATATTCACTATAGACTTCCTGATAATTCGGCAGCGCGCCATAGGATAATTCCGCATATTCTTTTGTAACTGTCGCGACCTGAGCGATTTCAACCGAAATATCCGAAACATCCGGCTTAAAGCCTACTGTCGGAAGAATCTGCGCATTATCATCCAGTGAGCGCACATAATCGGCATAACCCTCTGGATCAACCTGTGTTTCATAAGCGTTGCTTGTATTTCCTATTGCCCATTTATTCAATCCGTATAAGCTGTCGGCGTCCGCATAGGTAACATAACCCAGCGTTTCAATTCTGTTGTCGGAAACCTTTTTATAATGCTTGCCTTCCAAACCGTATACAAGCATATTATATAAATCCTTGCCTTTTTTCGTATTCATCAGCTCAATAACCTTCATAGCTCTGGCAGGATTTTCACAGGTTCTTGCAATACAGGTTGAGGTTGCCGGAATATTATTTTTAATATAATATTTGTCGCCCAGACCGAAAACTTTTGTTGCGAAGCCCTTCTTTGTGCTTTCTATAGATTCACTTGTTTTGTCATAGTACCCATGCCCCCAGAGAATATACCCTTTTTCCGCCTCATCGATTCCATCAACATTTTCACTTAAAATATCGTTTCTGATATACCCTTTTTTGTACCAATCGGCAGCTACGTCATACCATAATTTTTTATAATCACTCATATCATCGATGATTACTTGCTTGGTATCCGTATCTATACTAAAACCTGTTATGGTTGTTGAGTCATAGGTCGCTTTATCAGAAAAACCTTTGATTGTACCTACACCGACGCCTTTATTGATCAACCCGTTATCCTTTAATTTCTTAAAATAATTTTCAAATAAACCATATAACTCTTTGCCTGCGTTGCTGTTTGCCGCCCATTCGTTATACTTTGCCTGAATTGCCCCTATATCCATATATTTATCGGCATATTCTTTTTTCGTATGAATTCCAAAGGGACTTGTCGACATAATCTGATAATTGGGTATGCAATATACTTCTCCGTTCACCTTTCCCAACTCCAGAAGCCAATCCGGAAATTCCTTTAAAATATCCGGCGCGTCTTCTTGAATCAATTTGTCAAGCGGCAAATAAGCTCCTTTTTCGACTTCTCCGATAAATGAGGGTATTGCGTATCCCGACCAGGCGATGTCAACCTTTTCGCTTGAAGCCATCATCAGCTGCCATCTCTCACCGAAATTGCCGCCCGGTATAATTTCAATCTCTACCTCCGTATTCGGAAGATAATCTTTGAGCTTTGTGTTAAACTCCTGCCATACTGCATCCGAATCCTTTTGTTTGCCCGCGCCGGTGCATACCCATTTCAGTTTAACATTTTCCCCCTTATTATCCGTTTGAGCGACCTTTTTGGAACATGATGACATAATCAGCGTTATGCTTAATAAGACTGACAGACACATTATAAATTTTTTACCGGTTATTTTCATCGTCTTTCTTTCCTTTCTTATATTATAATAATCATTTATGCACTCAACCTTTTACCGCGCCTACAGTCAAGCCCTTGCTGAAATATTTCTGAAAAAACGGAAATATTACAAGCATCGGACCTGTCGCCACAATACACATAGCAAATCTTGTGCTTTCAGCAGGAACATTTGCCGAAGCCGAATCGCCGATATTCGGAGCAATTTGCATAATATTTTTAATAAGCGCCGCTTCATCCATTAATTTCTGAAGCAAATACTGCAAAGAATAAAGCTCTGATTTTCTTATATAGATTAAGGATGTTTGCCAATCATTCCATTTCCCCAGCAATACAAGAAAGGATACGGTTGCCAGAACAGGCTTTGAAAGCGGCATGATGATCTGAAAAAATGTCCGCCATTCATTACAACCGTCTATTTTCGCAGATTCCGCAAGCTCAGGAGGCAAGCCCTGAAAAAACGTCCGGATAATAATGATATACCACGCGCTTGCAAGGCTTGGAAAAATGTAAATCCAAATTGTATTTCCCAATTGCAGATACTGCGTATTTAATATGTAAGTAGGAATTAATCCGCCGGAAAACAGCATTGTAAAGAAAACATAAAACATGATTGGTTTTCTGTATTTATATCCTTTTCTGGAAAGCGGATATGCCATGAGCGCCATTACAATGACGCTTAAAAACGTTCCGAAAAACGAATAAAATATCGTAACCTTATAAGCGTTAATGATCGTTTGCGGATTTTTAAAAACATATCTATACGCAGTAAAATCAATATGCGCCGGAATCATGTGATACCCTTTTTCAATAATTTCGCTTTCCGTTGTTAAGGATATACCGAAAACAGTCATAATCGGTAATATAAACGCAAGCGAAAACAACAAAAACATGAATTTTATAATAATGTCGCTTATTTTTATCTTTTTTATCATTTCGGTTGTCCTTTCTTTTTAAAACAACGTGTTTTCAGGACTTATTTTTTTCACTATCAGGTTCGTTGCCACAACGAGAATTAATCCCACAAAGGATTGAAACAACCCTACTGCCGAGGTAATTCCCAGATCTCCGTTTCGAAGCCCTCTGAATAAATATGTGTCAATTACATCTGTAACATTATATAAGCTGCCGATGTCCCTTGGAATCTGATAAAACAAACCGAAATCGCCTCTGAATATATTCCCTACTTTCAGTATGCCCAAAATCGTTATGATAGGTATCAGATGCGGAATTGATATATTTAGAACCTGCTGAACCTTATTTGCTCCGTCAATTTCTGCCGCCTCATACAATTCACTCGATATGCCCATAAGCGCAGCATAATAAACAATACTGTCAATCCCCACGTTCTTCCATATATTTGTTACTGTGAGTATTACCGGCCAGCAATTTGTGTCAGAATACCAATCACGGCCGGAGAATCTGAAAAATCGAAGAAATTGATTTAAAATTCCCAGATTAGGATTCAAAACAATATAAGATATATAGCCGACAATAACCCATGAAAGAAACGTAGGCAGTATCATGCTTGTCTGAAAAAATTTAATCCAGCCCCGTTCGCATATTTCATATAAAAACAGTGCGACAATCACAGCGCATATAATGCCAAGAATAATAAAAACGAAGTTATAGCCTACTGTATTTCTCGTAAGCCTCCATGCATCCTGTGAAGAGAAGAAAAATTTAAAGTTCTTCAATCCTACCCATTTACTTCCCAGTATACCATTTGCATAGTTATATTTTTTAAACGCGATAATAGCGCCGAACATAGGCAAATAGCAAAATATAAAAAAATATATGATACCGGGAAGCGTTAATGTAGTAAGTTCAAAATTCAAAAATTTATGTTTTCTTTTTTGTTTTTTATTAGCAACCTTTGCTATTTCCATAACCTCAATCATTCCTTTTTCTTAATTTACTTCATTATATCATAGCAAACTTGCACCATCAATACAAAAAATTTGATTATTATATAAGAAAATAAACGACTTTTAAATATATAAATTTTACTTTTTTTATGGTTTTGTACTTATTTTAATTGGGGGGAATTACACAGACATGAAAAAAGACCACTTTTTTGTTATGGTCTTTCTCATGCCTTAAGTTGATGACATTAAGTATTAGTAATATTAAAATTCTAATATTTATGATGATATACAAAAATTAAGCCACCAAATCATTAGTGATTTAGTGGCTTTTTAACATCCGTTATATTTAAATACAATTAAAAAGATCCTGTTAAAAATTATTTCTCTAAACTATATTTGAGTGTAAACAATATTTCCTCCAATAATAGTCATCTTAATGTCAATATTTTCGTTGAAAAGAATTAAGTCGGCATATTTACCAACTGTTATACTTCCCATAACCTTATCCATATTAATGATTGATGCAGGAGTTAAAGTCATCATTTTTACGGCATCAAAGAGAGGCACATCTGCCATATTAATCATGTTACGTACAAGACTTTCCGCTGTTGCTACACTACCTGCAAAAGCTGAACGATCCATTAATTTAGCTACACCATGTTCAACAATCACCTTTTGTCCATCTTGCAGGCTTCCAAGGATGCTTTCACCTTCCGGCATTCCTGCTGCCCGCATTGAATCGGTCACAAGAGCTATATGGTCGGCTCCCTTGAATTTATATACATATTTTAGCAGGCTGGATGGAAGATGACTTCCATCTGCAATAATTTCAACTGTCATTTCATCAATTAAATAAGCACTTTCAATTACTCCTGCATATCTGTATCCATTTATTCTATGGATGCCTGACATTGCGGAGTATAAATGTGTAATATGCCGAAATCCATTTTCAAAAGCGAGTTGCACCTGTTCGTATGTTGCGTCCGAATGTGCAATAGACGGAAGAATCCCTTTTGAATCAATATATCGTGCAAATTTCAAAGCGCCGTCTATCTCCGGTGCTGCACTCCATCTAACAACGTCGTCTGACCACGACAAAATGGTCTCAACCTCTTTCATTAAAGGCTTTTTTATATACCTCATATTCTGCGCGCCTCTTTGAGCCATTGAAAAGTATGGGCCTTCAAGATGAAGTCCTAAAAGCCTTGCCCCTCTATTATTCACTGCTTTTGCTGTCTTAAATTTTTGCATATTGTTTTTCAATTCATCCATGGTGCTGGTAAGCGTAGTGGGCAGCATCGCGGTTGTACCATGTATAGCATGTATTTCTGCTGCCTTTATAAATGCTTCTGCTGTACCATCCATGAAGTCATAACCACCGCCGCCATGAGTGTGAATATCAATAAAACCAGGAGATACGTACAGCCCTTTTGCATCGATCAATAAGCAATCTTCAATATTAATATCCTTATGAGAAATACCAGCGATATTTGAATCTTCAATTATTATACATCCATTATGAATAATTTGATAAGGCATTATAATATTTGCATTATTAATTTTAATTCTTTTTGTCATAAAAGCCCCCGCATATATTTTTTAAATTATACCCATGAAATCTCATCACTTATGATTTTTTAAACAAAATATCGCATGCGCTGTCTGCGTCACAGAATAACACTGCATTGTCATGCAAACGCAAAACAGATGCAGGACAAATTTCGGATATTTCACCATGAACAGCATTTTTTACCGCTTTTGCCTTTGTTTTGGCAGGAACAACACAAAATACATATGATGCTTTCATCAGCGCGGGAATTGTCAGTGTAATTGCCTGTTTCGGCACATCATCAATTCTACCGAAGCACCCGTCGTTAACCTGCTGCTGCCTGCACATTTCGTCGAGAGCAACCACCTTAACAATTTCTTTATCGTCAAAATCCGCAACCCAAGGGTCATTAAAAGCGATATGACCGTTTTCGCCGATTCCCATACATACAACATCTGCAGGATATTTTTGCAGCAGGCCTGTATAGCGAATGCACTCCTCTTGCAGATCTTGCGCTTGTCCGTTTATGTAATGAACGCTTTTGAAATTAACCATTGAAAAAATCCTGTTCTTTAAAAAATTTCCAAATCCCTGCGGGGCTTCTTTTGGAAGTCCTATATACTCATCCATATGAAATGCGTTTATTCCCGACCAGTTTATTCCGTTTGTTTCCAGTAAAGCCGCAAGCATTTCGTTTTGTGACGGCGCCGCGGCAAATATCACATTTATTTCTTCTTTTTTATTTAATAATTCCTTGAATTTTATCCCTGCCGCCTCTCCGGCCATTTTACCCATTTCACTGCGGGAGTTTAACACTTTAACATTCAATTTATCAACAGTAAAGTCTTTTATAATACTCATCTTTATCCTCCATAGTTTATTCTGTATTTTCTACAGCGTCTGATCACTTCCCGCAATTGTGTTCTGGTTAAAGCATCCTTACATTTTAAACCTACTTTGGGATGTTCAAAGGTTATCGGCATATAATATCCATCCATTTTTTCCTCCAGAGCTTCAATTCTGCCCCATAATTCATCCGATTTTAATTTTTCATCATTATAAAGAGCATTATAATACGCCGCAAGCTCAGTCATAAGCATCATGGTATCCAATCCATAACTAAGCAGTCTTTTGTCTTCACCCAAACGCAGCTCATATTTTGTTTTTTGCTGCTGTTTTTGTATTTCAACCGGATTAACCGGAGCATCCGTATGAAGAATGAAGTGATTTTCTTTCTTCGCCATTTCCATTTTATCCCTTTTTCTGACTTCATCCAGTATTTTCATTGCTTCCGTAAGCTTTTGGACAGACTGTCTGCCGCTCATCTCAACCCCTTCCGGCATTTGAAAATGATCGCCGGCATCCAGCGGCTTTAAAGGCTTACAGCCATTCCAGACAAGCAAATGATACAAAATGCTGTTACTGCCCCAGGCCCGCCAGCTTGCGCAGCGCGCCCATGCCTCCTCAATCAGCCTGTATACCTGCCGCATTTCATCTGCATATTCACCGTACCAGTTTTGAAAATATTCTTCAACTAACTGGTCTGTATCCGTCTTTGGATCCCATGCCAGCTGTGCGTAAAGCAATTGTGTAAGAGTACGCATTGCCCAACCTACCATTGGAAGATGCATATATGTAATCCCCTTTGCCCCCTGCTGAAAGTAATACGGAATATCGCTGCTGATTCTTTCGGTAAACACCAATGGCAGATCCTCAAATTTACTGACGTTATAATATTCCAGAATCATAACCGGCAGTCCGTTCTTTTGCCATCCGTTCAGCGCCTTTTGATATACGGTATTACATGAACAGCCCGGATGATCAAAGTCATGCTCATAACACCGCAATATAGGGCAAAATACGATGTAATCCCCGGCATCTATAAGGTTTTGGGGCACTTCCTTTTGCGGTGGCTGAAGTGTTGACGTGCCTTCATAAGCGGTTAACACAAGTTTTACATCATGATCAATTCTGCCGTCATGCCTCGCCTGATTAAGATAATTTCTTACAGCGGACAGAAAATGAAGAGCCTGATCGGTTCCGTTTCCCATGCTTTTGCATTCATCACAAGTACAGATACCGCCCCATGTATCAAAGGTCCACACATCAATGCGGTCCGCCGCATTCCACTCTCCTGTAATATAAGACAACAGTTCTTTCGATAAAAATTCAAGCAAATCCTTTTGTGAAACACAAAACTGCGTTTTTAAAGCGTCCTCTTTTTTTTTGGTTCCGCATTCTGGCAGACCGTACCATGCTTCATGCTCATCCCACAGAGTTTTGCCTGAGGGCAGCGTATGGTCGGGATCGAGTATATTTTCAAAAATATGCCCCCCTGTCTTCATACTCATTCCCAATTTGTTCTGCAAGGGGGCCGTTGCCGGGCGGTATCCCGACAAATTTAAACGGTTTCGTGCCATCCATATCCATAAATCCTCGGATTCCTTAAGCATACCTTCAAATTCAAAACCTCTGCCAAGACTCATCGCGGGCGCAAACATCTGCGGCATATCCGGAAGTATCAGGCCGTTTGACATTGAAGGAACAATTTCCCCCTCCTTGCCGGGCGCATACCAACGCCAGCCCTGTAACCTTAGAAATTCATAAACGCCGTACAGCACACCTGTGCGGCTGCTGCCTTTAATACAGAGGGAATTATCTCTCGGGATAAATTCAAAGCTCTCACCGGCGCCGTTTAAATTTTCCGTCTCAAGCCAAAGATTAAAGCCATTTAAGTCAGGCTGCGATGTCACTTTAATCTGTGTATCTGTCAGCGTTCTGCTTAGATATTCCTTTAATTCCATTGCCGCATATGCAACGGTACACCGTGCAGCCCGTTCCGGCTCGTTTCTGAAATCTATATACCTCTCTTCACCAGCCCAGACGGCAGCCTTTTGTATAGCGCCGTCAAACTGTAATACAATATTTATGTTTTCACTTTCTTTTAAAAATACATCCATTTTTTCAAACCCCTAATCAAAATGTAATATTTTATTTAATGCCTTCATTATACTGTTTATGTGGTGCTGATAAATCTCCTCGCCTCTCTGCGTACGCATAATTATTAAATTTGTCAATGTTACATGGCATTTTCAAGGTTATTTTTGTAAATTTACTCTCTTCAGATTGAACAGTAACACCATACTCATTACCAAATATTAACCTGATACGGCTGTTTACATTTTTCATTCCTACATGGATATTTTTTTCTTCTAATTTTTCTTCTTCGGACAGCTCATTTTGCAATTCTTTTTGCTTCTCTTTCGAAATTCCGGCACCGTCATCCATAATTGTAAACATAATATTTTCGTTTTCTAACCATCCGCATATTTCCAATTTACATTTATGATTACATGCCCGTATCCCATGATCAATCGCATTTTCAATAATCGGTTGCAAACAGATTTTTAACACTTTACTCTCTAAAATATCGGGAGCAATATCCCATTTTACCTCGAATTTATCAACAAACCGTTCCAATTGTAAATCCACATAGCATTTGGCGTGCTCCACTTCGTCCTTGACACGAACAAAAAAAGCATTATTTATATATGTCAGCTGCAGTAATCTTGCCAAGTGAGAAAGCATTTGTAATATTTTTTCCACATTTATTTTTTTATCGCTGGCATATAACGCGATCACCTGAATGGTATTGTACAAAAAGTGTGGCTTTATCTGCGCCTGCAAGGTTGATAAATGATATTTTTTCACCAAAAGTAATTTATCGATTAATTCATTTTCTGTTTGCTTTTGCTTTTCCACGATTCTGCCGATCTTCTGCATAATAAAGCTCAGCTCATCTTTGTACTTTTCCGTTTGAACGTCGGGATAACTATAATAATTATCGCTTTGTTCTATCAGCACCATTAATTTTTTTATCGGCTGATATGTCTGTTTGGAAACAAAATATGATAAAATAATAATTAAAATAATACTAATCATAATCATAATCACTACATAGATATGATAATTATTCTTCCAATCAGGTTCATTATACACATGCGATAGCAGCATATAGGAAAGGTTAAATTTTTCACCCTGTGAAAAGACACAAAAGTCAATATTTCGATTATTATTTATATAGGCAGTTGAGAACTTATCTTTTATCTTCAAATTCTTCCCGTTTAAAATTTCATTCTTTTTTATATGATAATTTGCCGCAAGATTGGAATAAACACAATTTCCATCCTCTGAAAACAGCATAACGCTATCATTATCCAGCGAACACAGGGAACTAATCTTGTTTGTGATGATATCCTGATTTAAGTTAATGATCAATACCCCCAGATATACTTTGTTATAATACACCGCTTTTAATACGGCGAAGTTATTTTCATCATAAACAATTGTAGTGTTCAGGCTTTCAATACGTTTTCTCACAACGTTATATAATATATTTTTTTCTTTATTTTGCAAAAAGCATGAGCTTGCGCTGCTGAATACATAATCCGAAGCAGACGAATATATTTCAATTGCTTTGATATAATCACGGTCTGCGATTTCTACATTCAGGGTTTGCGTTAAATTTTTTGTGATCCGTAAACTGCGTTCATTATTTGAAAAAACATCCGCGCAATTAATATATTCCAACACATTGCTGTTACTGTAAAGCATTGAAATCTCGCGGTCACAGACAGCAAAAATCGTGTCCATATAATTTTGAATTGTAATTAAATTTTTTGAGTTATCCAGCGTGATTTTATTTAACAGCACAGAACGATTGTAATGGTAAAACAGTAAATTGATTCCCGCCACAGGAATTGCAATAACAACAAGAATAATAATAAAATTCCGCTTAAATATTTTATTGAACCTAAAATTACTGAAAATATCATTATGCATAAAAAACATCTCCCATTAACAGAGTGAAGCGCCACTCAAAAAAGTGACGCTACCAGAACCCGCTGATCAAGCATTTAATCAGTGGTTTCTTTCTACCGGTAAATAATCATCCACTGGGGTACTCCGGATGTATAACGGACAAACAGCTTTGTATAATTATTACTTTCGTGCAAATAATCAATAATATCATTCGCTGTTCCCTTAATTATTTTTCCTTCGCTCTCATCAAAAATCAGAATGGTACTTCCCAGCGGAAGAATTTCCATTTCTTTAAGATTGACTCCCGATGACGGATCATTGGACGTTATAAGAACAGATGAATTCATTTTCTTATAAACATTCACATACAATGAACGGATATAAGCATTATAGGAAACGTTTTCCCCGATAAGAATCTTCTTATCTCCCCTGTCAAACGCCTTATTGTAAGAATAGAGTGAATTATCACTGTCCGTGATCATCTGGATTAAGTCTCCCTTATCAAGAGCGCTGACATCACACAAGCTGTCGACGAGGATTGAGGTTTCCTGCCCCGTCTGATCATAATAATATAATTTTTTTACCGCTTCATCCTCTGAAAATGAATCGGTAATTTTTGAAACCAGATAAAACGGCGCGTCTTCGGCAAGGTATTCCATATCGCCGCTTGTATCGTACACCAAATAACTGGCTTTTTCCGCTTCTGTTCCGATACTGTATGCCTTTAACCCGCTGTAGCTTCTGTTTTTTAAATAAGACATACTCTGGAAAGCATATTTCTCATCCTTGTCTTTATCTTTCGGAAGCACGAATATCTTTGTTGCGGAATCAATCAGAAATTTACCGCTGAAGCTTTGAATTGGCGGTTTATACATTACCGACGTCTGTGTAATTTCAGCCATTAAATAGAGTGATTCGCTTCTTTCACCATATTTCGGGGAAGATGAATACGCAAAGTCAACTTCGCGGACCTTTCCGTCATTGTTCAATTTATACAAAATCAGCTGCTGCGATGACATAGCTTGTATTATATCCGCGGAATTACTATACGCTCTGCCGTCAATGATTACTTTGTTTGCACATTGAAGCTCTTTGATCGCTCCGTCAAATACTTTCAATGTCACATTCGCCAGGCTGCCGCCATCAGCGGTTTTGATAAGATACCCGACATTTTGCTCAGCAATGTTTTTCTTTTCAAAATACATGATTTTACCGTCAATATCCAGATAGAATTCGCCGGTTGCGCCCAATTCGATCTGATCCGTATATTTTTCATAATCAGCAGCGATTTCGTAAACACTGCAGTTAACGGTTATTTTAAAGCCGTCGCTTTGCTGAATGTTTTCAATCATGCCGCTGATCATTTTTGTGTTGACGATTATATAAATTAATTTATTATCCTTGCTTTTTGCTACGCTCAAAACCGAAGAATACGTAATGTCTTTTTCGGAAACCTCCGTAAAGTCCGGCGAATAAATTTTTACGATTGTATTCCCGTCCCATACCAGTTTTTTTGAAAGATTTGTTCTGTCATACAATACTCTTTTATCAAAGTCAATAGTATCCACAACATAATTTTCATAATTTGCTATAATAATAATATCATAAATACCGTCATCCGTGCTGTCAATCAAAGTAACGTCCCCTGTTTCGGGCATCATCATTTCAACTGTATACAGCCCGATCGCAGTCCCGTTATATAAAATTTTGGATTTCTCGCTTATTTTGGCCTTTTTTATCTTATCAGCATCTTTATCCGCATAATATGTATAGCATCTGTTTGAAAAACTGATTAAATTATCCGCATAAATAAATAATTCATTCGTTCTGTCGGGAGACAGCCAAATTAGTTTGTATTCGCCCTCATCCTTAATATAATAAGCGGTCACCGTATATCCAAGCAAAAAATCCGCCCCGGTTGTGCCGGTTTGATACACTGTATCGTTAATTTTCACATTCTTCCCGTCAATTGAGGAATCACCGGTCAATGAGCTGTATTCATTTTCGGTGATCTGCCCCTTCACTTTATATATTTTCAAATATTCCGATAGAATCGTATGTCCCTCTTTGGTTTCATATGTAATTTCCTGCGCATAGGAGCTTTGCTCCAAAATATCGCATTTCAGGGCACGCATCAACATTTTTATCAGCTGATAACTATTCGCGGTATTTCCTGCCGGTATATCCGTATCGACGAGCAAGCCGCGGTCGGAGGCAACAATCGAATAACCGATCGGATAGCCGCCTTTTCTTTCGGCAATCACGCCATATCCAAGCAGCCGTACAAAACTATAAATTACCTCATCCGGCTTAATATTTTTATCGGGTGAAAATATTCCGTTATCATAACAGGTCATCAGCCCGCACGATAAAACAGTCTGGATCTCATGATAAGCCGGATCCGAATCCAAAACGTCCGAGGTAAGGTTACCGGACTCCGGAAATATACCGGCAGCTTTTAATTTTACAAGCAAGGTTGCGAATTCTCTTCTAGTTACGGCAGCGTTATAGTCGATGGTACCGCTCTGCGTGTCCCATAAAACCCCGATTGTTTTCAAAAACGAAACATCACTGTTTATGTCCGCCGTCATATCTTCTGTCTGTGCCAGCGTTGCATTCTCAAAAGAAAATACAATTACCACCGAAATAAAAAGCAAAAGCAGCTTATTGAATTTCATTTCATTGCACCTCCCTGATTATACACCGCCAATCTATATATCACACAAGCCGCTTGTGCCCTTGTACAACTGTTATAAACACCAAAGGTTTCGTCCCCCAAGCCGTTGATAATACCAGCACCCTTTAAATAGCTCACAGCGTCTTTTGCATAATCGCTGATTGCACCTCTGTCCTTAAATTCCGCGATATCCCCCGCCATATCAAAGGTATAACCGTTTTTTTGCGCGAATCGATACGCCATGACCGCCATATCCTGCCGTGTTATGGGCTGGCCTACTCCGAAGCTGCCGTCTTCCTGCCCAAAAACAGCGCCGATAGCGGCGGCAGAATAAATACAGGGCGCATACCACGCGTCGTCAGAAATATCTGTAAATTGTGTTATTATATCCGCGGCCGGCAACTGAAAGGCCAGCGTCAGCATTTTCACAAATTCCTCTCTTGTAACGATATCATTCGGGGCAAATGTGCCGCCGCCTTTGCCGTTGACTATGCCAAGCGCATACAGCTTTTCAATGCTTTGCTTCGCCCATTGTACAGAATCAAGATCCGTAAACCCTTTCTCTACCTGCGGAATTAACGGTTCAGCCACTCCCGCCGTAAAGCTTGAGGACGACCCGCCGCCGCCGCCACCGCTCTCGGAATGATGAGAAGCAGGAGTCTGCAATAATTCTAAAATTTTTGCGCGCAGAGCTTCTAGAGAATCAAAATCCATGCCGATAAGCTCTAAATCAATTTCCGCGGTATCGGAAAGCGAATAATACCCGCCGATCGCGGAGCTGTAGACGATATTCCGGTATTCCTGCAAAATCTTTCCCACTACCCCATAGGAATCCACCGATTTTACCGCCGTTAAAATCGCGGCCTCGGCAATTTTGGAATGAATATCCGAAATATTATACATTTTTGTGTTATTGAGCTGTAACAGTTTTTGCGATAAAATGCTCATCTGATCCTTTGTAAAATCCTTATATATATTGTACGCCGGAACAGATGATATGTCAAGCACATCGGCATAGATTGTCAAAAGTTCCTTTATACCTTCCGAATCAGTACATTCGTTTATCTTTTCAATAACGGAAAATTGCAGAAAATATTTTTGCACATCCGCAACATTTTTAAAGCTGTCTTTCACTCCAAACATCTGCGAATAAATAAAATCCTGATCTGCTACTTTATTCCATATCGCCATATCTAGCGCGAAATTATCCTTTTTCTCTATCAATAATTTTTTAAAATCCTCCGTATTTGTTTTTGCCATTAAAAGCGCAGTAAGCTCCTGTGTTTCAGCGATATTATAAAAAATAAGGTTTTTCGTAAGGGCGGTTTGAAATACATTGCAATTAACTGTGATATGATAGCTTCCGGTAGGAGTGTCCAAAGGCGCGGCAATAGCAAACCTTCCCTCAGCACTGCTGCCGTTTGCCTGTACAAGAGCAACCATTTTGCCTGATTCCGATACAATTTTTAAAACAAATTTTGGACGAAAAGAATCGCTTTCGTATGTGCCGTTGACAACGACCTTTCCTGTCAGACGGTCTTCCGTGACAGAAGTAATCGCCGCGCCATATACGCAATTAGTAAAAAGAATTGTAAAAACGATCCACGCCGTCAGTACTTTGCTTTTCATATTCAATCTCCGCCCCCGTTCTTGCTTAAACCTATTTTATCAAACTCAATCGCATTAAAATCCGGTAATGTCATAAATACTACGCTGTCTCCCCTTAAAGTCAAATTACCTTTTTGCTCATCCGTAAATCCAATGTCACCCGTATAGGTCAGATTTTCTCCCATCGGCGAATAGCTGGTATATTGATCTGTCAGTAACATTTCATAATGATTGGCAATCACATTATCCTCAATCGTATTGTAAAGCGCCGCGCCCGGCGAATCGGACAGACATTTTGCCACATTCGGATATTTGCTCCATGCCGTGCTTGTCAGATCAATTGTGCTGATGTCCGCCAGCATTTTACTGAGTATTGACTGATAATGCGCGGCTGTACCGACGTTTCTCGCCCATATTGAATAGGGCTTTACCGGCTGGCTGCCGGTTACCTCCGCAATAATATTATTTTTCAGTATGTTATCCCTGCCGCCGTTTAAGAAAATACCGCTCGGCAGCCGGTAAAAAATATTGTTTGTTACACTCACGCCCGACATCAAATCATCCAGATAAACGCCCACAACATTATTCCCGTTATTTCTGCTGTCGTACAGATCATGAATAAAGTTGCTGTCGATTTTTATCCCTCGCTGAATATACGAACGTCCGCAATAAATCGCGCCCGCGTCGGCCGATTCCTGCAATACATTTGCAATTTCATTATATTGTATCGTTTGTGCGCAGCCTGATACAATAATTCCGGAATGAGGGCCGTTATATATTTTATTATGTGAAATGATATTCCCCGATCCCTGATTAATTGAAATTCCGGGTGAGTATACCTTTACCACGTTTGAAAAATCATGAATTGTATTATTTATAATTTGCGACATGCCTTGATCCAGTGTTACGGAATTGCCGCTGCTCATCAGCGCAATTCCTGTCATTCCTGTATTGTGAACACGGCATCCCTTCACTATAGCGTTCGAACAACCTGACAAAACAATGCCGCTTGTCCCCAGATTTGCGACCTCCAGATTTTCCAGCCGCACGTGATTGCTTTGCACAGCCTCAATACCGCTTACATTACCGCCTTCAATGACCAGATTTTTTAAAACGACATTATCACAATCTGTTAAGTTTATTATTTCCTGATCCAGTGTTCCGATTGTCATGGATGTGGTTTCTGATAGCGGAGCAAGCGGATAAAAGTATAATATATTGGTGTTTTTGTCCACAAACCATTCTCCGGGCATATCAATTTCCTCCATTAAGTTATATGCGAAGAAATTTTGCCCGCTGATAATACCAAAATGGTTCGGATGCTCCACAACCAAACCGCCGTTACTGTTATCGACACCTAAAAGCCGGGTGCTTTCATAGCACCAGTCGGCGCACCAAAAACCGCCCATATGCGCGGCGTCGGCTGTCTGCCACCGCTGAATTCTGCTGTCGCTTACCTGAAAAGAAATATTGCTGTAATTTGCCCTCAGGTTATCATAGGTAACTTCATTATAATTGACCGCTGTGCTTGTGCCTGTATAATAAGGCGTGCCCGTTTGGATATAGCCTGTGTTCGGATAACGGGCTCTTGTCATTTTATTCGAATTCTGATACAATTGTATATATTTTGAAATACCTGAAACATAGTCGATAATCCCCAATTCTCCCATGCCGGATAAACCCTGCGCCGCCAGATCAATGCTGTAAACGTTGCCGCTGGCCTCGGCAGGCATTCTTTGCAATATACTTTCATCAGTAACCAGCGCTGCTTTTGAAAAATCAATCTCACTGCTGCCGGTCAATACCGCTTTTTCGTTTGGATATGCACAGATGATGAGCGGCTGGTTTTGCGCTGTGCTGTAATCGGAACCGTTTATCGAAATCGTGTTACTAACTTTATAGCGCCCCCCGCGCATGTATATCGTAATACCGTTATTATTTTCACATCCTTTTGCGGCAGCTAAAGCCTTTTCCAAAGTCGCATAGGGATTGACCAGGCTGCCGTCCCCGTTTGTATCGTTTCCTGTTTCGGCAACATAATACACGTCTTTTGTTGTTTTTACTTCATTATAAAGCGTAGCTGAGGTTTCCAGAGGCGCAAGTGATCCGTCCGTCTTCCATAAAAATGCCTGAAGGTGTGTAACATTTTTATTTTCGGGAATCGATATATATGCCTGAAGTGTGCGGCTTTCCTTTGGCTGCAATACTTCCGGTTTTATTTGCACATCTGTCAGCCTGTTATTATCATACAATGCTACAATCATATCCGCAGAAAATGGTTGATCACTGCTGTTCCCCGCCGGAATTTTCGCTGTGACCGAGCCTGTTTTCGGCAATGCGTCCAAAGCAATTGTATTTTCATTTTCAAAATATGTTTTTCCTAAATTTATATCATCTTTAACATTAGCGACGCTTACATTGTCCAGATAAGCCTGCCCGTTTGTAATTGACACGCCGACTGTTCCGCTGTTTTGTATGCTTTCATCATAAGCGGTCAAAACAAGGCGGTTATCCATAAAGGCCTGTATCTGAAAGCCTTTGATTTCTATTACAATTTTATAAGCGCCGGTTTTCAGCAAATCAGACGGGAAGGCACCCTGCGAAATAATCCTGTTGAAGTATGTAACACCGCTTTGCACAGCGCCGAACAAAAGCTTTCCGCTTCCGCTGTTTGAAACAGGAGACAGGTCAAAATAATAATAATTTTTTTCATCTTTATAATTAAACAGTATTTTCGATTGCATTTTTGATGTCAAACACTGCAAATCGCAGGAATACCGATAATTCCCCAGATGATCAAATCCCTTTATATATGCTGTAAAAGTGCCGGGGTTCGCTACCATGCGATATTTCCCCGTGCTAATGACACTTCCTGTTCCTGCAGCGTCTTTGCTTGGCCACCATTCGTCTGCGTTTCCGGAAAAATCCTGTGTGTACATAATGTCGTCCGTCGCGCCGTCCGCCGCAAAAACAGCTTTTTGTGCATAGCTTACGTCCGCGGAATCCCGCGCACGGATCAGATACTTGCCGTAATCCGTCTTTCGAGGAATACTGAATGAAAATGAATTGTCCTCCCCCACAAATGTCTGACGGATATCGCTTAACCCGTATAAAGGCAAGGATGAGTTTACTCCCGCACCATTTTCTGTTGCGTCGGGGCTTATAATCTGCATCACAACCTGTGAGACAAGTTCCTCGGTTGTCCCGCTTATAATCCAGTTATCTTCCGTAATTTCAATATTGTTTATATTTACCGCCAAAACGGACATGCCCAACAAGGAAGCCGCAAGGATACCTGACAGTAGTTTATTTCTCATAGTTCCCCCATCATTTTAATCTGCGGACACGGACACATGTCCGCAGATTAGGTTGCATTATTTAGTTTGCAGTAATCAGAATGCTTTTGCACAGCGGATAGATATTATCCAAAGTTTCAAGCGCCATAGCGCCGGCGCTGTAACCGGTCACATCCTCCGCCGGAAGCGCATATGCCTCTGTAACAATATGTTCCGATTCGCCCGATTGTTTGGTCGCTGTCTGCACTTTAACATCAACAAGAACGTCATTTTTATAAATTGCCAATACAATTGTAAAGGTTTGCGCGCTGGTACTATTGTTTTTTATATCTGCAACACCTGTAATCGATGTGTTTTTCACTAAATTGAGCTGAATGGTTTCCGTAGTGCCGGATATAACGGCAACGCCAAGATTGGCAACATGAGCAAGCGCCTCGCTGCTTTTAAACTTCAGATATTTATCACTGCTTAAGTTCATTCCGCTCAGGCTTGTCAATGTGGATTTTAATGTGATTGTATAAATAGCTCCAGATTCCATACCCTTCGGCAGGTTAATCCGCATATCTTTTGAATCAACTGCTGTTACGGTAGTGTTTAGTGTTACGCCGTCATCGTCCTTTACAATTACATTTTCACCGATGAAAGTATCGGTAATCATATCCCGGTCAAAAGCAACAACAACTGAACCGCCGTCATCTACGTTTTTAACGGGTGAAGCCGTGCAGCTGATTCCCAGATCTTTCACCTTTATATTATCAAAGCCTACTGCTCCAAAGTAGTTTTTTAAACCGATTCCGCCTGTTGTCAGTGAGCTGTCGGTAGCACGGTACATTTCCACACCGTTTTCTTGATAAATGATTGTACTGCCCAATACAGTTATAACACTATGTACAGGGACATTTCTTAAAATCGCACTTGTCCGCTCCGTCTGGCCACTATTGCTTCCGATTGTCCACTTACGAACGGCATATCCGTCGTTTAATTCGTTTAATAACCGGTAACAGCTTGTATTGCTTGTATAACGCGCAAGCAATGTCGGATAAGAAACGCCCGTCGTATAACGGATATAATCATAGCTGACTTCGTAATCATACCAGTTTTCGCTGCCTTCTATTTTTGCTGTCAGATGCTCATTCCAGCTGCCGGTGTTATCTTTTATTTTTAATACGCCGTCTTCCACATAAATGGAGCTTTCATCGCCCTCCACTCTCAGAATGCCGTCAAGCGTTCCGCCGCTGAAATCATTTTCATAAAGGTAATCCGCCATTTTATCTTCTGTTGTAAATACGATTTTTTTAGTGCCGAGCATTGTATCGCCGTTTAAGGCTTTCACGCCGCTGAGTTTAAATGTGTATACAGTAAGCGGATGTAACTCGTTTCTTATCTGGAAATAAAGCGTATTGCCGTTGCTTAAAACACTGTTTATTCCGCATTCCACAGTATTATTCTGACTGTCTGTAAGGCTGTAGGTTATGCCGCTTAGCGCGGTATAATCAATAGGATTATCAAATGTAACCACAACGTCTTCAAAGGTATTCACCCCGGAAGACCCGCTGACAGGAGATGTGTTTACCGCATTACAATTGCTGGAAAGAGAGGTAACGGTAAAGGTTTTGTTATTATTCAGCCGTTTGCCGTTTGCGTCTAAAATTTCTTTTTTCGCCGTCAGGGTATAGGTTTTGCCGCCTTCCAGGTCTTCCGGCATGGTTACATACATTTCATTTGTCCCGTTGTTTGAAACGGTTACTTCATAGGCTGCACCGTCGCAGACCAGGCTTACATTGCTTGCAGTCATGGTGGAAGCATTCATTGGTCTTGAAAATTTGATTGTTACCATATCACCATTTTTCAAATCTTTTGTATTATAGGAGTTTGCGGTTGCCCTTAAATCTTTCACAAGGATGTTATCGTATACTATCCCGTATTGCAGGGTTGAAAACGCAACGCCGCCTGTTTGGTAATAGGTGTTTGTATTTGTATTAATCAGGCTTCCTGTTGTTGTGGCGCCGTCTACCGTATAGCTTGCCGTGTCACCCTCCACACGCAGAGTAACGTTTGCAGTGTCTTTACTTGAATAGTTCTGGCCGAAAGCTTCATCCATTCCGGGCTGGTTCATGGTATTGCTCCACAATCCCCGAATGGAATAGAACGCGCCAGGTGTCGCGGAATAATTTGAAAGTGCTATGTAATTATTTTTCGGATCCTGCATACGAAACATAACAATACCAACGCCATAGGTACTGGTTCTTGTTGCCGTATAGCTGAGTTCATAATCCTGCCAGTCGTCGCTGCCATCAATTTTATAGGCGCTGTTATTTTTCCAGGTATTATCTGCCGCTACAATCTTAAAAGCATTGTTTACGATTGAAGTTGTATCCGTATATTCAGAAACATTGGTCAGCCTGACCTCGCCGTTATCAAAATTATTCTGATATAAAATGGCGCTTTGATCCGTTTCTGTTGTAAAACTAACCTTTTTAATACCAAATTGTATATTACTGCTTGTGTCTTTGATATTTTTTAACTGCAAATTATATATAGTATCATAACTCAAATAACCTGTAGGGTCAAGATATATTTTCGTAGCCGTTGATTTTCCTGTATCAATGGTGTAGTCCACCGGGGTCCCGTCCTGTTTGGTTAATGTAATATTGCTCGCTGTCAGCGTAGAATTGTCAACCGTGTTGGAAAAATCCACTGCAATTTCTTCGGCAACGCCAACGCCGGTCGCGCCATTCACAGGTGTAACTCCGGTAATCTCAAAGCTGCTTGCCATTGTGGATACTATGAAATTTTTATTGTTATTCAGCCTTTTCCCATTCGTATCAAGCACTTCTTTTTTGACCTCAAGCGTGTAATTTGTGCTGCTTGATACCTCATCGGGAATGGTTACATAAAGCTCATTTGTGCCGTTATTGGTAATGGACGGAACAATCGTGTTTACACCATCGCTCAAAACAACATTTCCGCTTGCAAAGGTAGAAAAGTCCATCGGCCTTGAAAACTGAACGGTAACCGTATCCCCGTTTACCAGGTTGGTAGCCGCCGAGGTGACTTTTGCGGTTGCCCTTAAGTCCTTTACAAGAATATTATCATAAATAATCCCGTATTGCAGGGCTGAAAACGCAACGCCGCCCGTTTGGTAATAGGTATTTGTATTTGTGTTGACAAGGCTTCCTGTCTTAGTTACGCCGTCTATCGTATAGCTTGCTGTGTCACCCTCCACACGCAGCGTTACATTTGCCGTGCTTTTGTTTGTATAGCTCTGATTGAAAATAGCATCCATTCCGGGTTGGTTCATGGAGTTGTTCCAAAGACCGGCGATGGAATAGGACGCGTTGGAAGTCGTAGCATAATTTGAAGTTGCAATATAATTATTTTGAGAATCCTGCATACGGAACATGACTGCGCCGACGCCGTAAGTTCCTGTTCTATTCGCCGTATAGCTAAGCTCATAGTCCTGCCAGTCCTCGCTTCCTTCGATTTTATATGCGCAGTTTTCCTTATAATTTACCGCGGTGTGTAAGTCTTTAATCCTGATAGCGGGGCCTGCCACAATCTCAATCGAGCCAGCATAGCTTGAAACATTTGTCAGCCTAAATTGGCTGTCGGTAAAGTCATTCTGATATAATATCTCGCTCGGATCAAGTTCCGTTGCGCCAAGCAGGGTCGTTTCCACGGCGCATACCGCCATAATACTTATGGTTTGGATGAAAAACATACAGATTACGAATAACGAAAGTATCTTGCGAATTGAATTTTTCTTAGTTTTCATTTTGCCATCTCCCTTTCATTTATTGAAATAATTTATCTTTCACTTCATCCAGAAAAAGGCTGTCTTCGGATAACGCTTGCAATTCTTCAGGGGAAGCGAATATAGTAAGACCGTTTGCACAAGTGAATCCGCCTTTATCCAAACAACGTTCCAACGCTTCGGCAGGGACATACATTACGCCTTCCTTAATCGCCGAGCATGCACGCATCGGATAGCGCTCATCTTCAAAAAAATAATCTCCGTAACCATCCGAAAAACCATAGGTTTTTTCCTCAAAAGTAACTTCCGCCATATGCAGAGATTCGTTCCAAAATACTTCGGCGCCCGATTCCTGTGCCAAAAAGCGAAGCGGTACCATCAATATATTGTTTTCCATATAAGGAACAGCAGTCCTATCGTTTTCCGTAATTTTTTTAATTACGCCCATAGAGGAAATATTGGGGCAATCCGCCGCCAGTACAATCGCATTACCTAATTTCTGCTTAATCGTTTTTTCCTTTTCCTGCAATGGTGCTGCAATCAGCGAGTTCTCATAGGATATCAGGCTGATGTAACCGCCTGATAGTATCGGTTTTTTCCCATCCTCGGCTGTCAAAACAGTCTCTCCGTCAAGGTCAAGCGACATGTTCAGCACATCTTTATTTGCAGATAACCGGATTTGATAAGCATTATATACATTCGGAAAAATCTTTTTATTTTCGCATTGTCCCAATATAATCGTATCGCCTTTCATATATTTCTCAAAAGCGATAGTATCTTTTGTCACCCGCAGCATATATCCGTCGTTTTCCCCTGTAAAATCAGCGTTTTTCATGACGCTTCCAAAAGCGACGCCAAAGTAATTTTTAAACTCTGTTCCTTTTGTGCAGGCCATCAGCCGAAAAGCCATATCCTCATTTTGAAATTTTCTTCTTTGATAGCTTGCGCTGTGATAAAATATGTTTTCCTGACCTTCCGGAGGATTCAGGGAAATTCCTTCCGCTTCCGGATACAGTATTTTTGCGGCATGGTCATCCCAACCGTAAAAGTCATAAAGCGAATCGGAAAAATCTTTAATTTCCTCCGCCTCGTATAAGGAGACATTTTGGTATTTTTTTGTTTCTTTATTTTCCGGCTCTTTCGCTTTGCTGTCCAATCGCGTCACATTAAAATTATGGAAATAGCTCCTGCCGTAATCCTGCATCAGCCCTGCTGTACCGCTTGTTATCGGATTTTCACTGTCGGTATATTCCATGATAAGCACATTATTGAAATATGCTTTCATGGTATTATCAACCATTTCAAGCTTTAAATTTACTTTTTGATTTACTCTGCTTGAAGCAGTCCCTTTTGCCAGAACCTGCGCCTTGTGTTCATGGCAGTTTACATGCTTTTGCAGGGAAATATCGGTGATTACGCCCTGTTCCCACAAAATTGAATACCGATAAAATGCAGTGCTGCTCTGCGCGCGGAATACAATTGCCATATGATCAAAATTTTCCTTGGGAGTCACATCCGTTGTTATGCAGTAATTTGCAGCCCCGCCTTTTAAAGGAACGGCCATGGTTGTGCTCTTCCATTCCGTCATTTTTTCCGCTGTTAAAACCGTTTCCCCGCCGATGTCTTCCGCATACCACTTTTTCCCGTTGTCAATCAGGACATTCCAGTCAGACAGATTGCCTGCCGCAAACTGATCCGTATAAAGCGTGCGGTCTTCATGGGACACTTCCAGATATCTTACAGCATAGGTCTGCCGGCAAAGCAGTATGATAAACAAGAGCAAAAATATGATTGGGTTTTTTCGCACGTTAAAACCTCCCTAAATAATTCCTATTTTTTGCTTGCAAGCCATTTGTCAATCTGATTCTGCAGCTCAACTGTCACCTTATCGAGCCCCGCTGTTTTTAATTTTGTTTTTATTTCATCCACAACAGACGCTGGTTCTGCTGTTCCGTAATCCAGCCACTTGTATTCGCCCAATACGGCGGATATACTTGCTAGCTCATTTTTGACAGGCGCAAAATCAAAGTTAAAGCCTCTTAAATTGGACCGTGCCGCTTCCCGGTTGATTTTGTCCGTTTCCTGCCAGATTGCAGTGTCCTGCCCTTCCTGATAATAAGCGTTAAACTGGTTGCCGAACATCCATGCCGGCAGCGTATAACCGCTGTTCGCTTTAGGCAGGATGGTATCGTCGGAGATTCTTGTATAGTGTTTTCCTTCCAAACCAAACGCAATCATATTATAAATCTCTTTATCCGTATTCATTACTTCAATGGTCTCCCATGCTTTATCCGGGTTGTCCGAATTCAGGCTGATCGCGGTCAATGTAGCCTGAGCAGCCTGCATACTGATAAACGGTTCATTTACGGGAATTTCACAAATATCCTCACCAAAGGTAATTTTGTTTTCAGCTTTTGATCCGGGCTTCATGGAACCTGACCAGACGGCATATTTCAAGCTTTGATTATCCGCTCTGGATGAGGCGGCGGCCGAAACAATGTCTTTTCTGATGTATCCCTTTTGATACCATTCGCGCATTTTGTTATAATGCTGCAATACGCTCGGAATATCCAGATAACATATTACCTTACATGCCGGGTCGGATTTTGCTACCCGATAGGCGTTTAACCCTGTGATTGTATCGTATTCCCTTGCATTGATGGAATTGCCTCCGTCAACTGGATTATATGGGAAGAAATCGGGTTCGTTATTCTTTATCTGCTCCAGAAAAGGCTCGATATCCGTTTTATTTTTGATTTTACTTGTATCAAGGTTATATTTGTCCGCCAGTTTCTGCGGTAACATCAGGCAAGCCTGATAATACTCCACCTGATAATTCGGCACCGCGTAAATTTTCCCGTTCAACACGGTATCGTCCCAGACAAAATCCGGAATTTCATCTTTTAAAACAGACTTTTCATAATAATCGTCAAGGGGTAAAAACGCGCCGGTCAAAGCCGAATTGATAAAATTATTCGTCCAGCTTGACGTATAGCACAAGTCATACTTTTCGCCGCTTGCCTTGATCATGTTCATTTTTTCATCATAGGAACCGAAATCAACCGTCTGCATGTCAAGCTTTACACCGATTTTTTTCACCAGTTTTTCATTGATTGCGTTTTGAACCGTTTTTAAATCCGCCTGTGTGGACGCCGGAAAATACCATTTAATCACCACAGAGCTTTTGGCGCTGTCCGTTTTTACGTCTTTTCCCGTACATCCCGGCAGGAATAAACACGCTGCCAGCAAAAAAGCCAATCCCATTTTTAAATAGTTTCTTTTCATATTTGACTCCAATCCGCCGCCATCCTTAGGTGGCAAAAAATTTTTATTTTACTGAACCTACCATAATTCCTTTGACAAAGTATTTCTGGAAAAACGGAAATACAAACAGCATCGGCCCCGTTGCGATAACAACCATTGCCATACGTACCGTTTCTTCCGGCACCTTGATTGCTTTTTCCAGTCCGGCCGGAATATTAATCATTCCCGATTTCAGCATTTCAGCGTTCAGCATAATGCGCTGCAGCAAGTATTGCAGTGTAAGCAGATGTTCGTTTCTGATATACAGCATACAGGTAAACCAATCGTTCCATCTCGCAAGCGAACCCAAAAGCGCGATTGTCGCGATTGCCGGACGTGCCACAGGCATCACAATTTCAAATAGAATGCGGTATTCACTTGCGCCGTCAATCTTTGCGGATTCAATTAACGCGGACTCAATGGATTTAAAAAACGTTTTCAGCAATATTACATGCCAGGCATTGATCAGCCCGCTTAGCAGCAGTATCAAAAAGGTATCCGCCAAGTGCAAATATTGTGTTACGAGTATATAGCTGGGTACCAGTCCGCCCGAAAACAGCATGGTGAAAAAAACCATAAAAGACAGGGGCGTCCGCAGTTTGAAATTCTGTCTGGACAGCGAATATGCCAGCATCGCCATCAAAAGAACGGATAACATGGTTCCCATTAAGGTAGATAAACCCGTTACAAAATAGGAACGGATAATCTGACCCGAATTTTCAAAAACATATCGATAGGACGTAAAATCCAAATTCCGTGGTAAAAAAGAATAGCCATTTTTCAAAATTTCCTTTTCTTTCGAAAGGGATACGGAAACAACAATTAAAAAAGCTGCCACACATGGAATGCAAAACAGTATAATGATTAAATGTATCAACCATGATTCTTTATTACGCCGCATAAATTTTTCTCCTTTTTTTCCTTAGAATAACGCTGCATTTTTATTCAGCTTCCGAACGATGCCGTTTGCGCACAGGATTACGATAAATCCAACAACGGACTGAAAGAATCCGATTGCGGAGGAGGTTCCTATATCTCCGTAGGTTTTCAGCGCCCTGAAAATATACGTATCAATGACATCGGTCGTTTCGTAAAGAGTGCTTGAGTCGCGTGTCAGCTGGTAAAACAGTCCGAAATCCGCTCGGAAAATGTTACCCAGCGATAAAATTGTCATTGTAAGTATAACAGGCGCAATTTCCGCTATGCTTATATGCCACATTTTTTGTAATTTATTTGCCCCGTCAAGCTCCGCCGCCTCGAACAGCTCATTATCAATTGCCATCAAAGCGCCGTAATAAATAATGCTTGACAGCCCGCAGTTTTTCCATATGTTGCAATATGTTAAAATAACCGGCCAAAGCTTTGCATTACTGTACCACATCACGCCTTCTTTACTATACATTTCCAGTGTTTTATTAATGAAACCGATCTGCGGATTTAAAAATGCATAAAGCATATATCCCGCCACAACCCACGAAATAAAGTTCGGCATAATCAATATAGTCTGATAGGCCTTGATACAAAATCTTTTTTTCACCTCAAACATCAACAACGCAAGCGTTGTTGAAAACGCCGTTCCCGTGATGATAAACAGCGCGTTCAATCCCAGAGTATTTCTGGTCACCCGCCATGCGTCCTGTGAAGTGAAGAAAAATGTGAAATTTTTAAATCCGACCCATTCACTTCCCAAAATTCCTAAATCATACCGATAATTTTTAAACGCCAGCACAAGGCCGAACATCGGAAGATAAGCAAATATAATCAGATACAATATAGCGGGCGCGCTTAGAAGCGTCAGTTGCCTGTTATCCTTATCAAACCATTGTTTTTTTACTTTTATCTGTGTTTTGGATTTTACTTCTAACATGTGATATCCCTTCTTTTTTTAATAAAACAGTGCAGCTAAATTTTCAATCAATTGATCATTTTCAAAAATATCCATCGGATTTCCTTTCGGAATTATCAGGATCAGACCGTTTTCACTGTAATGAACCATATAATCAAAAAGTTCGCCGATAACCCTTAACGGTACGTATACAGTGTCCTCAATCAGCCTTGGCGTAACATTCGTCTCTTTTTCCTCTCCGTTAACGGTATAATTTGTTTTACCTAACGTCATACCGATTTTACTGTCGTTTTTTGTTACTTCAATTGTGTTTTCGTTTTCCTTCCAGCAAACCTCCGCTCCAAGTCCCTCTGAAATAAATCTTAAAGGAACAAGCGCAGCATCGTTTTCCAAGATTGGTTCAACCATAAGATTTTTGTTATTGATCTGTTTTTTCTTTAAATTGATATATGCCAGCGGACTCCCGATTCTTAAGGCAGTTCCGCCCGTAAGATACGGTGTAAACTCATCCGCCAGATCACTGTCCTCGATTTTAATTTCCGGCGCCTTTGAAATCGGCGGCGTAATTGTCAAAGCGTTACTCCCTGTTTTGTCCTGTACATTGTATAAGGCAAACCAGCCCGGATTTTTAATAACGTCCCCAGCGTTGTCCTTCTTTTGAAAGATAATCTCACCGTCCAGCGCAAAAACCATATAGACATTCTTACCGGAAACATAAGTACCGAATAAAATATCATGAACCTGTTTTTCATCAAAGGGTGTTTTGCGCTCTATGCTCGCCAGCATCTTTGCCCCCTTGCCGTTTTCCGGATATTTATGCAGTTCAATAGAATCGGGCTTCATAATTACAAGGTAATGCGAATTTTTTACCCACCCGGGCGTATCGGTATTAGCCGCCTGTGTTGCGAATCCGACCCATGCAGAATTTTCAATTTTCGCGCCGAAATGCAAAAGTTCGCCAAGTTCTGTCTTTGCGCCTTGATATCCGCCCACGCCACAGGATTCTGATGTAAATTTTACATTTCCGTCTTTGAAATCCATTGTCTTGCAGCTGCCCTCTTGCCAGCCTTTTTGATCTTTCAGCATTTCCGTTATATCAGTAATTTTATTTTCCACAACAATCTCATCCGGCTTGTAATAGGAGGTAGAAAAGCTTTTTACGCCGTCGCTGTTGTAATACATCTTTCTATTTTCGCCGCGTCCGCTGATTCCCGCCGCCTTCCAGTAATACTTTTTATTTACATCCAATAGATCTACAACTGCGCTTGTTCCCTGAACCTCCATATCGCAGACAATATTTTCAAATGCCTCATCCTCAGAAATTGTTAAACGGTAGCGGTCAACGCCGAGTTTCGGACAATTATTCCATTTGAATGTTATCTCCTTCGCGGAAACATTTTCTTCACCGTTATATGGCGAAGTCAGGGTAAACTTATCAACATTTTCGTTTTCAGGCAAAGCAGGTCGGTCATCATTTACATATAAACCGATTTTATCAAACGGAATCGGCTGAAAATCAGGCAATTCCGTATAAATGACAGAATCCTCTTTTAAATTAAAGTTTTTTACGTTAAAATTAACAAATCCGGGGTCTTCCACGGTTTCATAGTTTTTTCCTACAAATGAAAGCTCTTTTACACGCGGCGCAAAATTCCAGGTTTTATGGTTTACGGCAACATTTGCTTCAAAAACATTGTCAAACGGATTTAATATATTCTCCATTGTAACCTTTTGTACTTCGGGATACATGCTTGCGAAAGGTTCCGCTGCCCAGTCAATGGATTTCCAACTGTTGACCAGCGTCGCCTGACCGCCGTCCTTTAATGTTTTATAATTATATTCCTGACCGCCGTCCGACCACCATATCGCGCCTTGTGAATTTCCGGCATTGCTGATCATAATATTGTTTTTTACAATCGACTGCGCTCCATGGTGTCCGAAAATCGGTGTGGAAACATTGTAGAATACGTTTCCCTGAATATCGGCGCCCGCAAAATAATCGTCTAGATAGATACCCATATAACCGCCGTTGCCATACTCTCCGATTCCGCAGATGTCATGAATATAGTTATAATAAATTTTATCACCACGGGAAGCCAAAGTTCTTCCTGTATAAATTGCGCCTGCATCTTCCGTTTCACGCAGCACATCATAAATTTCATTGTAGGAAATATCCAGTTCAAACCCGCTGAAACCGATCGCCTGATGGGGTCCCGCATGAATTTTATTATGTGTAATCCTCGCCCCGTGCGCTCTTGCCAGAATGGCTCCGCTTGTCGTATTTAATCTGCCGAAATGATGCAAATGACAGTTGTCAATGAAGTTATAAGATAAATCCAATATGTTTTTTTCCGCCTTGCCGCCGCTGATTCCGATGCAATCACCGTCAACATCATATATATCACAGCCGGTTATACCGTTGTAATACCCGCCGTTGATCCACACGGCGCGCCCGCCGGCCCCTCTTATCGTACAAGCTTTTACCGTATTGTTGGTTCCGCCCTCAATTTTCACAAGACATCCCTGTGCACATTCAATCTCCAGATTTTTCAAGGTGATATAATTTGTATCACTCAATTTGATCATATCAGAGCGCATATCGGAAATCAGCATCGTCATATCCTTAAAATCTTGGGTTGGATAATAATACAGAACGCCCTTGTTTCTGTCGATATACCATTCGCCGGGGGCATCCAATTCCTCAATTAAATTATACGCATAATAGCGTTTTCCCTCCGCTACGCCGAAAACGGCAGGGTTTTCTGTCTGAATGGTTTTGTTCTCTATATCAACATCTTTAATTTTGAGAGTATCTACCGACCAGCCATTCTGCCAATAGCCATACAGCCACGCATCCTTCGCGCCTTTCCATCGGGCAACTCTGTCATCACTGTATCCGAAAACGGCGCCGTGAGCGTTATCCGGTCTCTTTCCCAATACAACATCCTTAGAACCCTCGTCTTGAACTGTGCCTGTATTTGTATATCCGTCATTCGGCCACCTTGCCAGAGTCATTTTCTCACCATTAACATATATATTAGACGTTGGATCAAGCGGATTGTATGTTCCCCAGGCTGCAATTGTCCCGTAATCGGTTATTCCTTGTTCCTTCAAATTTACGCTGTAAACCTTTCCTCTTGACTCAACGGGCAAGCGATACAGAATATCGCCGTCGTTTACAAGTGTAAATTTTTTCACATCAATCTCTTTTCCGCCGATAAAATGCGCTTCCTCATTCGGATAGGAACTATATGTAATCGGCGACGATTCCGATCCGGAATCCTCTTTTGTTAATTGAAGGGACTGTGTTAAGTAATAATTACCCCCTCTGAAATAAACATATATGCCTCCATCAGGCAAACCATATGTATCTTTATACTGACGTACCGCTTCTATCGCTTTTTGAGGAGTTAAGAAAGGTTCCTCAAATGAGCCGGTATAATTATCACTTCCGGCCGTCGAAACATAAAAACATTTTTTATCCGCCGCTTCGCCGCAATATCCAGTAAAACCGCATTGCATGAAAAATATAATCATCAAAAAGAATATAATACTTCTTTTCGTAAATTTCATCTTTCATCCTCCTCATAATCTTCTTAAGAGAATTCTCTATTAACATAATTTATTATACCATTATACCCAGCGCTTTACAATCGCACTAAATTGACTTTTGAATTCTCAATTTTGACAATATCAAGATATAACCCTTGCTATTATTTTATTTGTATGATATACTAAAATCAATTTCAAAATGTAAGATGAGGAGGCATTTGAAATTGCAATATAATATAATCATAGTAGACGATGAAAAAATCATATGCCAAAAACTAATGGAGCTTCCTGTATGGAAGGAAATGGACTTTTGTGTAGTCCAAAGCTTTACTGATGCCCAAAAGGCATTTGAATTTTTACAGGAGCATATTATTCATGTTGTTTTGACAGACATTAATATGCCAAATATTAACGGAATTCATTTGGGTGAAATGATAACGCAGCAATACCCTGATATCATTCTTGTTTTCCTAAGCGGTTATCAAAATTTTGAATACACACAAAACGCCATACGGCTTGGCGCAAAATCTTATTTAGTAAAACCTGTTTTTGTTAAAGACATACAAAAGCTATTAGCACAGCTACGATTGGAATTAGATAAAAGAATGCTGCAGAATAATGCGGATAAAAATCTTTATTTAAGCTATAATGATTTTTTTGTTAAAATCGGATTGGACGCTTATCCCGACAGGGAAACGATTATAAAAAAGGCTCGCGAATTGAATATTGATAACTATATTATTGATTGTAATTTTTCCTTGTTTCAGATTAATTTTGAATCTATTGATGATTATTTGCAAAATGTTTGGCGGCATAGTAAGGAGATGTTTTTTCATGCAGTAGTTAATATATTAAATTTCAATATTGAGAAATTTCATTATAACACAATTGAATATAATAATATTGAAATGATCTTTTTAGTCAGTCATAAAATCGGAAGCGATTTTGAAACAAATATACATAACACCATGAGGGATTTAAAAGAGATTCTGAATATTAATTTTGCTTATAAGATAATTTGCTCATTTCAAGATATAACCACATTTAATAAAATTTACAAAAAATTTATCCGTCCAAAGGACAAACTGGCGATTATGCAAAAGCAGCTGATGATTTCCGTATTAGAAAAAGAATATCCATCAGCAATCAATTTATTAAATCAATTAATAGATATTTTAAGGGATTTCCCGCAGAATATGGCAAAACAATTCATTACAAATATTAATGAATTACTATTTCCCATTTTAGGCGAAGCCCCTGTACAAAACTTAAATGAAATAACCGATGTGCGGCAATTATGCGATATAATAAAGATAAGCTTATCCGGTGTAATACAACAACTGGCGCTTAATCAGAAATCTCCCGAAAATCAAATTATACAAAAAATAAAAGACTATATAAATGAAAATTACATGGAAGATATTTCTCTTTCCACACTTTCACAATCTGTTTTTGTGAATTCCGACTACCTTTGCCGGTTATTTAAACAAAATACCGGAATGAACTTCATTGACTATCTCGTGGAGGTCAGAATTACAAAGGCCTGTAATCTACTGGTGGAAACAGATAAAAAAATATATGATATTGCAACAGCAGTGGGATACAAAAGCCTGCCCTATTTTCATAAAATATTCAGAAACAATGCCGGCCTTACACCGCAAGCCTACCGTGATTTATATCAGCAATAAATGCGAGAAAGTATACCCAAGGGCCTGTTGACAAAGTGATTGCTATAAAATCCACTTTCAGCTATACTTACTCACTACTTTTCTGACAGTTACTAATTTAAAAATCAGCTTATTTGACATTTACTTTAATATTATTTCTGTATGCTTTGATGTAGTTGCCCATTGCAATTTTTAATACGCCTAAAAGAACAAACAAAACTATGAATGGAGAAGCAATTATTGCAATTATAGCCAATATGACAATACCCAGAATAAAAAACTGATAACCAAATATCCAAGCTACACTCAAAGCTACTTTGCCAATCTTTTTATAATAAGGTGATATGATTAGCAAACCTACACTATAGGATGCTGTTAAAAAGCAAGCTAAAAATTTAATTATATTAAAAACATCTTCTGGGTTAACTGCAAAATTAAAAATTGTTGTATATTCATTTAATCGACTCGCCACAAGCACTAATGACTCTTGGGTGATTACTCCTGTGCTTACCTGAAAATTCCACATTACATATACAAAAAGGGGAATGAATGTTGGCAATATTAAGAGTGTGAATCCACCCAACAACAGGCAAAAGAACGCTGTAAATTGGCCACCATGTGCCTTTTTAAGAGCAATTATTGAATATATACAAACGATAAATGAAATTATTGATAACAAAATTAAGCCAATATTATCTAATGAAAAATAATCTTTTATAACTAAAAGTAAAATTTTAAAATTGTCGTTCATATGTATTTACCTTCTTATATTTATTTTTACTGACTCTTGATATGTTGCACATGCTCGTGAATTAAACTTGGATATAATATATTTGAATCATTTGCTATTTTTGCATATAAATCTAAATAGTCAAATAAGCTTTCTTTATAGTAATCAATTGTGTTCACTAAAATTATAGTCATCATATCATTGGGACCATCATCTGTTATAAATGGAATAGCATTATCAAATATTGTTAAGACATTTATACAAATATTCCACCAAACTATTATACTAACTAGATATCCGTCCACATAAAACAAAAACATTATATTTATAAGCAAAAATATTATATTTGAGCATGTTCCACCTAAACTATAAAATACAATTGAAGCATTTGTTGGCCTCATTAAGCATTGAAATTGTGCCTCACGAATAGGTAATAGTTTTAGTTGTATTCTATTGTTTTTTATTATTAACAATATTGTGTAAATTTGCAAACTAATAAATTTATATTTACTGATAGCCCCTACGCATAAATGACCTAATTCATGGACAAATTTACACAAAAACCATGAAATTGCAAATGCGGCAATTAGCATTATTATATTCGTTGTAATATGTTTAAAGAACAAAAGAAACGCAAGCATCAGTAACAATACATTGAATATTCTTATCGTTGCAGGTACAAATTTATTATAATTAGATTTATCATTAAAATATCTCATATTCATTTTAAATAAGCATCTCATCCCTGCCAACAAAGCATTGTTGGCAGGGAATAAGTATTACTTACTTTTCATACTCGAATCAATGTTTTCTAATAGCCATAATAATGGCTTATCAACATTTTGAGCTTCATATTTTATACCTTCTTTATTGTGTCCTAATGAACTACAAGTAAAGTATTGTACGCGCTTAAATTTGCTTTCTGCTGTTCTTGCAAAATTACCTGCTTCATATTTTTCCAAGAAATCTTTGCAAACAGCATTTTTTGCTTCTGCAAATGTTTTACATTCAGGATGTTCTTCAAGATATTTTTCAGCTGTATTATCGCCGATTAAATCATTTAGCCCCGGTATGTCACTTTTGTTAATAACAACAGCTAAGTTCTTTTTTAATACATCACTTGGCTTTAAGTCAAACATTTTTTCTAAATTTACCAGCATAATACTTAAAATGTCATCAAAATCCTTAGTACTAACGCCGTATGAATCTATATTAATACCATCTTTCTCCATTGCATAGCGCCCTATTGAAAGTGGGTCAATCACAAATATAAATCCATCTGCATATTCGTATGCTTTGTTTTTCTGAACGTCACTACTGCTCGAAAACATTTCGCCGGCAATATCATAGATAAAAACCCTTCTTTTGACATTGTCGGATGGTAATTTAACAAGTAATTTGTATGCAGTCAAATTTGAAAAAGACGTTTTTTCAAGTCTTATGCCTTGAGATAGGTTTTGCATAGCACGTTTATGGTCATTTGCGTCCGTTTCAGATGCGTACTTAACTTCCCAATTCCTATCATTAGCTACAGCGCTCATCATTTTGTCAACCGCCATATTTATATAACATGTTTTTCCTACTGACGGACCACCAATAACCGGAATAGCGATTTGCATTGCAATTTCACCATCAAGCTGTGTACCGCATTTTGGACAAAATGCTTTGACCTTTTCTCTACCATTAAAAAATGTTGTAGGCAGTTTTCTGCCGCATAGACAAGTTCTATGTAAAATACCATATTTACCCGGTAATAACATCGTGTGTCTTGCTCCACATTCACACTCATATACAGGTAATAAGAATTTTTCTTGACAATTAGAATTCGGACAAGCGTTTGATATTTTATGAATATGCATATATATCCTATCAACTAACCAAACGATTGAAAACCCGGCATATACCAACAAGAAGAAAAATGCTAAAACGGCAATGTGAACAATACTGACAGCTGAAAATATTACTGTTCCATAAATAATTACTGCAAGTGCCGCTATAAGCCACATTCCTCCAACAAAAGAAAAATATCCATTTTCACCTGCTTTTGCAAAAAATCCTTTTGCGGATTCAACATTCAAATACCATGCTTCCTTTATTGTGTTGCCTAAATCTCTGTAACCTTTACCAAAGAAATAACTAACTTTGGCAGGTTGTGGTTCGCTTCGCATCATATTGATTCCTCCAATATTTAATAAAATCTCTTTAAGCCAAGTTGTTAGTGACTAATCCCTTTTAAGCGCTAACCGGAGCTTGATTGATGACATTATTCTTAAATGCTTTACCATAATTCCAAATAGCCTTGCCGCCACCTATAAACATACCAACATAGATGAATAACATTACTATTGCACAAATAACAACCAGCGCAATAATTGCCCCCATTAACCAAGCTCCACCGTCATCGCTATCTCTTCCAAAGCTTCTAAACATTTTTTATTCCTCCTTATTTTAATAATTTAATCTATCTATACTTTATATAGAACAATTTTAGATGCTTGACCAACTTACTTTTTCTTGAAAATTCCACCAAGCAATTTATCCTTTAAACTTTCCTTTTCTCTTATCTTAATAAAAAAGGTTTTAAATCTTGGCCCAGGGAATTTGTTACGCACCAAGTTCTCCAGCAGTTCAATATCCTCTTCATCTTGTTTTGAAAGATATTGAATAAATGTAGGTTCAAAATTAAGCAACGGCTTATCATCTACAAAATCAGTAGAATTAATAAGTGCCAATGTTGTAACTAACACAATATGCTCATATAATCGTCTTTCTTTTTTTCCGATAGCTTTCAAACATGATACATACTCATCAAACAAAATGGTTTCGTTCTTTTGATTATAAAATTGTTTTAACACAACGCCAACATCTTTTTCGTCCGTCATTATCCTAATTACCGTTGGCAGATATTGATTTAAGAAAGCGTCATAATTTTTCTTTGTAATCTTTTCCATATTCAAGCTTCGGTCTTGTATAACACTAACAAAGACGTCTTTGGAAGGGTTAGGATTTTTGATTTTATCTAAATTATTGCCGTATTTAATAGCATAAATCCAGTCACAATCCACAATGTCAGAATGCTTTTTTGCTATTTCCAACAATTTCAATAAATGCTCATCAGATAATTTATAAAGTTCTTTAAATTCTTTATTTTCAACTAAACCTACTATAAGCTCTACTGTTTTAGAATCTTTTATTAGGTTTATATTTACATACTCTAATACCGTTTGCACTGCTTTAAATTGTTTATCGCTCTTTAACTCATTTAAATATAAATATACAATTGGACTAATGTCTATATTGGTCCTTGATGCAATTGGAGCAATATGATGTTTATAAAAATTCCAAAATTCTTTTTCAACATCATCAGAAATTTTAAGTTTCTCAACGAACAATCCAATGGTTGCTTCTATTGTTTCCGGACTGCTTAACAGTTTTTCTTCAATCTTTGCTGTGTTGATTTCACTAAATCCGACAAGTTGTTTGGCTACCATTTCAAAATATTTTTCCTTTTGACCTGTTGCAGCAACTCTCTTTAAATATCCAAGTAAAACATCAACATATATTTTGGGATACATTTCAAAGCAAGCCAATACTTGTATATAGTCATCAAGCGATGTACTGTTTTTGTATATATTAGTTAAGAGCATATTTAAAACATTGCTTAATTTGTCGTAGCTTTCTATTTTGCTTTCTAAATTATAATTTTTAACAATAAACTTAATATAGTATATGTTTGCGGCAATATTTAAATTGCCTTCTAAATACAATTTAGTGTTTGCAATACACTCATCTGAAACAAAAAATTCTAAATATCCACTTATAAAATTAGGAATCTGAGCTTTGCATTTTTCAGTTAAATCATTAATAATGCTATAATCTCCGTTTAAATTTTCGGCAACATTTTCAAAGATAATATTATAGTATAAATTATAAATAGAGTAACTTAAATAATCAGCATATTTATATAAAAATGCAAAAACTATATGTAATTCTTCTAATTTTAGCGTTGGAAGTGAATCATCTATTCGCTCCAAAATTTTTGAGCAAATAGATGAATTACAAATGCTGTCACAGTATTCATCGGCAAACTTAATTAACCCCCGTAAATCACAATTACTAAATGAAAATTCTACATCATCTGAAAGAAGTTGATACACTTCATAAGCAGATAATATCTCAGCATTAAAATCATGATACTGCGTTGTAACTAAAAATTGATTAAACTCTTTAATTGCAGCCATATCTAAAGAATAACTTTGAGCCATTGCATTAGCATAATTAGATACAGATACATCATTTGTCATTTGTCCGCCAATAAAATCTAAAACAATTTGCCTGCTGCTTTTAGATTCTACTTCATAATTAAAGTAATTGGCATCGGGTCTTACTCCTATAAATCGTAGCTTTATTTCACAATTCAATCTGAATTGCTCGTGGTCACCCAAATAAGTATTAAATGTCATACTTTTTGCAATATTCAATGGCAACATCTTTTGTAGTGCAGATACCCACAACACTAAATTTTCTCGTGTGTCATTCATATAAAACGGCACATTTCGCTTATCCGCTTCAATTATACAAGAAATTAAGTATGCAAATTCATCGCTCTTGTCTTGTAAAAACTCACAAATCGCCTCATTATTGATTATGTTTGCATAATCATCAATTTCTATAGCGGGCAATGAAGGAACAGGAGAAGAAACGTTTAATTCTTCTTCTGTCATTTGAGTTTTCATATAATCTTCCGCAAATAACTCAACTGGAAACATAGTTAATTCATCAGGCTCAATAACCAAAGCATAAATAATGTAATTTCCGTATCGTCCTGAATAATCTTTGCCTAAGTATGTTGATAGGGCAATACAACACCGACCACTTAATAGTTTAAAATATGCAAAGCTATATGGAAAATCATTAGCAATCTCTTCCGGTTCAGGATTTATTTTTAATTGTTTGGGAGCTAAATATTGCATTACTTGCTTAATATCATTACACTCTTCTTCAGTTATTCCATCAGACTTTGAATAAATCATATATCCTTTATCAGTAGAATCTCCATTTTTCCACGAGGTGTATATGTACTGTAGTGCTTTCAATTTATTCCCCTCCTTTTATTTGGAAATTATTAGCCCCTCTTCGGACAATATCCATAAAAATGGGTCTGCCACCCTAAAAGGTCTAAATTTAGGTATATTTAATGACTCATCCGGATTACTTCCTAATGCACTAATCCCAAAAAATGCAAACTTTTCAAATTGCGTTGACACCTGCTGATATAATTCCAAACCAATCCATTTTTCAACCAAACTCTGCATTTCTAAGTTAGAGTCATTAAAGTCAATTTTATTAAAGTAACCGTTTTTAATATGTGATGAATCATTTTTCAAACAGCTTGCAGGGTCTAATAATTCATCAACGGCATCAATTTTTGTAAATGAAATGGAAATTGGTATATCAATTTTCTTTGATAAATCTTTCATATCCCGACCATTTCTTATAATAGCAATTGTTCTTTGCAATATGGTATTTACATCTGTGTTTTCTTCAGGCAATCTTATTTTCCCATTAAGTTCATCTCTAACTGCCGGCAATTGCAATGGGTCTAATAACAAAATAATTCCTGCCGCATGACTTAAATATCTGTTGTGCGTTGACATTGTAGCTTCTGAGTTCAAGTTTTCCCCGGCTGTATCAAAAAAGGTAAGCGATACTGCTCTGTTTTTTCCCAAAAAACCTTTTTTGTTAAATAGTAAAGAGTAAATTAATGGTTCTACTTTTCCTGCATCAGAACCTCTTACACATACCTTATGACGGTACAACGGCTCATAAAATTCATTTTTATATCTATTTAAAGTTCTATCGCCACCTGTTGCATATAAAGAACATTCAAAGGCTCTTCCTATATCATTTTTCAATTGATTGATAAGAACCGCAACATAATTGCTCTTACCTGTTTCTTTTGCACCAATAATAGCTATAGGATAGTCTTTTGACATTCCGATACTCATAGGTAGCTCAAAACCACATTTAGGGCATACTTTCACAGTCAGCACATGCCCACACATATCACATTTAGGCTTTTTGCTTTTATCTAACGGCTTAAAAGGTTTATTTGCTATGGCATTTTGACAATTCACCTCTTTGTTGGTGTTTGTACAAATGTATTCAACATCCTGCAAATTCTGCGATTCAAAGCAATTAGGGCATATAAATTTCGCCATGTTTTTTCCTCCTTCTATTGAACATATTTATATCCAAAAAGTCCGCTTTTGTAGTGAGTAAGTTCTTCTTTTGCCATTTCAAAGCCTAAATCCGCAGATTTTCTAACAAGCTCATATGCTGTATTTAAGCTTTCTTTAACCAGAGTTCCAGTTCGGTAAAATAAAGATAGCATATATCCAGCACGACATTCATTTTCTTTAACCGCCATATTTAGCACTTCAAAAGCCTCTCTTAGATTGTCTTCAGTCGCTTGAATGCCACAGACATCGTCAAACATTAAGCAATTTGCTAAGTCCACCGCAGCTTCTATGTGTCCGTTGTTCATTGCGGTTCTAAACCAATGCAATGCTGATTCAGCAATCTGTTTATCCCGGTATAAAACTCCTAAATTAAACTGTGCTTGTGCATGACCATCGTCAGCTGCACTGTGCATCCAATTCAGACCTTCTTCTTCATTTGCAGTCGTGCCTATTCCGTTAATGTAACATAACCCTAACTCTATTTTAGCGGCAATGTTTCCCAATTCAGCGGCTATTTTATAATTTTCAAACGCTTTAATATCACTTTGCTCTATACCCTCACCATTTGCATAACAACAAGCTAGCATATAGCTGCCATAATGATTGCCGACAATAGCAGAAGTAGTATAATACTCAAATGCTTTTTGGAAATTTGCCGGAAAATCATTCTCAGAACCATAGTAATATAAATCACCCATAAGCGCTAAGGCTTCACCATCATTGTTTTCGACATCGGGCAATAGTAATTTATATGCTTCAGATAAATTGCCTTTATCGCAAAAACCTATAACTTTTTCTCTTAATTCATCTAACATTGCTACTCCTCCTAAATTTTACTTGAAGCATTATTCAATAGTTTATAACGCTTATATTGTTTTTCATTTACAAAAAACATTTTTATAAAAGTTTCATTTGGTAAATCTTTCACATCAAAAACAAACGTTTTAACATCATTTATTTCGCTTTCTTCTAATACCGAACAAACTACTTCACCATCGGCTTTATTCAAGGGTACAGACCTGCTTTTTGCAACCATAATAAATTGAGGAAACATAAATGTACCACTTGACTTTAGATTTATCGTTAAAGTCCGTTTGCTCGAAAACATTTGCTTTTTATATTTAAAGTCATAAACCACATCTCTTTGCGGCTCATTATTGATAATTGTTCTTACTCCCTCGGAATAAACCTTGTTACCTTCGCTTTCAAAGACAGAATATATTACTGCGTAATATTTACCCGTTGAAGGATTTGCAACTAATAATGCTGCGTTATTATCATAATTTCGTTTTGAGCACTCGATTTTGTTTGCAAGAGGATCATCAAGTCCGGTGGGATATTCGTCCATGCGTGAAACCATCATTACTTTTTCAATGCCTTTTGGCCATTTAAAGTTAATGTATAATTCTGTATTTGACGCATTAATATCATACGTTATATTTTCAACACAGCTTACATTTGACACATACGATGGTACGTTCAGTATTACATTAGAAGCATTAACCACACAGGGAATAATATAGCTTTCGCCTATAAAATTCATAGTAAATTCCGCTTCGGTTATGTTTTTAATGTTTATATCAATTTTTTCATATTTATTTAAAAGCTCGGATAAGTCATAAATTACCCCTACTGCATAATCAGGTTTAGTTCTGCTTAATAACAGTATTACATCCCACTCCGATTGCTTCCATGTAGCTTGATAAACATTACCGCTTTTTCTGATTTCAAAGTTTTCTAACGGCTTAGCAGGTTTTTGAGGAACAGCACTAATTACTGTCGGCGGCGCCGCATAAAGATTTCCGTTAATAGTATGTACTGCCTGTATCCAAAACCAATATTTTGTGCCATTGTTCAAATCCGCAATATTTATGCCATCAGGTCTATTGCAAATTAATGGTTCACATTCATCAATAGAAGAAGGACGTTGCTCACCTTCCTTTTTCCACATTTTAACTTCTGACAAAGTTTTAGAACCTTGCCACGATAAGGTAACTATACCATCTCCGCCAATTGCCTTTATATTAGTTACATTATTTATTAGCGCCAACGGCTTTTCCGTTTTTATTCCTTGAGAAGCAACACCAATTCTAATTGTAAATACAGCATAATAGTATTCCTGTCCCACTTCGAGTTTGCTATCACTGTAACTTGTGTCATTACCATCATAAACAACTTCGCCATCGGTTTCACTATTAGGAGCAGTGTTTTTCTTTCTAACTAAAACATAATGTTTTCCACCAACCGACTTGCTTGCATCCCAGGAAAAGACAGCCTCGTTGTTTTTAATTTCGGCTTTAAGATTCGACACAGGTTCGGGAGGATAATTTTTTACTAATTTATTAACTTCTGCACTATCGCTAATCGTATTTGCTAACTCCGATACTAACAAAAATGCTTCTTCACCGCTGCTGCTGTGAAGTTTTTGCAATTTTTCTTCAACATTTTTTATTATAGCTAAAACTCTTGATTCTATCGAACTTTCAACAACAAAACCATTATTTTTTGCTTGATTTATCTTTAATTCAGCAGCATAATATTTTTTTTCATTTATGTCCGAAGTAATTGCTGAAAGCAAATCATCAAACTGCTTTTTCTTAGTGGTAATTGTGGTTTCTAAAGTGATAACATCCGGATGATTAGGCCACAATTTTTTTGCTTCTTCTAAAAATTTAATTGCATTTTCAATGTTATTATCTGACAATTCTTTTTTTGATTTTTCTATAAATGGAATAGCATCATTCATTTTGCTTAAGTCAAACTGACAATTTGCACAGTTTTTTGTCGTATTTCCATTTTGTGTATTACACTTAGGGCATATAATAAATAGTGCTTTCCCACATTTTGAACAGGTTGTAGCATTGGCAGGATTATCAGTATCACAAAGTCCACACTTAATTTTCACACCGCCTGAAACAATAAAATCTTTAATTTTACAAAATCTGCGTATATATAAACCTGCGTCAGAAACACTTATACTATATTTTTTTACACCTAAATCTATAAGAGCCTCTAATGTTTCAGGCAAAATTTCTTTGTTATTGCTTAATGCCTGTTCTGTAATAGCATCATTTAAGTCCTCATATTTTGTTGCACTTACATAATTATCATATTTCTTTTTGCTTTCTCTATCTTTAAAAATAACAACACAAATACCGCAAAGAGCTAACTCTGCATTATCTTTGCCTGTTTTTTCTCCTTTGCTTAATAGCATTTTCTTCTTCTTTTCAGCTTCTTCCACAAGTCGGTCAATGGTTGATGATTGCGGCAGCCCTAAGAATTTATATAAATCATAGTCCTTATATCCGAGTTGTTTAAAATTATTTTGAATGTTACTTGCTATGCTTTTATCTATTATTTCAAAAGCTTCCTCTTGATTTCCCACAGGAGGCTTATCCGATATAGGCACTTTTATTCTTTGTTTAATAAACGCCTCTGTTATTCCGTACACACCAAAAGTTTTAACCCAACTTACAATTTCACTTGGCTTAATATATTTTTTTGCACTATTTATGGATATTTTTTCATCTAACTTTGCGAACTGCGTATCTCTAACTTTCTTAGCTTCAGCCGCCTCATTTTTACGAGTTTCAGCGTTTAGCATAACTTGCTTAATATCATCAAGCATCTTTAAATTTTCAGCTGCTTTAACCTTTTTCAAAGGGTTTGTTTGGTCTTTTGACCATTGTTGCTGTTTCGCAGTGATAGCAGCATTGATATTGCTTTCATTGCCCTCAATAGGGTCAAAAGACAATCCTAATAAAATAAAATAATTTTCTCGATTTGCCATGAAATTCACCTCAACGACTCAAAATTCTTTGAAACTGTATCATTTTAACTTCATACTAATCCATGATGTATTATGGATTAGTATGAAGCTGCAAAAATATAACCTAATTAACCGTTGAAGCACTACTTCTTCTAATAGCTTCACTCTTTTCCTCTTCTGTGATAGCCTCAGTCGTTTGGAATGAAGCTTCAACAACTCTGCCCTGCCCCAATTCTTTGGCCTTCAACTCAAGCAGTCCAGATTCGTTTAGTTTAAATGTAACCTCAATTGGAGCCGTTTTTAAAACTCCATCCGGTAATTCCAATGAAGCTTGCCCTATTTCTTTACCAAGTGATGGGTCAACGATGTCGTCTGATGTTAATGATTCTAATATATTAAATAGAACATTTTTCTGATTATCTTGTCTTGGATAAAATGTTTCTGTAGCTGTTCTTGGTAACTCGTCATTTTTCTTAATTATATTAAATAATCTTTCTTGGTCGTTTTCATCAAATGCTACCGTTCCAAAGCTCCTGCTTGAAACATTTATTATTTTCATTTCATTTGCAGGACCTAAAGACCGCCTTTTTTCAGGGGCAATATTAGCTTGTTCAGCCGCCTTGTTAATATCAATAGCACCTGTTTCTACTTTAGATTTAATTTCTTCGATATCTTTACCTGTTGCTTTTGCTATTTCTTCAATAACAATATTATAATCACTGATTCTGCTTGCAAAAATGGCAGCCCCCTTTGCGACAGATTCATCTGGATCAAACATTTTTGCCTCAATATTAAATTCTTCTTTTACTTTGCGCATAACCTGCGGCATTTTTGATGAACCGCCAACTAAAAGTATTTCAGACACATCGCTTGCTTTATATCCTTTTTTCTCTGCTTCAACAAACATTTCTTTGGTTAAACTTATTGTGCTTTGTAATAAGTCTAAAGTTATCTCATCAAACTTTTCTCTTGTTAATTCAACTCTAATTCTTTCGCCTTTATAATTGATGGTAACAGGTGCTTTTTCCTTAGAACTCAACAACTTTTTAGCTCTTTCAGAAGAAAGCGATAACTCTTGTAATGTTTCAGCATCATCCAGTATACTGTCTGTTATGCCTGTTTGTGTTTGGAATTCTTCCGCTAAATGCATTAAAATACGGTCATCCCAATCCTTACCGCCTAAGTTATGGTTGCCGCCTGTGCATATAACTTTGATTTCTCCCGGTTTAATATGTATCATTGTTATATCAAAAGTTCCGCCGCCAAGGTCATATACAAGTACAGTTTTTTCAACCGAATCATCCGCAACACCATATGTAATAGCGGCTGCCGTAGGCTCGTTGATAATTGTAAGAACTTTCAAACCAGCAATTTCACCTGCAGTTTGTGTAGCTGTTCTTTCATTTACACCAAAATAAGCAGGGCAAGTTATTACAACCTCATCAGGATTTTCATCATCGCCTAATTTTCCTTCCTGGCGTAAACTTTCAATTGCATCGTTTACAACCTTTTTCAGGATATACGATGATATTTCCTCAGGCTTCATATCGATACCATTAATGTTCAAACTGAAACCAGGTTGTCCAATAGACCTTTTTATGAATGATACTACTTGGTCTGGATACATTTTAGAGCTTTCTTTTGCGCTTGCACCAACTGTAACATCTTCCTTAGTTTCAAAAAAAACAACCGAAGGAGTGGTCAAATCTCCCTCTGAATTTTTTAAAACAACAGGTTTATTGTTCTCATCCATGTACGCAATACATGAATATGTTGTGCCTAAATCAACTCCGAATACTTTAGCCATTTTGAACATCTCCTTCGTTTTTGTTATATTTATAAATATTAATGCGCTCAGGTCTTAAAATTCTTTCATCCTTTTCAAACCCTTCAACCAATCTTTCAGCAACCTTGTTATCTAATGCTTGGTCGTCAGTTTCGACTAAAGACATTATTTTTTGCTTTTTAATATCAACATCATCACCAGCAACCAAATACGATTCAATGTTTTGACGATACAAAATATCAATTAAATCTTCTGAAATCCCTTTAAATTGTCCTAACAATTTTTTGTAATTTTCTTCTGTGGCTTCTTTTTCGGTATAAATGGCTATATTTTTGTTGGTGCTGTCAATCAATCTAATAATATCCATAGCCATAGTGTCAATAACCTTGTCTAACAACCCATTTTTATAATTTGTAAGCTCACGGTGCATATTATCAAATAATTCGTCTTTGTACTTATCGTACTTAATACTTTCATCAAAAGAATGCTGTAAGGCATCTAACTTTTCAAGTATTAAACTTTCGCTTTGCGATTGTACTTCATCTTCATGAGTAACTTCATCATTTGAATTGTTATCTTGTTGAACTTTAACTTTATACTGCTTTATATAAGGTATCATCCTTAAACTTGTCATTTCACTTAATCCCGCAGCATATGAAAAGTCTAAAAACATTTCAGATATTATTTTTTTGTTTTCTGTTTTTACTGTTTCATCAATAATTGATTGACCCTCAACCAATTCATTAACTACTGAATTTAAATATTTTGATACTACTAATGGTTTTTGGTCATTTAACCTAATGAGTGCCATTTCAAAAGAAATATTTGAGTATTCCAATATTAAACCGGAAGGGGTGATGTTGTTGAAACTGTTAATATTTTTTATTGATTTTGATAAAATATTTTTTTCAACAAGAATTATCTCATCAATAATACGGTCACCTTCTTCAATATTAGATGTTACAATTTCCTGCAAAACAATATGATAAAGAATATTTATTCTCTTATCATATAAAATTTTATTTTCAGAAAAATTGCCATCCAAGACAGCCTCTTGAATTTTCTGTATTAAAGTATTCATTGTTTAGCCTCCTGTGTTAATTGTTTAAATCTTTCAATCTCCTCAAAGACAATAGCTTTGGCTTCCTCTCGATGCTTAATTGCATTATTATAATCTTCAAGATTATTGCAGCTTCTCGCTTGATTACACGCATCAATGTACTCGTCAATTGAGTTGTTCAAATCCTCAAAAGCTCCATTAAATTCATCAATATAACCATTTTCTGCTTCAAAAGCTTTGTCAAATTTTTCTCTTACTAATTCAGGGTTGTTGGTTAAATATGCTTCTCGCATTGTGTCAGCACCAATGGCATCCTCGAGCTTTTCGGCAATTTCTACCTGCTCATCATAGGATCCTGAGTTATACTCAATTCCCATATCTTCCATATCTCTTTTTGCATACAATTCAGTAATTCCTTCATTTATGTTGGTGCAATCAATAAACATGGGATGTCCTGTTATTCGCCCGCTAATCTCACCATCCATTCCACCATCACTGACATAATGCAGTGCTTCGTGGTCAACAGTTGCAACGATGTCATTAATGTTGTCGTGTTTTGGTGCATCAATATAAATTTCCTTTGTATTTGGATTATAGAAACCAACAACGTTATCATTGTAAGTTTGAATACTGTTAGCTTCATAAGCCTTTTTACATTCTGAGGTATCTGCAATTTTTATATGCTCTGCTATTTCATCAAGTTTGCCCAAATCTATTTTGTCACCGTATTTTTCTGCAATATGCTCTTTAACAGTATCATAAATTTTATCTTTGTCAGTTTCAGATAACTTATTTATATCAATATTTTTAACATCATCAATTTTTGATTTATCAATGTTATCCGAACCATTTTCAATTACATCATTGCTTACTTCATCTTTTTGACCAAATAAATTTGAGAAGAAATCCTTTGCTTTATCACCCAAACTTTTTTCTTGGTTATTGCCAGTATCTAAATTTTGTTTATCACCACCGTCATTCTGCACATTCTCAAAATTAGTACCATCAATCGCATTATCTTTTGCTTTTGCTTCTGAAACAACTTGTACAGGCACATCATAGCCTAATTCTTGTGCAGCAGCTATGCGATGTCGACCGTCATCTTGAAAAACATATGTATCTTTATATTTTTCGACCTTCACCATTTTGTCAGGGTCATAATAAGCATTAACACAATCTCTTAAAGAATCGTCCTTACGGATTTCATCTATTGACATCCCAGAGTTTAATTTTTCTTGAACATCAGGTAACTTAGAAGCAAGCTCCATATAATCTGTTTTTTCATTATTATGATGTTCCCAAAATTTTTCCCCTGATGCGTCAATGCCATTTATGTTTTGAGCATTGGTCATTTCATATCTTGCAGGTTCAACGGATGAATATTCTAAATTCTCATTCTCACCATTTTTCAAATATTCATCATATTCTTCCTTTGGAGATTGAGTTTGGTTTTCTTGTCTTTCATTTAAAGACTGTTCATTTGATTTTTCTGTTTCGGGTGACTGTTGTTCTGAATTTGAATATTCATCGCCTTCGTCATTTTCGTCAGCTTCATTGTTGGCTTCTTCGGTTTCGTCCTCTACATCACTTTCTTCAACAGCCATTTCGGTTTGGTTGTTGTCGGGGTCTGTGTCAGAGGTTTCGTCAGCTTCATCGTTGGCTTCTGCGGTTTCCTCCTCTACATCACTTTCTTCAACAGCCATTTCGGTTTGGTTGTTGTCGGGGTCTGTGTCGGAGCTTTCGTCAGCCTCATTGTTGGCTTCTGCGGTTTCGTCCTCTACTTCACTTTCTTCAACAGGTCTTTCGGTTTGGTTTTTGTCGGGGTCTGTGTCGGAGCTTTCGTCAGCTTCATTGTTGGCTTCTGCGGTTTCATTAACTGTATCTGTATCGGTGTCAGCAGTATCATCAGCTACATTGCCGTCCTCAACTGTTTCGTCACCTGTATCGGTATCAGTAATGTCATCAGCTTTGGAATTATCCTCGGCAGTTTCATCAGCTACATTGGCATCCTCAACTGTTTCATTATTAGCGTCATCCGAATCTGACACACCATCATCTTGTGTTTCGTTTTCATCAAAGCCAACGCCATTTTCGATAGAACTATCATCATCGGTTTCATTTTCTTCGGCTTGTAGGTCAGATGAGCCTTCATCTAAATCTTGAACACCATCGTCATTCTCGGCATCAAGTCCAGTTTCATTTTCTTCACTTGAAGCGTCTGTTGATGATTCTTCTAAAGCACCTTCATCTTCTTCATATTCAGGCACTTCACTATTATCAAACCCCGAATCGTCAGAGGCGGTATCCACTTCTTGTTGTGTATCTACGGAAGATTCCCCACCAGTATCACTTATATCAGATGTGCTTTCAGTTGCTGGAGCTTCACTAACCTCAGAACCTCCAACATCGCCTCCACCGCTGCCATCGCCACCAAATTCGGACATTGCTTTCACCCCCAAATACTAAACATAATAAACAATTAGCAATATGTTATTTTTATTGAATATACGAGTTGTTCAGGAATATAGTGCAATGCATATTCACTTGCATTGACATATTTGCATTTGTTAACAGCACTTTCCACACAACTTTGCCAACAAGAATCAATCTCTTTGGCTAATAGGCTTCCAGCAACTACCTTAAAGGTAATTACTTCTTCTTCATTCATAACATTTTCATATAAATATTTTTCCAATTGCGGCTTAACACTAATAAGAGCATCGTTTATTTTAAAATAATTATACGGTTCTTCGGGACAAGGTGGATATAACGCTATATCCCAAGAATGGTCAATGCTTATAGTATTATCGGATAGGTTTAAATATCCGTAACACGGCAGCATATTATTACCGGAAAATTGATTGTCCCACGTTACATCAATATGGTGATAATACCCATTGATTTTTACAATGTTCCAAGAGTGGGGACCTCTGAATTGTGAGCTCACTCCTGTTCCTGCAACTACAATGGCTTCTACACCTGCCATCGTGCAAAGCATATACATAGCTTTTGCAAACCCTTCACAAACACATTTATTATTTAATAATGCGCCTATCACATTATGCGACATTTCAAATCCTTGTGATTTACCGTTTATAAGGGCTTGCAAGGCAGCATCATCATATTGAACATTGTTTTTTAAATAATCATGTAATCGAACAACCTTGTCATAATCAGACTGATGAGCATTTATTTCACTTTGTATTATACCTTGTGCAACGCTTTCTATTTTTTGAATATAGGCGGCAACATCATTCTTATTATAAAGATACGCAAAGTTAAATACTTTATTAAACATAGAATCGCCAAAAGTACACTTGCTGTAATTCAAATAAAAAATGTTCGGGTTGTCAGCAGCTATGCTATCATATAATTTAGAAATGTTATTCCTATCCATATGTAACCCAGCAGGAATATTAACGGAATTTTTAAAATTTATTGTTCCGTCTATAATAATCTCATAGAGCTTTTTATCGTTGCTATTTAATAAATTGTAATGATATTTTGGATAATTTATAGCCATTTTATTGCCTCATACTCTCTTAATACTTATCTAAAAAATCCGCCTTTCTTGACTCTAATGCTGCAACTTCGCTTCATACTGTTATCATCGGTATAAACTGTTATTGAAGTTTCGCCCGGTTTATTTCCAATAATATACCCATTCCTGTAAGCGGCAACGCTTTCATCGTTACACCAAACCTTAATAAACTCTCTTTCAAAACAATTTTCAGGTACAACTGAAAAATTGTACTCCACTTTATCGCCAACAGTGAGTTCCATTTGATACGACGGAAGAACTATATCCTCTATATGTGGCTGCACATCTAATCTGATAGTCGCTTCAGTTTCCGGAGTAAATGCGGTAATATTACAGCTGCCAATTGATTTAGCACATATGTATCCAGCTTCATCAATTGCCGCAACCTCATCGTTGTCACTTTTGTATCTGATTTCATCTGCATTTTCTGCATCGCTCGGCTCAAATTTGACATCTAATTTTTCGGTTTTGTGGTTTGACATAAATTTATTTTGTGGGAATAAAGCAAGCTTTGTAATTATCTTGCTATCTTTAACAACTAAATCTATGCTTACGATACATTCTCTACTATTCTCTAAATATGCAAAAATTGTTGCGTTACCTTCGTTTTTACAGGTGATTTCACTATCTTCCATTGATAATATTTCATCATTGGAGCACTCATATTTGTAGTTTATATTATCCAAGTTATGTGGTAAACTGCAAACAGTTATTTGATACTTACGTTTCTTATGCAAAACAGCAGGGCAGTTAATGATGTATGATGATTGTACTAAGGTAATACCCTCAATTAAAGTTCTTTCATTTTCTGTCAAACTGTTATTATCATTGCTCAATAATTTTATCTGCGCTTCTTTAACCAATGGATTTAAACACATGCCTTCTATAAATGACATTAATAAATCTGCAATATCATAGCCATCAAAATTGTAATAATACAAGTTTTTCTCTTTGCGTTGGAATAAGGTTTCAATTCCTATTTTCAAAATAAAAATAGGAAAATCAAATGCTTTCAACTTACTAATTACATCATTATTAAGAGGACTTTGAGTAACAAATACACAAATACTACCATTGGCATTATCAAAATATTCTTTATCTAATCTAATTTCACACATTGGGCAATCTTTGCAAACAAGGTATTCATCCTCTTGCTCAAACATACCACTTTCCAACAAAACTTCTTCAACAGATTCGCATAAGCCATCTTCATAAGAAAAAAGTTTAATTTTAATTTGGTCTTTATCTAATAAATCGCCGCCAATGGCTTGCAAACTTAATAGTCTTTCAAGCGTGCTTTCGTTTACTTCAAAATCTTGAGTTTCAAAATCAACACATTTATTACACTGACTTGCTAACTTGCGCATTATTTCACACTCAAGCTTGCTTGAGCAAAATATTAACGAAAAATCATCATTAACTTCTCTGTAAATTTCGTCAAGAATAACCTCGCACCAAGTATCAAAGGGTTTATTTAAATACTTATTTATTGCACTATAACCAGATAGCAGAGCATCATTTATATACACTTTCAATTCATTTGTATAGGGGTTATGAACTAGTTTTACAAGATTCATCTTCGTCACCTTCAATCAAATAAACACTTTGAGATAATTTGATATTTATTCTGTCCTTTTGTCTGTACTTGCTTATTAAATAATATATATCTTACTAATTTGTTTTTAATTTTATTATCTTCAATATATACATAGTCATCAATGTGTTTATAAAGCTTGTTATACCAAACACGAATATTTTTTTTGTCTTTTTCACTTATAACATCTTTTGTGATGACCTGTACATTTTCATAATTGTCAACAAACCTTAAAGTTAATATTCTAAATAATCCTTCACAATCAACAAATTTTGCTAATTGCATAGAAAATGTCCTATTGTTAGCAACTTCCTTTGAGAAAAAGTCAATAAAATCTATAACTTTTGTTAGCAATTCACTTTTCTTATACTTTGAAATGCTATAATCACGGACAACATCTAAAAACTCATCCATTTCAAAATCAAATGAAGCAAAGGCTTTATTTTCAAAGTTTAATATAAACATATTGACAAGTATACCTTTAAGTTGTGCCATTTCATCATTTGAACAAGTAACATCCGGTTGATGATACAACTCTTCACTTTTATCTATTTTTGTCAAAATAGCTTCCAACCAATTGTTTTGATATACTGCCGCAACACCCATAGGAAATTTGGCTATTTCTAAAATTTGACTTTCTGATAAACCGATTGATTTTCCTGTTATCTGACAGTCCTCATAATCAGGCAATCTCATAATTATTTTTGTGTTTGTGTTTTTTATTGCGGAAGCATCAACAGCTGTTGGAGATTGGTCAACAATGATAAAACCTTCTCCAAATGTTCTCATTTCAGCAATAGAGCTGCTTATCATTTCCACAGATTTTCCTTGCAAATCAGCAGATTCCTGTCCGCCAACACCGCCTGTTCTTTTTAAAATATTATGTGCTTCTTCTAAAACAGTAATATGTTTTAATGGTTGATTTTCCAAACCACAGCTCATACGATATTCATTTAATTTAAGTATTAACATACCCATAATCAGGGCCTTTGTTTCAAGAGAAGCAACTCTGCTAAGGTCAACAATAGTATTTTGGTCAAATAAAATAGCATCATCTATATCCGCAGAGTCGCATAGAATTTGCCCTAAAATACCATTAGTCAAGGAGCGTACCCTTGTAACTAATGCTCCAATATAGTCACCTTTGGAATCAGCAGAATAAGATGAACTATTTATTATTTCCGGCAGTATTTCAAGTACGTCTTGAAAAGTCGGGTATTTATCATTGCCGTTAGGAATGTAAATAGACTTAGTTAAATCCCAACCGCACCTAATATAAGCATTTTCAAAAGATTCTTTTAAAATAGCAGGCATAGCTGCATATAACGGCCAACACGCATTAAATATTTCTATTAACCTATCTAAATGTTCCAATACATGGATTTCACTGTTGAATTTAAATGGGTTAATTTTTAACATTGAAAAATATTTTGGGTTTGTGCAAAATATGTTTATATCCTTTAAGCTGCCATAATATCGTTTGTATTCGCCTTTGGCTGGCTCTACAACCAAAAACGGTATATTATGTTTAATCATTTCGTCCAAAATTTTATATGTAGTATTTGATTTACCTGAACCTGTTGAACCGGTGATGAAACAATGTGAACGAAAGCTATCAACATCTAAAATAACACGATTATTTTCAGTTTCACCCATATGATAAACATATCCAAAATCTAATGCCCTTAGCTCGGATAAATCTTTATTATTATTAGCATTTCTCCCAAACTCCGCCATGTTCATAACCGTTACTCCAGCAACAGACTTACGAGGTAATCCCATTATAATAGGCATTTCATTACCACTAATCAAACTCGCAGGTGTAACTAACTGCTGTTCAATTTCAAAAATTTCATCGTTTTCAGGAATAATAATATTAGGGTGTGAACAATATCTTAAATATTCAAGTAGGTTTTGTGTATCTGCTCCCTGTTCGGCACTCCATATATTTACAAAAGAATTTTCGACACTTGATGAATTACCGGCCATTAATGCTTTATATGTATTAGCCGCAACAACTGAAGTTTGTATATCCTCTGAGATAAAATAACAAGCACAATCCCAAAGCCCGAAAGATTCGCAACTTTTTATTCTACTTAAATGTTCCTCTATTTTTTCCATTATGTTTTTTACGGATTTGTTCTCATAGTTTATGCTGATTGTTCTTGTATTCCCAGTCGTTAATGTATCAGTATCTGTACTCGTTTCTCCTTCTGTTTCTGATTTTCCTTTTGTAATAGCTTTTGCCCACGAGTTACCAGAGCTATATCCATTTGTAACACTTGATGATGTTCCATTTGAAAAGCCCATTCCCAGCAGCCCGTAGTTTGTGTTATGATTTCTACCTTTTGTCTTGGATTTTGAATAGCTCTCAAAATTACTATTTGTATCTGTCAAACTGTCATTTAAAGTAGTGGAAAAATTTTTGCTTAAACTTTTTGATACAGCTTCACTTGAATTTTCGCCATATGACAACTGCATACCAGCAAATGAAGATAAATTTGAAAAAAGCTTTAATAATCCTTTTTTTCTTTGTTCTAACACTTCTTTATTTAATGGTGATGCTAAAAAAACTGCCGTATAGCTTTCTCCCATCATACTGTCAATAAACTTTTCAATTCCTTGAACAAAATTGGTTTTATCTTCATCTCTCGCAGAAGGTACAATAGAAACAGCAGCAACACTTTTCATATCGTTGTAATCATTTTTAGCAGTTATATCACCCAATATGTCAGTAATTGATGAACTTACGACATTTTTTATTTGACTTCCCGGAAAGTTACCTTTTAAACTTTTCTCTAAAATCATTCCAGCCGTAACAGCATTATCTAAAGAACGAACTCCCAAATAAAAGTCCACTCCATGTGCATCACCACGGATAGTCAAAATGCCAGTAGCTTCAATATTTGACAATGCACTATAAACGCTTATCAATTTGTCATTTGAGATTTCATCAACATCATAAACAATCCTGTCAAATTTATATAGGCGTATGAATTGGTCTGATTTGTATTCATCACTCAATGGCAAGACAGGATAATTGTTTAAATTTATAAGATAGTTTTTATTTACAAACGCATCAGCATATAGCATGCCTTTTTCAAGCAATAATTCTGATGTATCTTCATTTTCAATTAAATCAAATTTTTCATTCATAATCAAACCACCTCCTACAAGTTCCACAATTCTCTTATTAGACAATTTTACAAAATTGTGTATGAATAATAACATAAAGCGACAATATTTTTAATTCAATTTCATTATTGAAACTTTTTAGAATAAAAAAACTACCTTTTTTTGTTCTCTCGTAACTTTAACATGTCATTTAGTTCATCTGTGTAAATATTAAAAAAAGATAGCATATCATTAGTTTCTTTGTTTTTTGTAAATATTAATATTAATGATAAAAATGTATTCCAAGTCATTTTTCTCTTGCCTGACTCTATTGCCATGACGGTAAATCGACTAATTCCTACCATTGAGGCTAGTTCAGCCTGAGACAACTCTAACTTTATTCTCAATAGTTTTAAACTATTTTGCATTCTTTCTATTAATACTTCCTTATTATTCAAATACATAATTATCTCCTATGCTATACCATTTTAGAATATTGTACCACATATAGTATACAAAGTCAAGCACAGTTCAACATATTACAGCATAATCCAACATAATTATTTAATCTAAAAATCGTCTTCTCATTTTCTTATCAACAGCTCACCAGAGGATGATTTGATGAAACTCTTGCTTACTATGCAACGCAGGTAATCACGGGAGAAAAATTTTTCAACGGAACCTCCCTCCTTTCTGCGAATGAACTTTAGCGTATCTGCAGCTACTATATTCAGTATAAGATGTTTTGAGAATAGTCAATAGAATATACCTAAGCTGCATAAACCGATTGCTAAGTTAAAAATCGACACCGGCATATTTTGAGGGCAAAGAAAAAACCCTCTCACTACTTAAGGAAAGCAGGAGAGGGTTTGAATACCGAAAATTTATAATTTTATTTAAGATTTCAAGAAGCTAAACGAATATATTAGCTACTGTTACTGTGCCTCCATAAGGCTTATATCATCAATATATACAGCCTCATCATACCACACATTCCAGAATAAGGATACTCTTGTAGGGTAATTACCCGCATTGCTGTCGGTTGTAAATGTATAAGTATTTAAAATCCACTCCGGTGTTTCAACTGTACCGTCTATTGGTACTCCATTCTCATCCGTTGTTTGATGAACGATCGGAAGCTTGCCTATATATTCCGTATAATTTCCTGCCGAAGTTCCCGCTCCCACAAGCACATTATTACCGTTTCCGCATTTAGTCTTTGAGTAAAATTTAAGTTCATAGGCAGTGTTTGACTCAAGCTGTAACTCCTGATACATATTATCATTTCTAAAATCGCCGTTGTCTGTTTTTAAAATCTTGATACATTTTGAGCCAGTCAATGTATGATTTTCCTCACTAGAGAAAACAAAATTTTCTTTAGCTCTGTCATTTACCCATGTACCAAAAGCCCCTAGTTCAAAATCAGTATCTGATAAAAGCTCAACGGGGGGATCTTGAATATAGCTTGCCTCAAATGCATTACAAAGCGGCTCGAAGCTATCTGCATCCCAAGCAAATACCTTAAGAGTATATCCCTTTAATCTTGCATCCAAATCGGTCATAGCGGCGCTTATAGACTTTGCTGTTCCGGATTCCACCAAATCTGACGCAAGATTTACAGCTTTAAGACACCCACCGTTATAAAGCGCCATAGTTACAGCAACCTTTTTAGTGCTGTTTGTTTCATTTTTCACATATGCAGCGGCGTTTAATTTTGTACCTGCGTTATTCAGCTTTTCGAATTCACTGCCATACTCATTTGTAACAACAAGATTATTTATGCTGCATACACCTGACAAATACTCTTCTGGAAAATTAGCCGTAATGCCGATATTTTTAAAGTCAATCTTGTTTATATCAAAATTGCTGTTATCTCCTGATGTTGTCCAGCTTGTATCGCTGTTTCCGGTTGATAACCAGTTGCAATTAACAAATTGAGGACTTACATAAGCATTTGCCCTGTAAGGAATTGAGCTCGAATTTTTTGCATAAACATTAACAAAGTTCATACGTCCTGAGGCTTCATCATTAAATAAGCTATTAGTTGCATAATCTGGCATAGACGAATGTGCGTATGTATCTTCAATAAATATTTGATTGAAGTGTGTTGCGTTTGCCCATGGCGCCGTACCGTCATCCGCCATAAATGTGTAAATAGCTCCCGTGTCGCCGGAATCCTGACATGTTCTTGCAATGTGAATATATGAGAAATAATTATTTTTACCGTAAATCTCGTTATCCGCTATTCCTTTCCATCCTCCGGATAAAGCTAAGCCGAATCTTACACAATCCGTAATTTCACAGTGTTTAACTACGTTATAGCCCGAATTGCCGAGCTGTATTCCGCTTCCGTCCCCTGCTAACTCTCCGCAGTATTGAATTTTGAGGTCCTCAAAGGTATTGTTCCGGCAAACGTCTCCCTCACCCGGGTACTTGCCGTCAGCTTGAATTCCGTCCTTACCCGAATTTTCTATAAGATTTCCGCTGAACAGGTTATTTTTATTGAAGAATGATAAGTATATAGCCGAGTATCCGCTTTTTGCAATCCTGCAATCCGCAATAACAATATTGTTTGTGTTTCTCATAAACACCAAACCCTGTCTGTTCTGAGGCAATGTTATTTGTCTGTCGTATGCCGGATATTTGTGACTATATCCTGAATCTCCCGCACTATTCCATGCGTTTCTTGCCCATTCCGTAAAGTCTGAACATTCAATTGTAAGACCTATAAGCTTAATATGGTTTACTCTTGAAACCTCTGACGATCCCGCAAGGGCGACAGTCCTTTTCATTGTAGGCATTATTATCTTTTGGTTGTTTATATTACCGTCCATTGCCCAGTAATACAAATATCCCTCATTTGAGTCAAAGTACCATTCACCCTCCGTATCCAAAAGGCCAAGCACGCCTTGGAAATAAAATCTTGAATTTCCCCAATAGTATCCGGATTGTTCCATATTATACCTTGTTTTATATTTCAATACAACCTTGCCTATTTGGGGATCTATGCTGTAGATCGGAACTGTATCGGACATCCATGCAACATGCCCTCCGGACCACATAAATACCTGTGCATCACGCAAGTTCCAGTCTGAGGTATTAATTTTGGCAGTATCATAATAGAAGGTATCATTACCTACGCCGGTGCCTTTTGTCCACAAATAGTTTGATTGTGCCATGATTAAGCCTTCATTGTCTCCCTTGTTCGGATATCTTGCCATTACCGCTCTTTTATCATTTTCGTAAAGCGTACTAAACTTATAATCCGTTCCGACATTCGCTCTGTAAATATTTCCGCTGTATTGCTCCCAGCCTACAACCCTTTTACCGCCGATAATATGAGCCGAGCCTGTTTCCTTCCAGTTTTTATAAATAACGGAGTAGCCGTTTGAGCCGGAATCATTTTCCGAAAAGGTTAATGTATTATTAAGATAATACTCACCCTCGTCAATATATACGAAAATATCTCCCGTCATGTTTTCATTGAGCTTATTGTCGCTTATATAGCTTTTTGCTTTTTCTATTGTTGCCCACGGAGCATCTATGCTTCCGCTGCCAGTCACATCACTTCCGTTTAACGAAACGTAAAAGCTGCTCTGAACAACGCCGCTGTCCTCAACACTCGTATTTTGAGCGCCTATGTAAGACTTATCGGACTTGTACAGCAATACATCATCAATGTATATCGGTGCGTCCATTCCGCTCCAACAGTTTTCTCTGAATCTTATAAAAATCTTTTCGTTGTATCCGGAATTGAATTGCAGCTTGTTAAATTCCCATTGGGAACTTTCAAGCACACCTTCATTTGTAATTGTTCCGGCTGCAGGAGTGTTTGCTAAAATCTGCCACGGATCATTTATGCTGCCTACATTATATTGCATAGTCCATTTATTTGAATTTTTGGTTTTTGTATAAAACGTTAAGGTATAATCTGTCAATTGCTCAACGTCAATATATGTTCCCACATAAAACGCATTCCATCCCCATTGCGTAGCTGATATTATAGATGGTACAAGCTTTGCAGATTTTGTTCCGGAATAAGCTTCTTCATTCGTAATGCTGTAAAACGGTCCCTTTCCACCATTATATTCAAACCAAACATTCGTATTGCTCGGTATTCCGTTATTCAAAACAGTGTTTTCAAAGCCTCCGTCTGAAATAAGATTGCTGCCGATCTGCTCCACGACATCTTCATGATTATATACCGTGCTGTCATAATCAGTTTCAACAGGCTCAACTCCCTTTTCCGGCACATAGGTATCTCCTCCCTCACTCCATGCGCCTTCAAGTGCATCAAAATTATAAACTATATTGCCGGTTGAGTTCGTCACCTGTATTTCCCCAATATATAATGTTGTAGCTCTGTCTGTTTTTGAACGGTCAAGCATCCCTATATCCACTGACTGCCCTGTCGGCGTAAAGCTGTAGGAATACAATGATGCTACTGACCAGCTTCCTGTTGTCATTGACCAGCTTCCCAATACGTTTGTGTAGCTCAAACCGTTCTGTACAAGTTTTCCTTCGTTTACCGCATAGAGATAATAACGTTGTTCATCACATATCCTAAATCTTGGTGCATACGCCGAAATGGTTACCGTATACGTTTCGTTCGGGGTAAGTGAGTTTAGCGGAAGCATAAATACATTATAATAATTGCATAAATTAGAGTAACCGCTATCTCCACCATAAAAAGAATTTATTTTCTCAATCTGCATTGCCTTTTCACCAAAACCTACTGCACTCGTGTTTTGATTTTGGACAATTTGCGGGTTATACGCAGAATAAATCTTCCCGTACTGTCTTGTTGTGCCGGAGTTTATAAATCCGTTACCGTAAAAGTTATCCACATGTAAAATATCGCTGCTCACTGCAAACGACATCACCGGGAACGTTGACAAAAACATAGTAATAACCATTATTCCTGAGATTAAATTTTTAAACAATGAATTTCTCATGTTTCCCCTATCTCCTTTTCAATTTTATTTTTAATTAATCCCCTATTTTAACACAATGTCAGTAAAGTTTCCTATTCCATATAAATATGGGAACATGCAGTCATCTACACTTGCTCCTCCACCGAATACAAGATATACATCATGAACTCCGTATACACAATCAAGCTCGACACGGTTTTGCATGAAATCAAACCAACTACTCGTTGCGTTAACAGCAAATCTGCCAATCTCATTTGATGAAACACTGTCAATTCTCACACTAACATTCTTTTTATCAAAGCCTGATGCAACTGCTGATTTAATAAATAGGTTGCTTGCGCCGCATCCAAAATCAACTCCATTAAAACATATCCAATCTCCGCTATCGCAAGAAGTAAATATATTTCCAATATTTGCTGTTCCATTTCTTGTTGCTTTATCTGCATTAAGCTCTGTTGTATACTTTTGTGAAATATCAGAAGCTGTCGTTTTTGTTCTTGTAATGCTTTGAGAATTTATTGTTATGTTTTCAACATCGCTTGAATATGCGCCTATGTCTGTATAGCCTGCATAAATTGTGTTTCCGAAATAGTCCCTCGCCACCTCCGGCGTATCAGTTCCTTTTCCAATTGCCGGAGAATTTGTCTGAAGTTTACAATCCTCAGGCGCAGCAACTGTTGCCGAAACAAATTTAGGATCTGCAATTGTAAAGTTTGAATGATAACCGCCTAAAAGTACCATAGATATTTTATTTATACCATTATGCGTAAAAATGTTATGACCATAGTAGATATTATTATCAAACTCAAATTCATACCAATAGGTCGGTACCCCCGGCGACATAAATATATTATTATAGAATTTAACATCTGATTGTCCGCCTGTAGATGAACTTCCTATAACAAGTGCGTTTACTGCATCATAGAATACGTTATTATAAAGCTCAACATGAGGATTTTGTATTCTGACGCCACCGTGTTCGTTTATTGATATATTATATCTTACAATGGCTTTATCTGTATCATTTTGGAATGATCCTTTGGGCTGCATATAAAATCCGCCTGCATTGTCATGGCTGTAATTGTATTGATAATAGAACGTACCTGAACATCCCACATCAAGGTCATATGCATATGAGTCACCCGATTCCACCATGTTCCCCACTTCGTTATGCTGTATAATGCCATTTGTGCAGCGTGTCGGAAAAATTCCAGCTATCCAGTTAAGTCCGGTTCCTTCTGAACCAATGTAAAGAAGCTTATTGTATTCAACAAGAGGATTAAGAGCGTTTGTAACTATTATTCCATCACGTCCGTTTCTCTCAATTGTGTTTTTCCTTATCAAAACATCACGCGAAAGATTAACACCGCTTTCGTGATGACTTAATAGATAAATACCTATTGTTTTAAGATCGTGAACATAGTTATTTACAATGTAAAGACCATTAAATTTACCGCTTGACGCGACACAGAAAATACCTGCATTATCGAAATTACCGCAATTTCCGTCAATATCCGTTACTTCATTATTCTCTATTTTTATATCATAAGAAGTTCCACCATCGCTGCGTGATACATAAATGCCTGTTCTGTTCTGAATATCATCAGCTGAATTTGTAACCTTAATGCCATCTATCGTTAAATAACTCACATTGCTAAGATATATCGCACAATTACGTCCACATGCATTTATTACCGGTAAATCACCTTCGCCATAGTTTGAAATTATTATAGGATTTTGATATTCCCCGCTGTTATTAATTGTAATACTTTCGTCCCATGTCCCTCCTTTCTTAAAAAGAATTTTGTCGCCCGGATCAAATGCTGTGGAATTTACATTACTAAGACTTTGCCATGCACTACCCTCTGAATATCCACTGTTTGTGTCATTTCCGTATACATTGTCTATAAAATAATCCTGCGCCAATGCTGTCAGCCGCAATAACGCTGCCGCCAACACTATCATAAATATGAATCCTGCTTTTTTTATCATTATGCTGTCCTTTCAAGCTATTCAATACCAATAGCTGCACCATACGGGCTAAGCGACGACATATCCTTCAAGATAAACGCCTTTACACTGCACCCTGTAACATCGTTTAGTGCAATAACGCTTGCAGATGCTGCCGCTGTATTTCCGTTGCGCCCAATTGTAATGTTATCTGACATAGATATAGTTACAAGTTTACCGTCCTTATACAGTGCTATAACTGCTGTTGCAGTTTTATCAACTGTAGTTGGGTTAACTATGTTATAAATTACCGTCACTCTCCCATTACTTGTCAAGGATTTAATTTCTACTCCTGTATCATTCACAAACTTTCCGTTTATTTGAATACTCTCCCGTTCAAGAGTTACGTCATCAATATAGGCATTGCTGCCATTGTCCATAAATCCTATTCTTATTTCAGAATTATTACCTGAATTAAATGAAATTGTTTTGCATTCCCAAGTTCCTGTGCCTGATGGACCATTTGCAATCATATCAATACCATTGGAATCCTGAACTTTCGCTACAACATTCCAGCTGCCTTGACTATTTACATAATATGTGAGCTTATAGTCTGTATTCGGTGCTACATCTACCGTTTGGGTCATATATACATAATTATAGCTTGACGACGTGAGCTTTGCACTTCTTAAACCTGAATGTGCCTTTTCATCCGAAGCACTAAACTTACTTGCCGCCGACCAGCATGAAAGTCCGCTTTCAAAGCTTCCATTTACTATTTTTTCTGTTTCGTACTTATCCACACTTAAACCATCGACATATCCGGGTGCACCAGCACACATAATAAGTATTCTATATGCCGTTGTATCATCAGTTTCAAAATCGAAACAAGTCTGTAACCAGTCTGTTGATGTAATATTACACTCCTTAATCATCGTTGCGCCATCTTCGTTATCACCACGGAAAATTTTTAATAATACCTGTCCGGATACAGCCTTTCCATAAAATGAGAAGGAATATCTTGAGTTTGGTTCAAGATTAACAGTACGTCTTGCGGCCTGCCATATTCCTGCATTTCCTGTGATTGCAAGTGAATATTTACCCTCCGCCTTATCTTCGGCAGTTACCTCAAATCCATATGGTAAGGACCAAAGCTGCGAACCATATTCAAAACCGCCATTCACTATTTTTCCAACCTTTTCAGCTATACACTCTGTATATTCGTATACTTTATTATCATCTATAAAAAACTTTGAAATAGAAACAGATGCTGCTGATGCATTTGTAACTGTTACCGTATGTGCAGTATCCTTAAGATTGTCAGCAATTACTCTATACGGCGCACCATATAACGCTACATTTCCATAGCTCATTCCATCAATGCTTATATCAATGCTTCCGCTGGTAGAGCATGTAAAACCAAGGCTCTTTCCTGTGAACTCATATGTAAATGACGCACCCTGTGCAGATGATGTCAGATTTCCGTTTTCAAGAGTCCATCCGTTTCCTGATATTGCTGTATCAACTGAAGCTAGTCTCGGTGTGTTGTATGCCGCGTAAGTCATCGGTTTTTCTGCAAGCTGATTTATACAGAAGTATTTGCCAAAATCAGAATTCATTACAGACTTAATATAGTCCGCGTAAACAGAATAACCATAATCGTTTGGATGGACGCCGTCAGCGCTTAACTCACTAAAGGCTGACCATGTTCCCTTTTCAATTTCAGATACTATGTAATCCTGTATATTTATTGTAGGTACACCATAGTAATTTGCTACCTCCTGATGAGTATCTGCAACAGCATTGAAATTTTCTGTGGTTGTAAATACTAATATTACAGAACACTGCTTAGGTAAAGATAAAATCTGTCTGATTATACCTTCAATATTCTTTTGAACCTCACGTTTATCTCTGCCTGTATCATTTACCGCATACTCAACAAATACAAGATCCGGCGCAAATTTAAGTACATAATCATACAACCTGTATAAGCCATAATCGGAGCCTGTTCCGCCTATGCCTGCATAAACCGGGCTTACAGGCAAGCCTGTTTTATCCTGAAGATATGTTGTTATCTGATTTGCCCATCGCTTATCTGTAGAACTAGCACCGGTTCCATCTGTGATAGAACCGCCTATATAGCCTACTGTAAGTGAATCTTTTGCAGTGAAATCCACGGGCACACCACTTGTTATAGGTTGAACCTTGACCACCTCTGTCACCCTTGAAACCTCAACATCGTCTATATACACCGTTCCTCCTTGATCCATAAACGCAATATTCACAATCTCATTTGCACCTGAATTGAATCTCATTTCATAGTGCGCCCAACGGTCGGGTTTACTTATTCCTGCAAATTCTATTGTTGCCATGTCTGTTTTTCCTATTGCCTTTATCTGCGCGCCCCAATCAGTATCAGACTTTGCATAAAATGAGACAGCATAATCTGTGTTTTGTGTTACATTTATAGTCTGCTCCATATTTGTCCATGAAGCGCTTCCTGCACCGGTGAGCTTTGCGCTGTATTTTCCGGTATTTGCTGTTTCATCAGATATGTTCCACTTTGACGGGAAGCTCCAGCCAATTCCACCGTTTTCGAAACCACCGTCAATTATCTTGCCGTCTTCAATCTTGGTAAGTGCAAAATCATCAAAATATGCAATCGTACCTGCGCCGCTCGCTCCGCCGTCTTTTATTTCAAGATAAAATTCAGTAGCTTCTACGCCGCTTTCAAACGGAATTGTATATAGTTTCCACTCTGATGCCGTAGGTTGTAATTCTTTCAATAAGTTTGAAGAATTACTTGTTGTTCCTGAAAAAAGACTTACCATTGCAGCAGAGTTACTCACATTCTTAGCATAGAAGGATAATATATATTTACTGCTTTCTTCTACAGTAATTACACGCCTTGCATTGTGATAATTACCGGCACCTGTCATATATAATGAGTATTCGCCGCTAAACTTATCAGCATTTGACACTTCATATGCACCTGAATATGAAAAATCCCAGAGCTGCGAGCCATACTCAAATCCACCGTTTATTATTGTTCCAACCTCATCATCATATAATTGATAAAGTACAAAATCATCAAAATAAACAGGAGTTGTAGAATAGTTTCCCAAAATCAAAATATTTATTACGGTAATGTCATTTGTAGTAAAGTCAAGAGTTACTTTATTCCATATTGCGCCGTCAGTCGATACAGATGTTAGATTTTGACCAAGTTTTGTCCATCTATTGTCAAGAATTTGGACAATAGCATTCCATGTTGAGGTTGATTTTGTATAATACTCTAGTCTGTAATTACTGTTAGGATTTACAGCAATATTTCTGTTTTGTGCCTGTGCATTGTTGTCAGCCCCCTCTGCTATTTTCAAAACCTTATTTCCGTCCTTTGCGTTAGCAACAGTTTGAATAGTCAAAATTTCTGTATTGTTGATTGACCATGCATTTTCCTCTTCAAAGCTTCCGTCAGGGATTATTACTGAATTTGCACTAACTACCATCATATTCGCCGCTACAATAAACATTAAAAGTACTAAAAGACACGGTAAAATTTTCTTTTTCATTTCTAAAATACCTCCTTAATTTTTATTTAGCAGCTGTAGATTATCATCGTCTGCTGCCATATATGAAGAGACTGCCCAACTTTTACATTATTTTATTATCACATCTGAAACAGTAGCCGCACCGGCAGCACCCTTTGAATTTGCCATAAATGCAATACCTAAATAAACCTTGTTATCAAATGTAACCTCCTCGCTTCCAATTTCCGTCATGCTTTCTTCCGTTCCGTAAGCAAATTTGCACTTACTTCCTTCACGTGTAACACGCAGCTTATACGGCAAGTTCACGCTATTACCCAAGAGATAACCTGACCATTCTCCGTCCTTTTTACGATATATGCCTCTTATGCTTCCATCTGGCTGTACGCGCATTTGGGCGTGTGATGCATTCTGCTGTAATCCGTTTCTTATCATTACCCCCACAGCATGGCTGTCACTGCTCACCAAATCATATGAATTTACTGTGCATGTTACACCCATACCGTCCTTAAGCTCCGACACGTCCATTTCTTTATACATAAACAGGAAATCGTCATTCTGTCCGAATATATCAAGACTGTCTGTAACCATACTGTATTTCCCATCATCTGTTTTATTGACAAACCCATTCGAATTACCTATTATAGCAATTTGCCAACCATCGCCCAGTTCTTTTGAAGAACTAACATAAACATTATTAATAACCTGCTTTACAACGCCATGATATTTTACCTCAGCATTGAGATTTATAACTCCGGACCGTTCTGCAATAATAGTTGCAGTCTCGTTTTCGGTTGAAATTACCTTTGCATTTTGAATGCTGTATTTTATTGACATATCTGCCGCCGGAATTGCACTTCCATATTCATTAAAAGCTTTGACAACAGCAGTTACAGAATCTCCTTCATTTACCCATTGGTCGGATAATACAACCTCCGCCTTGTTAATCATACCATCAACTATTGGTACAACCGATGCCGCTTCAAGCGTTTTGTCCAAAAGCTTATAACTCGCCGTGACTGTTCCAGTCCCTTCTGTTTTCGCTGTTGCCTTGTTAAATTCATCAATTGTAAATCCGCTGCACCTTATTTCTGCATCAGATACAAGATATGTCCTGCCAAGCTCTGTTGTTGCGACTACCTTTATGTCGGCGCTTTTCCCCGCTGCTATAACCGTAGGAACACCGGCTATTTCTATGCTTTTTGTACTATCATCAACAAGAATATCAAGAAGGGTTTGAACGGATTTTCCGTTTTTTGTTGCTGTTACTGTTACTGAAGAAACACCCTTTGATACACCTGTTATGTTCCCCTCGTTATCAACTGTTGCAATCCCCGGTGATGATGAATGATACTTTAAAATACAATCATTTACCGTAAAACCAGCGTCACTTCTTACAAGCGCTTCTGTTTTTACAATCTGACCGGATTTTAGATTAATATAGCTCCTGAGTCCTTCTGCCCCATACTCCCTGACATAAATCTTATCCGGTTTCGATATGTCATAGGCATAAGGATAGTCTTTTGTTAGTCCTATATCCAATATACTAATGTCCTTAATACCATTTGAAAGCCCCAATGATGTATATTTCAGTCTGTAATCCTCGTCATCCATGAATTCAGGATTTGCAACCTTTGAAGAGCTTTCGATTGTTCCCCCAAAATTGCTTACCCAACCGTCGTATGTTCTCATAGGAGCATCACCGCCTACAGAATATACGCCGCTGTCATTATAATAAATGTTGCCGTCCGCTTCAGCCAATGCATCTTCACGCCAGCCCGTGTAATAGTATAAGTTCTCCCCGGAATTCATAAATATATTATTCATACAGGTTTTATTAGGAATTTCTTCTCCGGACGCATCATTAAACATCTGATATACCCCCTGCATCATATCCGGATTATCTACCAGATAATTATTTTCAACTCTGTTATTTTGTCCTTTTATCATAAGCACCGACCATGCTGAACCGCCGCCAGACCATGATGTATTCCCACTTGAATGTATATTTTTAACGATATTTTTTCTTACAAGCGTATTTTCACATTTGTCATCAAGATAAATACCAAAGTGAAACCCGAATGGCGTTGTGGAGTCATGAACATAATTACTGTAAACAATGTTTCCCGGGTCAACATTCCATAAATTTATCGGTGCTGTGTCGTCAGATGCTGTGTTAGCATTTGAACAATCATTAAATGCTATTATATTATTTTTTACATGTCCGAATATAGCACGATTTTCATATGTCGGCTCTACTCCATCCACAGCAGAGCGGTACTGCCACGTATAAATATCAAATCCTGCAAGACTTATATCATATCTTGGCGAATTATAACAAAGATTATTTTTTACCTCATTATATCCTGCTGAAAATATATGAACGCAGGAGGCTTCTCCAAGCACCTGACCTACATCATGAATATGACAGTTTATAACCTTATTGTTTCGGAGGGTTGTACGGATATATCCCTGATAATTGCCGTATAACTCAATTCCCGATTTTCCTGTATTGTAAACGTGACAATTACGCACTTCGTTGTTTTTACCGTTCCCGCTAATACTTATGCCATGATATGAAGTGTTTCTTATTATACAGTTTTCTACATAAATATTTCTTGTATTAGTCATTGAAACACCACTGCCGGTCCAGACGCCGGCGGAATTTTCTATTACCACGCCGTCAAAACGAATATTTCTTACAGGATTTTCTTCATTTTCACCCTGAAACTTTATAATATCACCACTGAAAGCCGGGTAATCTATATCAGCCATCTTAATATCCTTGCTCCGCGGTTTGTAATATACATATCCGCCTTTATCATCATAAAATTCACCGGGCTGATCAAGAAATTCGAGTACGCCGCCAATAAAATACCGATTTGAACCACTCGCTCCTCCGCTTATATTTTCGTCGGTTTTTAATACTCCGCTTTCCTTGTCGATTGACGTAATATTATTTACAGCAGTAAACCATCCGCTGTGCCAATATGATATTTTTGCAGAATTTATGTTATTAAAGCTTCCGAATTTGTTTATATCAATAATTACAGACTTTCCGTCTGTATTTGGATCGGCTGTCCATGTATACCATCCCTCGTTTGGTGTTCTTGCCGGCCATGAACGCTCTCCATTTTCAAAAAGATACTCACCGCTCCATTTGGGATTTACGCGGCCGATATATATGCCGTCCTTATACTTTTTCCATACCTTTACCTGCCTTGAAGGGGTTATATAAACTGTTTCATTTTCATAATTTTTATACGTAACAACGGAATGACCATTTCCGGAATCGCTTGAATTAAATGTCAGCGTCTTGTCAAGCTCATACCTTCCGCCTCTCATATAAACCGTTATATCACACTGCTTACCATTATCAAGACGTTTTCTTACAACCTCTTTCGCCGCTTCAATTCCTCTGTAAGGATTCTCAAATGTACCTTTTCCTCCGCCGTCACCAGGAGTTACGTATAGTACAATAGGCTCTGCTACGATGTTTTCAAACAAAGCGGATAACTCTGCAATTTGCCCGGCGTCTTTATCCTCGTCAAAACTGTCATTGTTTTCACATATGAAAACAATGTTATCAGACGATTTATAATATGTAAGACCTAGCGCTTCAACAAAGTCCTTTACCGGAATGTACCAAACTCCGTCCTTTACCACAGACGGTGAACCCATATGTTTGTTTTCGGTTATCATATTTCTGACAACCATAGTATCGTTATTTTCCTTAAAGTCAACTGTATACGTCTGCCGCATTATCTTTACTGTTTTATACTCATCATCCTTTTCAACAACAGACCCGACAGCCTCTGCTATAAAGTCAAGTGATACAATCACGTTTTCACCCTCGAAATAAGGAGGCGTGCTTTGCTTTACTTTTTTATTATTTACATAAGCAGTCATATCTCCCGGTTTCAAAACCACCGCTGTATTCATACGGCTATCTAACGTATCATGGGTGTTCATTACCCACGATTGTACAGGCATTGTCATGGTGTTTTCAACGGAAGCCAACACATTTAGCTGCGTAACAACAATGGCCGCCGCAATAACTGTCGAAACTAATTTTGCTTTTTTCATCGATAATACCTCCTTTCGAAATAAATTGCAAAATTCAATCGTCTCTATCTTCATTATATATTACCATACTTCGCGCGTCACCTGACTGCCTGTTTATAACAATTCCTGACGCCGCACTGCCAAAGCTGTAAAATGGCATTATATCTTCTATCTTTCCTATGCGAACTTTATTTTTCTTTTTAGTTGCATCATAGTAATACACAGTAAATCTGTCAAGCGACATTGATTCTGTGCTTTCAAGAGTGGGCTTAGCTGCATTTATATCAAATACCGCTGACATAAGCGCATTTGCCGGAATATCTGTTCTGTAGGCAAATGTTGATGTTGTAACAAATTCACCCTGTTTGTAGCATTTGTTATTTTTGTAATTATAACAAATCTGTATGTACGTCACACGCCCTGCCGCATCTTCTACAATGCGTATAATATCACCTTCACTAAGCTTTGTAACTCCATCATCAGCAAGAACCTCATCAAGGTTATAATCATCCGCCGCATAACGTATTACTTCGCCATTTTTATTGTACATATAAAGCTTTTGTACAACCTCGTTTTCATCATTTAAAGCTTTTTCCCAACGATCTACAATATACGCCGCACTGTCATTTGCAATATAATTATCACTGTTGCTTACATAAAACACCACATAATCACATGCCAGATTATTATTTGTGGTATGGTATGTTTCTGTAATGTCGTTTGAATTTATTTTTGAAAGCATATATTCACGACCCTTTACAGCATATAAAGATGACTCATTTTCCGCCTCAGAATCCTGCGGCACAATAAAAATTACGACATCGTCACTTACAACCATAGCTCTGTTTGCTACTGCATATTCATAACCGTTTGATGTTGTTTTTATAGTTCTGCCCTTTTCACGGTGAGAACAATACAAATCGTCTGTTGCATAATCTTTTGGCGTCACGATTCTTCTAATTCTTCCTGTATCATCAAATTCATATCTGATAACCTGTCTTAAAACCTTCGAACCATCACTTTCGAAATCATACATATCGCGGTCAAGCAATATATGATACGCTTCTTCGTTATTATAGCTTCTGCCATTAACATTTACCTTTTCTGCACACTCGTACTTTTTAGGAGTACCATTACTGTTCGGCTCAAGCAGCCATATGACAAGCCCCTCTTTAATTTCATAAAATGCTTTTGACATGAATGCATAGTTATCTGCAGACTCTGCCTTTTTCACTCCTGCTATAAATCCTGACTTATCAAAATACAATGTAACCTTATCACCGGCTTTTACCTTTGCACCTGAATTAATAAATGAACCGGCAAATTTATAGCATTCACCATTTATATATATCTCATCTTCACTTATACTTTCTATTACGCCTTCAACATTATCTTCACAAACAAATATGTTCATGAAGCTCCCGTCCGGCGACCGCATTATTGATAAAACATCCCATTCACGCAAAAGCCCTATAGATATTTCATTATCATAGTCATCTGTGATAATATAATCCGTACCTGACCGTTTATCTGATAAATCAAGAATTCCGCTGTATTTTCCTGTTACAAGGCTACGTTCCTCACTTACGCCAAGAACTACAAGATTTTCATATCTTTCCATAACAACGATATCGATTGTACCGTCAATATCATTATCAATAAGATTAATCCTTCCATCAAGCGGAACAAAATTATCCGGATTTATATACGTTCCGGCCGCCATGCCGTTGCTTATTATTTTTGCATCCACAGGGATTTTTTTATTTTTTTCCTTATTTCCAACTGTATAATAAAGAATGTTATCATCAAAATGCACGCCATCATCAACAATTATTTCAGTTACTTCATTATAGCGTTGTATATCAATATATAAAAGCCTGTCATAATCCTCATTATCCTCTTTTGCCTCATAATAATAGCGAACCTTATAACCTATATATTCTCCTGCATTTGTATCGCCCTCACTATAGGTTTTGCCGTCTATTATTACACAATTACTTGGTGCCGCAGCTTTGCTGTAAATTCCGGAAAGGTCATTTGCTTCTATCACTCCCTTACCTTCCTTTATATCACGATAATATTCAAGGGGTTTTATATTATCTGAGTCTGACATAGAATATGCATTATCCTTAATTTCATTTATTACAAAGCATGGCGTATCCAAAAGCTTGTCAAGCAGCTTCAGACCTTCAGAAAATGTTAGATAGCTATCGTATTTTATTCCGGCAGACAGCCCTAACTCAGCTGCAAGCTTATAATATCCTTCCGGGTATCCGCCTGAAAGTTCTGCACGGTCATCATATCCCAAAAGCCTTATAATCATTACCATAGCATCAGAGCACAATATGTTTTCATCAGGCAAAAATTTGTTATTACTGCCCTTTATAATTCCCATAGAGTGCAAATTTAATATGGCATTATATACACTGCTCCCCTCCGGAACATCGGTAAAGTACTGTACGCCCGTGCAATTTTCACCTGTTATATTTGAAAGCCATATGGCAAATTCACCCCTGGTAACATTTTTGTCAAGTTCATGTTCGCCCTTTTCAATTATTCCAAGTGATTCATACAAAAGCACATTATTATTTTCAGCGATAACAGATGTTGATAAAAATAATATTGCAAGAAAAAATAATATCTGTATAATTTTTTTCAAATTCTTCACCTCTTAATCCGAAACAGCTCTTGAAATTATGACAGCCGCTTCTGCTCGTGTTATTGTAGATTGCGGTTTAAAACTCCCATCCTCGTATCCGGTTAACATTTTAGCACCGTACATAAGCATAACACTTTCCCTTGCATAATCTGAAATATCTTCATAATCAGAAATATCTTCATAATCAGAAATATCTTCATAATCAGAAATTTTATTGTCTTTTTGTGCAGTCAATATTACCCCTTTAAGTTTGAGACATTTATTTATTATACACGCCATATCCTGTCTTGTGATTTTCATGCCTGTTCCGAACTTATTTTCATCTATGCCATTTATTATACCGGCAGAGTATGCGGCGCATACATAATCATAGTACCATTCATCAACCGCAACATCCTCAAAATCTACTTTCATATCACTATCACCGATTTTAAATGCAACGACAACAATTTTTACAAATTCTTCACGTGTTATGTCATCACAAGGTGCAAATCTATCAGCAGTTTTTCCGCTTATAACACCAGCGTCTGCAAGCTTATTTATATTATCATTTGCCCATTCATATCCTTCAAGATCATTAAACTTGTTTTTTTGTTCAGATATTACTTCCTTTGGCTTATCAATTATCTGAGTTTCACCAACCTTTGTTTCTTTGTTTATTACACAGGATGAACCTCCTCCACCACCATTTCTGCTACCGCTTGTAGACGAATGACTTTTTTCTATCGGCCTTGCATTATTGAGGGCATCTTTGAAATCACCTAACGAATGAAAATCTATACCGGCAACTGCACTGTCTACCGATGAGGTATCTGAAAGCTTATCATACCACGAACTGTCCCAATTAATAATCTGACTGTTATCACTTATAATAGTCGGAATAAAAGCTATATTACTAACATGCTTTACCGCCTTTAATACAACAAATTCATTAAATCTGTTCTTAACATCCTCACCGCTCATATATTCAACATTCATGAGGGTCGATATAACTTCATTTCTGAATTCGTCATCAAGATATTCAGCTGTATAGGTATTGTATCCGACAGCATTTTCAATTCTGAAAATGGTTGGATTGGACATTATTATTTGTCTGCACTCGTCAACGCTCCCACTCTCTGTTACAGATTGTAAGATGATGGCATACGCCGCAAAATCAGAAATATCCTGAGCAGTCACATCACTTTCCTTTTTTTCTTCAATAATTTTATTATAAATAATCTGAGATATATGTTCGGAATTCATCGTTTGAAATTTTTGTCTGTTTATACCAAGCAATTCGAGATTATTACTGTTTAAAAGTGCGGAACATAAATTTTCCTTAGATGCGGCAACAACCTCTGCTCTTGCCGCTTCAATCTCTGCTGCATCAAAATATTCAAAGTTATCTTCATAAATCTGTTTGCCATTATTGATATTAACCCTTATGCTATAGCTTCCACTTCCGCTGCTTATCGCAAATGTATCATACATATAGTTAAGATCTGTTATATACACTTGATTTACATATGCAATAATCTCCTCCGGTACTGTCTTTTTTACAAGTATAGTTGCCTGCTTACCATAAAGCTCTTCATCACACAACCCCGAAACTGTTATCATATTTGTATCCTTATTATGTACTATTCCAAATTCATCGGTAATATTTTGAGGAATTTCAATAACAGGAGGCTCACCGCTATATTTAGGTTCTGTTAAAAAAGCCATGTCTTTTACATCATTCCACACATAGACGGTATAATCATAATTGCTTTGCGTAATCAATGATGGTGTAATTGATACCAAAGCCTGATGCAATACTCCATCACTGGGAACATTTATCTCATTATATCCAATGCTTTCAACTACACCGTCCTTTTCTGCTTTTAATATAACTGTAGCCTTTTTCTCCTTACCGCTATCATTTTTAACCCCTATAACTGCTGTAACTTTATCATCTGAAATATTCAGGTCTTTTTGCCATACATCAAAATCTGCGTACTCTGTCGTGAATACAAGCTTTGTTCCGTCAGCAACCGCAATTCCATCCATACTTGTTATAGCCGATTCAAAAACAAGCTCATAGCTTGCTGAATAATCAAGCGCCTCAAAAGGAGTTATTTTAAACTCACGCGTGTCTATCGATTGGATTAATATTCTCTCCTCACGATTCGTGCTTTTATTAATCAGCTTAACAGTTTCTCTGTTAACGGTTGCCGGATTAATTGAAACATCAAAAACAACCTTTATTTCATCAGAAATTTCAATTTCACCATTTTGTACGGGATAGCTTGCCGTATAGTCAATAAAAGGCGGCTCGTCAATCTTTTTTATTGACACATCATCTATATATACAACCCCTCCGTTACCCATAAATGCCAGAATTAAAGAACTGTTTGAACCACTGTTAATTTTCCATTCAGTCAGCTTCCAATCATCAGATTTTACAACCCCCTCGAAGTTATAGTTCTGCTCATCCGAATTAAGTAATTTTAACTGTGCCCCCCAGTCCTTATCAGACTTTGAATAGTAGCTTATAACATACTCCGTTTCCGGTTCCACCTCAAAGCTTTGCTTTGCCAGTACATACCATTGAGCTACCGGCAATACCGTCAGACAATAGTTTCCTCTGTGTGCATCTGCATTTGTTACTGTCCAGTTGTTGTTTAAAGACCATCCATCAGCACCTTCTTCAAAACCGGGGTTTTTCAGATTTATCCCATTTGCCGATACTGTCGTACCCGTAAATAAGAGGCATTGTAAAACTACTGCAATTATATAGCCTACGCATAACCTTTTTTGCAACATCTTAAAATTCCTTTCTTACGAAAATTGGCATCATTTTGCTGCCAGAAATTTATCAACCTGCTTTTGCAACTCATCAAGCACTTTTTGCTGACCTGCAATTTTAAGCTTTTCCATATAGTTATTCCAATAGTTTTCAGGGGCGTCAGCGCCAACCTTATAAACTGAAAACTCTTCATTAACTGCTGAAATCTGTGAAAGCTCATTTTGTATAGGAGCGAGATCCGGAACGAACCCAAGCAACGGTGACCGCTGTGCTTCGTCATTCATCTTCTTTGTCTGCTCCCAAACATCATCATCCTGATTCACTGCCACATACGCGTTAAACTGATTTCCAAATGCCCAATCACAATTTGGCGCATAGCCAACATCCTTTAGCTTTTCAACTTTGCCGTCAATCAAATTATAATGTGTACCCTTTATACCGAAACATATAAGATTATATAAATCTTTATTTGTATTTATAAGTTCAATAAGCTGTACTGCTTTTTCGGGATTTCTGCTCTTAGCGCCAACACTGAGAACTGTTGATAATGCACCATTTCTCTTTAAATAAGGCTCATGAAGAATTGCATATATCTTTGGTATTTTATCATAGCTTTCCGCGCCAGGCTTCCAATTTCCACAGTTTACTATATACTTTCCGTTGCTTACATCTGTAGTATCATCTCCGACACTGCTTATATCAGGACGTATATAGCCTTTTTCATACCATTCATGTGTCTTTTCAAGACCGTCTTTAAACTCATTTGTATTAAATTGAATTTCAAGCTTGTTTGAACTTCCGTCCTTAAGAATAACAACATTTGAATCTTCAATTACAAACTCCCATTTTGGAAGTATCCAATAATCTATATTCCCCGGTTTTATAGCATATTTGTCAGGCTCATTTGCCTTTATCTCTCCGAGGAACGGATCAAGATCATTCATGCTTTTTACACTTGAAAAATCAAAATTATACTTTTTTACATATTCCTTTTGTGCATTTACCGCAATCGGATGAGTCATTACCTGCATATTTGGTACTCCATATATCTTTCCGCCTATTTTTGCAGAATCGAAAACATAATCCGGTAATGCTGACTTTAACGCAGGAGCATACTTTTCTATGTAATCTGTTATATCAAGAATTCCGCCCTCCTGTGCCGCCTTGTGATAATCATTCATCCACGTTGAGGTAAAGCATATATCAAATTCATTACCAGACGCCATATACATTTTCATTCGCTCTGTATAAGCAGAAGAGTCTATTAACTGTAAATTAAGCTTTGCACCGATTGCAGGCTCTATAATTTTATTTGCTTCTTCAAGCACCTTATCCATATCGGATTGCTTTTCGCCAAATGTTACCCAAGTAAGCACAGGCACATTATTTTTTTCTGCCTTTTCCTTTTGTCCGCACCCTGCAGCCACTGTAAGAATACACCCCGCAAGTAAAATTGTTATTAATTTTTTAAACATTTTAAGCTCCATTCCGCCGCCAATATCGGCGGCATAAATATTTTTATGAAAGCGCTTACCCTAACCCGCCGGTATTGGCAGAGGAATGATAAGAGCGCGAGTTTCGCATCCGCCTGTTTGCAAATATACGCTTTCGCAAACATATGGCAGGCGACGTTCAAATTTTAGTTTGAATTTATTCAAACTAAAACCTCCATAATTATAATTATAAAAGTTACGGAATTCATCCCTTTACACTTCCGACTGTTAAGCCCTTTACAAAGTATTTCTGAAAAAACGGAAATACCAATACTGCCGGTCCGGCAACAACTATTGCCATAGCCATACGTGTTGTTTCCGACGGAATTTCCTGCATACTACTCAGAACTTCCTTATTCATAAATGTTGAATTTTTGATTAATTCTAAATTTTCCAGGGTTCTCTGCAACAAATATTGCAGACTAATAAGTTTGTTATTATCAATATAAAGCATTGATACATACCAGTCATTCCACTTTCCTAAGAATGTAAACAGCGAAACTGTCGCAATAACCGGCTTTGATAATGGTAAAACCATTCGGAAGAATATTGTATATTCGTTTCCTCCGTCTATCAGTACTGCCTCGCCTATCTCAGCCGGTAACCCCTGAAAAAAAGAGCGCATCATAAATACGAACCATGGACTTACAAGTGATGGAAGAATATATATCCAGAAATTATCAGCAAGATGAAGATATTGCGTATTGAGTATGTATGTCGGAACAAGACCACCGGAAAAAAGCATTGTAAAGAACAGATAAAACGATACAAAGCTTTTTCCGTTAAAGTTTCTTTTCGATAACGGATACGCTATCATAGCCATTGCAAACGCCGACATAATCATTCCCAATACTGAAAATGCAATGGTCACCTTATATGCATCTAAAATTGACTGCGGATTTTTAAATATAAACTTATATGCTGATAAATCAAAATGTACAGGTATAAGAGAATATCCATATTTTGATATATCCTGTTCATTTGAAAGCGACACACTTATTAGCAGTAAAAATGGAAAAACTATCATAGCACATAAGATGATAAAGATTATATTAATTATAACATGCGCAGTAAAATTTGTTTTTTTCACTAAAATCCTCCTCTTAAAACAATGCATTGTCCTGATCAAATTTCTTTGCACACCAGTTTGTAAATAGTACAAGAAGAAATCCGACAACCGACTGAAGAAGTCCGGCTGCTGAAGACATACCTATGTTGCCGTTTACGCGCATTGCCCTGAATATGTATGTGTCTATAACATCAGTTGTTGCATATAGCTTACCTACATTTCGCGGCAATTGATAAAACAATCCGAAATCGGCGCGAAATATACCGCCTATTTTTAATATGACTAGAATAATTATAAGATTAGCCAGACAAGGTATAAGAATATATCTCGTTCTTTGCCATTTATTTGCCCCGTCAATTTCTGCCGCTTCATATAGTGATGAATCTATGCCCATCATCGCCGCATAATATACAACCGAATCCATGCCAACACATTTCCATACTGATGCAATTACAAGAATTATCGGCCATGCCTCCGGTTTTAAATACCAGTCTATCTTCTGACCTCCAAGATTCTGTATTATCACATTCAAAAATCCATTCTGAGGATGAAGTATGGCATAAGCCATATACGCAACTACAACCCACGAAAGAAAATGGGGAGTTATCAAGAGCGTTTGATAGGTTTTTGTTACATTACGGCTCCTTAGCTCAAACAACAGAATTGCTACAAAAAGCGATGTCGCTACACCGAAAACTATAAATAGGAAATTCATGTATATCGTATTCCATGTAACCCGTGTAAAATCACTTGACAACACAAAATATTTGAAATTGTTAAGCCCTGCCCACGGACTTTTAAAAATCCCCTGAGAATAGTTATATTTCTTGAATGCCAATACCAAACCTCCCATAGGAAGATAACTGAATACAAATACAAATATCATTGGTATAATGCACAGACTCCACAAATAAAGTTGATTTCTGTCAAGCTTTCTTATCTTGTGAAGTGGTTTTGTTTTGATTTGCGTCCTCATTTTTTCCATTCCTTTCCGGAACAAAGTAATTTAAAACAAAATTGTTCTGAGTTTCAAATATTTCTTTAAATTTACCATCTTACTTAAATATATTCTAACATGAGTTTAAATGAAATTCTATGCGTATTTTTACTTTTTTAACTCGGTTTTTTATTGTCTTTGCATATTTGCTATTGCATAAGTAGCTCTTGTATGTTATTATTTAGGTAGAATTTTAAGAACGGGACTGATTTTATGATTAAAATAATTCTCATTGATGATGACTTAATTGTAATTGATATACTTAAATCCTCAATTAACTGGGAAGAATTAGGATTTGAACTTATTGGCACATTTTCAGATGGCCGTTCTGCATCTGAATTTTTAAAGCATGAAAACGTTGATGTTGTTATAACAGATATTCGTATGCCCACTCTTGACGGGCTTCAACTGATTGAACTATGCAGCAAAGAATTCCCTCACACCCAATTTGTTATTATCAGTGCGTATCGTGATTTCTCGTATGCTCAAAAGGCTTTAAAATACGGCAATGTTTCCGGTTATCTTACAAAGCCTCTTGACTTTGGCGCATTCAGCGAAGTACTCGACCGTGTAAAAGGCAGCTTTACACAACATTATCTTCATAATAAATTCAACTCACTTGAAGATACAAATAAGAGAATTTCACTTTTTTCAGATCTTCTGTGCGGATTGATAAAGGACACTTCGGAGCTTTGCAACCAATTCAGTCAAATAGGTATAAACGGTAATTATTCAAGTTTTACATACTCACTAGTTACTGTTCATATAGAAAACTTTTTTGAATATGTAAAAAACAAATGGAACCATGAATCCACAGGCTTCTATTATGCAATAAACAACCTCGTTGAATTTGAAAATGAAGATGCATATATTTCTCTTGCAAGATATTCCTTCGGTAATCTAGATTGGATTGTTATACATAAGAATAAGAAAATTGATATTGCCGTTGAAACGTTTTCAGAAAAGCTTATCGAAAATATTTCCGGTATTTTTGATTTAAATGCAAAAATAACAAGCTGTCTGCATTATAAGAATTTGTTTGACATTTTAAACAATAAAACTTACATCATCGAGTCTGATGATAAAGGCCCATTACCAAATCCAATAGATTCGGCAATAGAATATATAAAGGAAAACTATGCAAAAAATATAACTCTTGATACGGTATCAAAATTTGTGTTTATGAGTTCATCATATTTCAGTGCGTATTTTAAAAAAGCTACAGAAAAAAAATTTATTGATTATCTGACAGAAATAAGAATGAAAAAAGCAAGTGAGCTTTTAAAAAACACAAGCTATAGTGTACAAACTATATGTCAGATGGTTGGTTATCAGCACACAGGACATTTTTACGATATATTCAAAAAATATTTTAATGCCACTCCGGCAGAGTATTGTGACAGATTCAGAAAGAGGTGATTTTTGTGACAAGCTTTATACAAACCATTAAAGCATATAAAATGAATAGTGTATTTTTTAAAATACTAAAGAAGTTTATTGCTATAACTATAATACCATTTATAATAATTTCTGCACTTATTACAATTTACTATCATCTCGAAAATAACAAACAGCAACGCGGAAGTATAATCGATAAATTTGAAACAAATGCCGACAGTCTTGAAGAAGCTTTTACTGAAACAGAACAAATATATAATCTGCTTGCAGTAAATAGTGATTATTCTGCTTTTTTTGCAATGGATACAATGAATACAATCACGGCCAAGGAACATGCCTCCGTCAACAGACTCGTAAAATCCGTTAATACTTATAAATCTTTATATTCATCTATTACAGCTATTAATATTTACAGTTATCTGAGCAACTACAATATATGCACCGGAAACTACGAGCTTGATTTTTCTGATGATGATATATCCCCAAAATTAAATTCAAAATCACCATACTTTATCATGCCGATACAAAAGAAAGCTAATTCTGCAGATAAAAGTTCTTTTGCAATTTGCTATTATTATTATACGGCCGGGGTACCCTGCGGTATAATATCCTTCATAATTACCTCTGAATTATTCACGGATATTTCAAGTGATACAACTTACAATAAAATATTCCAGGCACTATGTCTTTATGACAGTGATTTTAATCTTGTATATGCGTCTGCAAGTGATATACCAAACATTTTCGAGCCTGCTCCTGATACTTCATTATACATAAAAGAGAAAAATTCAGCTCTTATTCTGTCTCAAAAAACTGATATAGGCTATTTGTGTTCATACACAGATACATCCAATATGACGGGGATTTTCAATCAAAACTCCATACTGGCTATATTTGCTTTATGTATTTTGTTCTCATTTATTACAGCAATCGTACTTTCACTTATTGCGGCTACTGATTCATATCGTATGGTGCAACAGATTATAACCACCATAGACTGTGCCAATGAAACAAACGGCGAAGTTGACCTGATTGTTGAACCTATGAATGAGCTGATTTATATAAGCGACAATATCATAAAGCTACATAGTCGTAACAAATCACTTGAAACGGTGCTTGTATCAAAAATACATGAATTGAAAACCATGCAGAACACAGCTCTACAGGTGCAGTATACTCCTCATTTCCTTTTTAATACATTAAATTGCATAAACCTTATAGCGTTAAGAGAGCTTGGCCCTAAAAACAGTATAGGTCATCTGATTGTTATTCTATCGGATCTGCTATCATTTTCACTCAATACAAAACAATATATAATAAACATTAAAGAGGAAGTTTCTTATTGTAAAAAATATATAGAAATTGAATCAATAAAGAATAACAATAATTTTGACGCCATATGGGAGATCGATGATGATTTACTCATGTATAAAACCCCTAAATGTATTCTCCAGCCTATTATAGAAAATGCATTTAAGCATGGATTAAAACATCTTGACAAAAACACACGAGGTTTACTTGTTATTTCAATTTACAAATCTGAAAATGATATAATTTTTGAAATAAGAAATAATGGCGCTCAGATACCAAAAATAACAATCGACCAGCTAAATAAAAGCCTAAAAACAGCAGATACGCCGTCCTCCGGTAGAAAAATAGGTATGTCAAATGTAAATAGCAGATTAAAAATCATATTCGGTGATAATTATGGCTGCACAATTTCATCAGATGAATACGGCTGTGTTGTAAAAATCAAAATAGCTGCATTAAAAGATATTCCACGAAATATGGTTTATTAAAACAGATTCTATATATTATTTTATTTTTTCAAGAAGTTCATCACTGTATAATGGAATAGCTTCCTCAAATGTAGATTGCTGAAAAAATATAGCTTTCCGCACCCAGCCGGCTCAAATGTCCTACGAAATTTAACGGAGCGCCGCCTATTTTCGCTCATGAGGGATATACATCAAATAAAACTTCTCCGAATGCAAGTATTTTCATATTAAGCTCCTGAAATTTAAAATTTTAATAAATTCAGCCCGATTTCTTCAGAAAATTCTCTGCGGGCACTGCTGTTATACGGCGTGATAAAAAGTTCCGCCGTCGCGCTGATAACAGCGCTGCTTAGGTGACCGCCGAAAACATTCTGTTTTTCATCAGCTATTGTCGCGTGAACATGCAGATAAGGTTCATCGTTCATCACTGTTATGTTTCCGATAATTGAGGACATCTCATAATCGCCTTCAAAATCGGTTGAAACAAACTTTTTATCTTTAGTTTTGAACAGCCCGAGTTTAACCTTTCCCGCAGCACCGAGACCGCTTATAGAGCCGAGCCTTATATTTTCCTTTTTACATATTGACGTTATGCTTTCAATCACCTCCTCGCCCCGGTCAACCCTGACCATGTAAGCATCTCCTGTTTTTCTATAATCCATTTCGCACCTCCCGTTAAATATGCTTTTTTATTTCTCTGATTAAATTGCCTGCGTATATCATAAAGCCAAGGTCGTTCGGATGAATTTTCTCATCCCTGAAAAACTCCTTCATATGAGGAACAAGCGTAAGCCCGTCTATCACTGTTATATTTTTAAATTCCATACAGCAATGCTTTATTTTATCGCAGGCGTCCTCAAACTTGCCGACATTAGTATCACATTCGCAATCCGCTCTCCAGATAGGCGTAATAACAAATATTTTTGTGTCTTTATAGGTTTCGGACATTTTTTTTAGATATTCATGAGTTTCATTAGAAAATTCTTCAAAATCCCGCTTTTTACTCCAGTCATTTGTGCCGTAAGCAACTGTAACAAAATACGGTTTAAAATCGCTCCTTAATATATTTTCACAATGCATTACATCTCCGCCGATTGCTTTATTTATACACTCGGCGTCAAACTCCTGCATAAGCCTCGAAATATAATTTAAGGACGGATATTTTGCGTCGTATCCCTGAGTTATTGAATCGCCGTAGGAAATTATTTTCTTTCCGGATGCGGCGGAATTAATTTCTGCGCCGTCATCAACCGTTATATTTTTAAGCCTTGCATATGCGCAGCAGGTAAGGTATAATGTAATTCTCTTTCTGCCGCACCCAAGCTTAATACTGACCGTGCCGTAACCTTTGTCAAACTCTTCCTCTCCCGCATTTGAGGCAATAATTCCGTTTACGCATATATCAAAGCAGTAAAAGTTCCTCGGCCCGGCTTTTTTTACTGTATACTCAAATGAAAAGCTTTCAGAATCAGTATTAAAATCAAGACAGATGGAAGAACCTGCCATAGTTCTTCCATAAAAAACGTCATTAGATCTATATGTTTCACGCTCTGCTTCGGAAAACCTGTAAAAACTGAACCATCCGTCATTTTCTATGGTACGGCAGCAGCCTTTTTTTATTCTGTTTATTGTTTCAAAGTCTAAAATCATATTTATTCTCCGGTTAAAGTACTGCGCCCTGTGCTTTAAGCGCCGCCTGAAGCACTTTTATATCAATATCACGTGGCTCTGTGCCGTTTTTAACACAAATTGCGGCGGCAGCGCCCGCAGCCTCGCCCATTATCATACACTGAACTGTCGGTCTTATCGCGCCGCTTGCAACTCTTGACGCGCTTACGCATCGTCCGGCAACCAAAAGCCCGTTAATATTTTCGGGAACAAGACATCTATAAGGAATACCAAAACTCCATTTTTCCTGAACATTATTTACATTAAGCTCTTTTGACACACCGCTGATATCAACAGGGTGACCTCCCCTTCCGATTGAATCCTCCCACTGTCTGTTCTTTACAATATCTTCTGCCATAAGCTTAACTACGCCGACTATATGTCTTGTTTCGCGTATACCGATTTCGGGAATATTATTCATTTCCATGTTTTTAAATCCGGGAACTTCAGCCTTAATTCTTTCAAATTTACCGCGGACAATCCCGTGAAGCTCATGGATACATTTGCTTACATATTCTGTGTTAAGCCCGTCTGTACCCTTTCTGTGAATACCTGTAAGCAAAATAACCTGATTTTTTATGGGAGTATTGTAAACCTGCATAATTTCGCTGTTATTCTCTCCGTGATAAAACCTGAACACAACCATTTCGCCATTTCTGTAGCTTTTCTTGATATTGTCAAGATCCATTACGCCAAACTCATGAAGATGAAATTTATCAGAATTTTGCGTTAAGTATTCAAACAACTCCTCCATATCGACATTGTCAACTCTAAACATGGTACCAAAGCCCATCATTGAGCCAAGCACAACGTTTTCAAATTCCTTGAGGTCGCCGGAGCCTGCTCCGAGAACGTATTCAGCGCCGGAAAATGCCGAAACATCTGCGTCACCTGTTGTATCAATAATTACCTTGCCGTTGTATATTCCAAAACCGGACTTATTGAAAACAACAACGCCGTTTACTCTGCCGTTTTCACAAACTGTTCCGCAGATATTAGTCATATAAAGCGTGTCAATTCCGGCTTCGTCAAGAGTTTCCATAAGATTCCATACCGCAGGATATAAGGCTGTGAAAACATAGCTTCCGGGCTGGCCGTGCGTACCTATGCCTGCGCCTGTGCTTATAAGCCTGTCAAGAAACTCCTTTGTAAGCCCGCCGACAACCTGAACGCTCCCCGGGTCCTTTGAAAGCATATCCAGCACGCCCTCTTTATACTTTTTTACATCATGAGTATGAACGAGTGACTTTGTAATACCAGCATTTCCGGTTGTAATCATACCTCCGGGAATTGCTCCTCTTTCAATCATAAGAGTTTTCGCTCCGTTTTTTGCCGCTGAAACCGCGGCCATAACGCCCGCGGTGCCGCCTCCGCACACAATAACGTCATATTCGCCCATAACCTTAGCATCAATATTAAAATTCATAATTTACCTCCAAAAATCAGTGTAAAGGATATATCCTTTACACTGATTTAATTATTTATTTTTCCACAAAAAATCCTGCAAGTTCAACAGTATTAAGAGTATATGTTGTGTCTGACACTATCTTTTCAGCTGGCGCGCTTGTTGTAAGAACAATTGTATGCGCTCCTTCTCCAAGACCCGTTACCATGCTCATTACCGTCTGATAGTTGTCATAAAGGTTAAATGAATCAAACGAACCCGTCTTTTTACCGTTGTCAACATTATACCTCAATGTATTGCCGTTTGAAATGCCATGACAGTATGTGCCGAAAGAATCACCTTCAAATGTAACGACAATTGTATTGCCTGCTCCGTCCGCCTTCATAAGACCGTCGGTAAATCTTGGAAAACTCATATATTTTACTTTATTAGTTGTAGTTTCATACCAGCCGCTTGAATATTCGGCGCTCTCATCATTCCACGGTATAAATTTATATTCTGTATCGTTCGCGCCGAAATTGCTTGCAGGATAGTCAAGCTTCTTAAAATAGTTATCAGGATTGGTTTGAAGAGCGTTTATAATAAAATCCGCATACATTCTATGACCGGTATCAGTAGGATGAACATTATCATTAAGGAGAGCCGCCTTGATTTCATCATGGCTGCTGTAAAGGCTGCAAACATATTGTTTGAAGTTTATACTGCCTATACCGTAATAATCTGCAACCTGCTGCTGATACGATATGCTGTTATCATTAGACTGGCTATAGCTGTAAAGGAAAATTATAGTTGGTCTGTTTTTCATTCTCAGGAACGAACGGACTATTGTTTCCATCGATTTTGTTATAACTTCCTGCGGCTGGCTTGAATCGTTTACCGCATATTCTATAAATACAACATCAGGCTCATAAGGAATAAGGTCACGGTAATTTCTTACGGAACCTAGTGTTGAGTTTGTGCCGCCGATACCGGCGTTATAGTATTTTATAGTTTTATTGGGATACGTTTGTATAAAATAATCTCTTACAAGAGCGGCATAGCTAGTTGTATTATAATCAGTTGCGGCAGTGCCCTCTGTAATCGAGCCGCCGAGGAATGCTACCTTAAGCTCACCATCACTGTTGCCTAGCTTGTCAACACCGTATGTAAGCGACGCAATCTCGGATGCTCCGCCAAGAGGAATAAGCGAGCTGATACTCTTCCAAGCGTAGAACTTAACCTTTGCAGCGTTCTCTGACGCTACGTATTCTATACTATTTTCAGTTATTCTGCCTGTCCCTTGAATAACATAAGGTATATTAACATTGGCAGCATTATTTACGTCAATGAGGCAGCCCGCGGCATCATATTCGGATGCGAGGATTACTGCCTCGCCTTCATCACCGTAGTCGTTTGCTAGTGTAACCGTGCCTTTAATTGTGTGATTCCCAGTAAGTGAATGGTTTCCATCCCCTGCGTTTACTATAACATCTACGCTCTGAAATGATGATTTTTGAATGGTTGCGACAGTAACACCCGAAGTAACGTCGCAGTCGCCTGCTTTAACAATAAGCTTGTAATTTGAAATATCCTTTGTAAACTTAAACTTTGTACTGTAGCTGCCTGTCGGGTCGATATCAACCATACCAAAGTACCCGATACTGTCGCCGGGCATAGTTTCACTTCCTGCATAATTGCTGTCCGCAAGCAGAATTGTTACAGTGCTGACAATGTTAAACATTCCGGCAGGCACAGTGCCCTTTACAAGAACATTGTTTGTTTCGCCTGAATATCCGCTGGTAACCGTACTTGCGGATACGCCCGCAGAAGCGGCAACAAGGCATACAATCATAAACATTGTAATTAGTTTGATTCTTTTAAACATAACCATACTCCTTTATTTTTAAATTTTAATTATTCATTTATCCTTCCGAATAAAAGCGAAAAAAACCCAAGCGGATGAAGCTTTCTTACATAACGCTTGCCGCTGCTTCTTATGTCATTCGCCTCAAGCGCCTCTATAACTCCTAGCCTCAAACCTGTAAGTTCAAGCCCAAGCGAGCATTCGGGAATCATGCCGTTAAATTGAACATACGGCCACTTATAAGGATTTTTCATATAAGGTATGAGATTTTCAGCAGCCGATTTTATACCCCGTCCATCCTTTTCGTGACTCCATAAATCTACTCCGAAATTTCCAGCGATTTCACAAATTATTGCCGCCGCGTCAAGATTAAATATTGAATAGGTAAAGGATTTTGTCCTGGTTATTTCTTCTGTAAATTCACTTTTATCATTAAGCTGTTTTGGTATTAAATCAGTTTTATAAAATTCGGCATTTTCCTCAATAACGTCTTTTTTATCCAAAAACGCCGCAATTGTCATAACTATAGCCGTATACCACATACTGTGATTATTGCCGTGATTTTTTTCCTGAATGCCGTTTTTGCTTGTCTGAAGCCAAACCAGAAAATCAGCAAGCCATGCTCTAAATCCGTTTATCACGTCATCGCAGAGTCCGTTTCTGCTGATAAATGCCGCCGAGTTTATAACAGAAATAATATGAATAAAATCTATGATCCCAATACTTCTGCCGTCGCATTTACGCCTTATCGCCTGAGCATATTCAAGATGCGGATTCATTTTTGTTTTCTCGTCAACAAACCATACTTTTATCAACTCCGCCGCTTTTTTTATATAATCCTCTCTGTCAAAATAAAAACCGGCATAAGCAAGAACAGCAGTTCTGTCGAACATTTTCGTAAAATCTTTTTTATGATTTTCAAATAAATCCGGGTTACACTCGCCGTCTCTCCAAATATATTCCCCTTGAGGATTTTCAGGATTGGGCCACCAATAAGGTCCTTCGCTGAAATAATCGTGAACATTGCCGCTTATTGCCGGAGACGGATTAAAAGTTACGCTGTAAACCTCATTTATGTCACAATCCTCCGCCGAAAGCTCAAGCTCCGCTTCCACATATCTCCAAATCCCCTCAGGGCGGTTTAGCCGCTCTTTAATTTCCGCGATTATATCGTCTCTGTCAAATACCATAATAGCAATCTCCTTTATTTAACTACATTCACGGGCTTACCGTTTATAAAAGCGTCAAGATTATCGGCCGTAATATTCATGAGTCTTTCTCTCGCTTCTTTTGTTGCCCACGAAATATGCGGTGTAATCAGGCAATTTTTTGCTTTGAGCAACGAATTTTCGGCCTTAGGCGGCTCAACAGACAAAACATCAAGCGCAGCTCCGGCAATTTCATCTTCGTTTAAAGCGTTTGCCAGCGCCTCGTCATCAATCAGAGGCCCCCTTGAAGTATTTATAATGTACGCTGTCTTTTTCATTTTCGCAAGATTTTCCTTGTTTATAATCCCTTTTGTGTCCGGAAGCAAGGGACAATGCAGTGAAACGAAATCACTTTCCCTCAAAACTTCATCCATTTCCGACCATTTGAAATTATTGCGATGTTCACTTTTAAATTTGTCATAAACAAGAACATTCATGCCGAAAGCTGCAGCAATATCCGCAACCTGCCTGCCGATTCTTCCAAAGCCTATAATTCCTAAGGTTTTTCCCTCAAGCTCAATGAGCGGATAATTCCAGAAGCAAAAATCACGGCTTTTTGTCCATGCACCGTCATGAACGGCGTCGCTGTGCTTTTGAACGTGCTGACATAGTTCGAGAATCAACGCAAATGTCATCTGCGCCACAGACATTGTGCCATAGGTTGGAATATTCGTAATCGTTATTCCAAGCTTTGCAGCGGCCGAAACATCAACAACATTATAGCCTGTTGCAAGGACACCTACAAATTTAAGTCCATCAAGCTGTTTTAATGTTTCCTCTGTAAGAGGAGTTTTATTGGTAAAAATAATTTCACTTCCCTTTGCCCTTGAAACTATATCCTTTTCTTCAGTATGGTCGTAGACTTTGAAATCTCCAAACTTTTCAATACCGTTCCAGCTTAAATCTCCCGGATTTAAGGTATAACCGTCGAGTACTGTTATCTTCATAAAAACCTCCTGTAACGGTTTAATATATTTTTTCACCGTCATACTGCCTGTTCCTTTTTATTATTATTTTTTTATCTTCCTCATCTGCGGAAAAAACACCGCCAAGACTTTTAAGCTTAAGCATGTATTCAATGCCATATTCCCTGAAAGCAGACTAAATATTAATGCTCTCAGACCTGCCGCCGGGAGTGTCGCCCATAACCTCTTTCATATGGTTTAAATCACTTCTGGTATTGTTAATAAACTGATAAATATCGGCGCTGTGAATTACAAGATGAAGCCCTGCCTCCTGCGCCCACCTGATTTCCTTTTCAATGCTTCCGATAAAGTGCATTCCCGCGCCTACATTATATTCATGGCATTTTTTAAGTATCTTCTTAACAGCTTCGTCAAAAACAGGATTGTCATACTGCTCTGGAATACCAAGGCTGCAGGATAAATCATGAGGGCCTATAACTACGCCGTCAAGTCCGGGTACTTTTAAAATTTCATCCAGATTGTTAATGCCGGTTACACTCTCAATATTTATAAATAAAATGTTGTTTTTGTTCGCATTGTCAATATATTGAGCAAGCTCCCGCTCAAACTTTTCCGCGCCGTTTAAAAAGCGTTCAAGCTTCTCTCCTTTGACCGGTTTATACTTAACCGCACCTACAAGCGCTTTTACCTGCTCGGCGGTTTCAACATACGGCGCCATTACGCCGCTTGCGCCGCCGTCCATAACCTGAGTCGCAATGAAAGGATCGGGCGATGGTATTCTTACAACCGGAGCCAAATCCATTGCGTTGTACGCGCAGCACATCCATGAAAGTACGCCTTTGTCAATCGCAATATGCTCAGTATCTATAAATACAAAATCAATGCCCGTATTTTTGATAAACTTTGTCCATCGCGGAGACGTTGAGGCAATAAGAGTAGAATAAACCCTTTTTCCTTCTTTAAGATATTTCTTAACCATTTCTCCGTTCATAATGAAATCTTCCCTTCGGCTTAAGCAATTGTAATATCGCCTAATTTTTCAAAATATTCAATAATATCGCCATGGTCATTTTTTTCCTTGCCCAACGCCTTGAGAGCCTGAAGAATCTGCATAACCTGAGCCGTCATAGGAAGCGGCATATTAACCGCGCCGCCCGTGTCGAGAGCATTTTGTAAATCCTTAATGTGAAGCTCAATTCTGAAACCCGGTTTAAAATTTCTTTCAAGCGCAAGAGGAACTTTTGCGTCCATAACCGTGCTTCCGGCAAGCCCGCCTCTTATAGCCTTGTAAACCTTTTCCGGGTCAACTCCGGCTTTCTTTACAAAAACCATAGCCTCGGACACTGCTGCAATATTAAGAGCAACAATAATCTGATTCGCAAGTTTTGTTACGTTTCCGCTGCCAACCTCGCCGACAAGCACAACAGAAGCGCCCATAAAACCTAAAATGCCCTTAACCTCGTTAAATACGTCCTCGTCGCCGCCAACCATAAATGAAAGGGTGCCGTCAACTGCTTTCGGTTCTCCGCCGCTTACAGGCGCGTCAAGCATTTTAATACCCTTTTTCGCGAGCGCCGCCGCAAGCTCCTTGCTTACTGTAGGGTCAATTGAACTCATATCAACAAAAATCTGACCTTCCGAAGCGTTTTCAAGAATACCGCCGTTACCCAGAACTACCTCCTTAACATGAGGTGAATTCGGCAGCATTGTTAAAATAACGTCGCTGTTTTTTACAACGTCGGCAATAGTTTCAGCCTTTGCCGCGCCGCAGCCAGCAACCTCGCTAGCCGCCGCGGAATTTATATCATATACTGTTAATGAATATCCGGCCTTTAAAAGGTTTTTCGCCATAGGCTTACCCATAATTCCCAGCCCTATAAATCCTATTTTTTTCATATTATCATTCCTTTTTTATTTATATTCCTCGTCAACAGGAACTAAATCCATCGCCAAATCCCTGAAATTTTTAATTCTGTGGAAAGTCGCGTAATCCGCGTCATGCCTGTTTTCGCCGTTTTTACTTGAACGCGCGATAACGCAAAGGTCATCGCCGTCAATCGCAATCGCGGGGTACATAAATGACTGTTTCAGCCTGTCAGCCTTTGCTATACAGCCTGCATGAAACCAGTTAAGCCCGTCCAAACTGTACATAAGCATTAATATTCTTCTGTCATTACCGCTGAAGAAAAATCTTTCCTCATGCTTCCAGCTTATATCCTCATCATGTGTTTTCCACAGAAATTCGTCCTGACCGTCTGCCGGAAGATTGCAAGCCGACCAATACATCCCTGTTTTCTCGTCGTATGTTATAAAAAACTTTACCTGACCTCCCGGAAGAGAGTGAAATTGTGTAAATGACAGTGTCACATTTTTGCCGTCATCTTCGGCGTCAAATACCGCAGTCATTCCCGTTGCGCTCTGCCCCTGAATTTTAAGCGCAGCCAAAACCCTTATTCTGCCGTTAACGCAGATAACATTTGGTTCTAAATATAAAGCATTTTTGTGATGATTTACAAGTTTACTGTTTTTTAATGTATCAGGAACACCGATGAACGGAACAGGATTAGATATTCTCCATGATTTTCTTTCCATTATATCACCGTTTAAGTCGCATACGACAACTCTCGGACCGCGGAAATCGCCGAAGCTTAAATCGTCTGTTGCCCAGTAAAGCTTATTATCGCAAACAGCCATGCCGGTATGGCAGTTCCAGAAATGACCTTCAAAAAGCGTTACAGGCTCCGACCATGTTTTACCTTTGTCCTCGCTCTTTAAAAGAATCAGGTCATCATTTCTGTATTCACGTCCGCCTTTGTTTCCGAAAAGATACAGAATTCCGTCGTGCACCCAAGGAACCGCGGAATAATAAGGAAGCTGTGACACAACATTCCATGTTTCGCCTCCGTCCGTACTTTGGACAATATTAGCGCAGCTTGTTTCCGCTCTCAGCCTACCGCAGTCCTCAGGTGGAAATCCGCAATGCTTTATAACAACAGGTACAGCCGCGACAAATATACCGCCGCCCATGTTTACTATTCCGCTGCCCTCAACGTAATAATTCTTTTTTGTATTGTGATATATTTCTTTATAATCCTGAGCCATTGGTTTTATTTTGAATTCATATCTGCCCATTTTAGCCTCCATGTATTACTTCGGTAATGTAACGCCCAATTTATTCAGCTGACTTACAATTTTCGTATAATCCGCGTTTTTTACTGTTTTATTGTCAATCGCGGCAACCGTGGCCGCTATGCCTGCCGCCTGCCCTACTATCATTGTAACAACCATGACTCTTAGATAACCGTTAATACTTCGGCCTGCTCCGATTATTAACCCTTCGACATCTACGGGAAGCAATGTCTTTAACGGTATTTCAAATAAATCATCGGAAAGAACTTGCACGCTCCACGCGCCTTCGCCCTTATTTAGTACCTTGAAGCACTCTACAACACCGACGCCTACCGCATCGTCAAATCTAGACGGAGTTGTTTTCATTTCCTTTGTAAATTCCATTTCAGTCTTTGCTTTTCTTGAGTTTCTGATTCCGAGGTCATCCGCTCCCGCGCACACAAACGCGTTTTCAAAGCCGGGCATTCTTTTCTTAAAGAATTTCATAACATGGTTTGCCATTCTTCTGCCGTCCATAATCGCTCTTGTAAGCTCCGCTGAATCCATGCTTTCCAAATCAGTATAGCCGGTTATAACATGAAGGACATTGGAATTGCGTATCCCATGCATCTGCATTGCGCAGATACTGTTATGGCTTCCTACGGTTTCATGAAGAATTCCATCCTCAATAGCTGTTTTGATTATTTCATTCTGGAAACCTCCGCCATGAGGGAACAGAAATGTTCCGTTATCGTCATACTGCTTTATAGCATCTTCTGTTTCCCAGTTAATATCCATTTTAGACGGATACTGGCCGGGATGCTCTCTGAAATACTCTACAAACCTGTCCATATCAACTCCGCCGATACGGAATACATAAGTTTGCTTTGACATAGCTTTTACATAAGGCACGCCCGCTAGCACCGAAACATCGGAATCGCCTGTTGAGTCAACAACATTTTTAGCGAGAATCGCTTCAAGCCCGTTTCTTCCCGCGGCAATAACACCCTTTAGAGTATTCCCTTCTTTTATTACGTCGCATACAATCATGCCGAGCAGCATTGTAACTCCGGCATTCTCTAAAAGCTCGCCTAAAACAAGCTTTGCCTGTTCAACATCATAAATGATATGTCCACGGTGCTTTTTCCAGCTTTCTCCCGGACCTCCCGCTCTCACCGCGAGAGCCTCCACTATCTCGCAGGGAATTCCCTTTACAGCAACCTCTCCGGAATCTGTGCAAAGACAGTTATAAACTGAGCAGCACATTCCGGCAGTCGCAACTCCACCAAGATATGTATTTCTTTCAATTAGAGCAACATCCGCTCCGCTGCGTGCGGCTGCAATCGCGGCCGCAACTCCTCCGAGTCCGCCGCCTGCCACAAGAACGTCAACCTCGTGGGTTACTGGTATATTTGTTTTATTAAATGCAATAGTTTTCAAAAATCACACGTCCTTTTTATTTTCGTATATAACTCAGCGCGTTTCTGGCTCCATTGTTTAAGAAAACAATATCCGCGCCAAGCGCAATAAATGTAAAGCCTTTCTTTATAGCGTCGGCAACATTTTCCTCATTAGGGAGTACAATGTGTTTGCCGGGCGCTTTGTTATGCTTAATGCAGGCATTTACCACTTTATCGCATGCTCTTAAAATACAAGGGTCGTCGGTTTTTCCTACGCAGCCATATGAGCCGCTCATGTCGTACGGACCTATAAACGTACCGTCAACTCCTTCTACCTTTAGAATTTCATCAATATTGTCAACAGCTTCTTTTGATTCAATCATTACAACAACCGCTATATCTTCATTTGCCTTTTGAGCATATGCGTCAAAATCAACTCCCCAGCCGTTTACCCTTGCGTATCCGAAGCCTCTTATTCCGGCCGGCGGGTATTTTGCGGCGGAGACTGCCTTTTGCGCCTCTTTTGCATTATTCACCATTGGTACGATTATACCTTCCGCGCCCATATCAAGCACCTGACGGATTGCGAGAGTATCGTTTTCTCTTACTCTTGCCATTGTAACAGGCCCTCTGCCGTAAATACCTCTCGCAATAGATACAAATTCATTTATCGCAATATCCGAATGCTCACAGTCAACCGCAACCCAGTCATAACCTGCGTTCGCTATAATTTCAGCCGCCGCAGGGCTTCCCGTCTGAATCCATGAGCCTATTGTAAGCTCTTTTTTTATTAACGCCTCTTTAACCTTATTCATTTTGTCCAGCTCTTTTCTATTTTTACTATAACTATACTGCTTTCCAAGCTTCGTGTAAACGTTTGTATGTTTCTTCAATTGTATACTCAGGAGTTTTTCCCGGGAACGGCTTCATTTCCATGATAAGCGGCTTTCTGTCATTCTTGTCAAGAAAACCGGTTTCAAGAAGGCTCTTTAATATAACCGTAAGCTCAGGCGTATCAATTTCACCGCTATCAAGCCCCATAGGCGGGTGCATATCTCCATACAGAGGATGCGTTTTATCCTTTAATACGCAGTTGCCCAAATGAACTCTTTTAATATGCTTTCCGCAAGCCTTGATTGCATCCTCAAAGCCTTCAAACATAAGCGGAAGATGAGCCATGTCAAGTTCTATTCCTATGTTGTCAAAGCCTTCGCTGTGAAGCCTTTCAATAAGTTCAACACAGTCTGAAATAGGACCGTATAAGTATTTTTTATCAATTGTTCTGTCAAACGGCTCAAGCAATGCGCAGATATTGTATGGTTTAAGCTCGCCGCAAAACCATTTGCAGAATTCATAAAAAGCATCTCTTGCCGCTGGCCTGTTTTCGGGAATATCCGCGCCGGACACAAATACAAAGCCTGTGGCGCAGCAAGCCGCCGCCATCTCAATCTGATCCTTTATAATAAGCTTTGTTATCGCCTGCTCCTGAATATCAAGAGAAGAAATAGAAATCTTTCTCGCCGGAAACAAATGGAGCGCATATGCTACGTCCTTGCCGCAGGCTCTTACCTGCGCCATTAATCTCTTTCTTCTGCCGTCGCTGTAAGGCAGGCAGCAATCAAGCGCTTCAATATCATCACGTTTTAAAAATTCCGCGAGCGTATCCTCGTGGTATTGCGCATCGTCAGTGCAGGCTGGATAAAGCAAATGATGTACCAGTCCAAGCTTTGCATATTCTCTTATATCCTCCGTCATAATCAAAAAACCGACCTTTCGTATATTAAATTAGGCTTACGCAGATTTTCACGCGTAGCACTTCAGCTTTCTTTCCCAATAAACAGCCCATGCCGCCGCAGCAGTATCAGCTTCGATTACCGCAACGCCGTTTTTTATCTCATCTTTATAAAGTCTTTCATAAGCCGCTTTAAAATCTCCGTCCTTGAGTGTAACCTCAAGCTTTGTTTTGCCCACCGTATAAGGTTTAGCCTTTGTTCCGTTTTCAGCAAGCTCCTTGCCGGCATTGTATATCATATCATATGTTACTTTTGCCGGCAGGCAAAGCGCTCCGAATTCACTTAAAGACTCTTTAACGCTTACGCCGTTTACACCGTCTATGAGCTCTTTCGCTTCTCTGCAGCCCTCCGAATCAGCGGTAATAACCGCAAGCGGAACATTAAAATCTCCTGCTATAGCCGCCTCCATGCCAATTTCTCCGACAGATATTCCGTTAATCCTTATATCCTTGATATCAGGTTCATAAGAATGGTTTAAAAGCGCGTTTTCCGTTCCCCGTTTGGAGTGGAAGCCAAGGAGCAAAAGCGCCGCGAAGCTCTCGTCAAGCCCGCCAGCCCAGTTTTTAAGATATGGTGGCTTGCCGCAGTAAACCTTTACATTTGCGGGGAGCTTGCTTAAGTTTACGTTTCTGCCGTAAAAATGCTCGTCATAAATATATATCTCATCTGCTCCGCCATCGTTTAAACCGCTGATCATTGCCATTAGGTCGTTCATGAACATTGCTTCGCCGAACGCGAACTCGCTCTTGCCCGGCTCTGCCTGCTCATAACTTACTACGCCCGTTACTCCCTCAATGTCACATCTTATCATATATTTCTTCATAAATGCTATCATCCTTTCGCAGTTATCACTTTTTCTCAAACCATGGAATCAATTCGTTAAAATTATTCCAAAAAAATATTTCAACCTTAAAGCTTTCGGTAAGCTTTTCATTATTAAATTCTATTTCCTTATGTAAGTAGCTTCCCTTTTTTACCATATTATATTCAACAAATAAATCCATAAGCTTATTATCGGCCGCGCTTTTAACTGCCGCAACCGCGGCGTATGACGCATCGTTTTCTGTGCTGTTGTATATATCATAGCTTAAAACATTATCCTCAAGCTTTCTGTTTTCAACGCTGAAACCGGGGCTTTTGGTTGAAAAACAAAATACCTTATTGCACTCCGTGATGTTGCCGATTTGCCTTGAGGTATTAACAGCGTTAACCTTCCAGTAATATTCAGTATTTTCCTGCGGAACAAAAGAAAGCTTTACTGCAGTATCTCTTGTTACGCCTCGGGCAACTATGCTTTCATCTGTAAAACCTGCGTCCGCCGCGACAATATATTCATATTCATCCGCAAGAGGAGCCTCATCCCACGCAAGCGAAATAGGCTCTGTTTTCACTCCGCAGGCATTATTTTCAGGATATGTTAGATTAAAGTTCATTGCGTCCGCGGAGGTGGGCGTGTAATTCTGAATACCGATTAAATTTATGTCAAACGTTTCATCAAGTACGCCGTCGGGAACATTATAGGCGGTTTTTGCTGATGACCTTACCCTGAAATCCTGACTGTCGGGGTCGACAAACATTGAATAATCCTGACCCACTATTTTTGTAATATTTTCAATTCTGCTTGCAGACAAAATGGATTGATCATACTTTCCGCTGCTTGTTACATTAACCATAAAATTATTAATTATTGTATTCTTTCTTGTATAAACTCCGTTTATCAGCTGTGTATAATTTTCGTTCATGCCCGGATACTTTGTGATAAACGGTTCCTTGTCAAAAGGCATTGCCGTTAATCCTTTGAATTGAGTAAGCGAAGCAAGATTAATAAAATCAATACTCTGATTGCCGCCGTACAAACCGTACTGTGCAGAAATATATGTATTTCCGTATACAATATTGTCACGCCCGTTATTAATCATTGTGCCTCTTGTATTATTCATGTAATCTAAATTTACAATATTATATGTGAATATATTTCCGCTGTGCCCGTCGTCAAAATACATTGCGGTGCACCAATACCAGTCGTCGGATTTGGTTCCTATATCATGGATATAATTATATTTTAAAGTATTGCCATATTCACCCCAGCTTCTTCCGCAGTAAATCGCGCCCGCGTCGCCCGAACGATTGACACAGTTGTAAATCTCATTATACTGAATCAGGTGTTCATTTCCTTTGTAACGCAAACCCGATGAAGGTGAATTGTGAATTATATTATTCTCAACCAAAACCCCGTCTGAATTATCGCCGTGAATGAGAATTCCTGTAACAAGGTTATTGCTGGCTGTAAGGCTTGTTTTCGCTACCTGATTGTTTTTAATCACAATATTGCCGGATGTTAGCGTTGTTCTTTCGCCTGTATCATAAACCAAAATACCTATTCCGCCTGTGTTATATATCATACAGCCTGAAACTGTGCAATTATTGCTTGATTTAAACTGGATACCGTTTAACCCTATGTCACGAACGACGCAGTTATTTATATTTATATTATTTGAATACTGAACGGCAATACCGTTGCCGCCGGTATCACTGTACCTCGATGTAACCATAACATCAGCGGTATTTTTGGCAAATTCTATACCTTCAAAATTAATATAACTTGCCTGATAAACCCTTATAAAATTATTATTAAGCGTGCCAATTTCAAAGGTATCGCCGCTGCCTAAATCATACGGCGGATAATAGTATAGAATACCCGTTGTTTCATTTACAAACCATTCGCCCGGAATATCAATTTCCTCAAGAAGATTGACCGCCGACCACCGCTTTCCGCCCGAAGTGCTGCTAGCTCCGTTACATGTCCAAAAGGCTGTTTGAATAAATTTATCCGCAGTATTGATTGTACCGACCTTTGCCCATTCGCCGTGATAGTAATTTGCGAAAAATCCTTCAATAAAGAGATTTTCAGCATTTGTCCATCTTTCCGGCTGAGCTCCGGTATAATAAATTTTTGAACCGACATACGCGCTCTGAGGAAGGCTGCTTACATCACTATAGCTTTTCCACGAGGCGCTGCTTTCAGCACCGCTGAATATTTCGTAACCGGAATTCGGCCACCTCGAAATCCTCTGAGGCTGGTCATTTAAATAAAACTGTATGTTTTTAATGTTTTCGCCGATGTCTAAAGGCGTATCGTGGAGTCTTGTAAAATCTATTACCGAATTGGGAATTCCCTGCTGTTTGAGATCCAATTGAACTACCTTATTGCGCACACCATCATATAATCTGTTTAAAACATTCTGGTCCGAAACTGTTTGAAATTTTGAAACGTCAAGCTTGGTTGTTCCTTTAAATATAACTTTTTCTCCTGCCGCAGACTTATAAGTTACGGGGGAATTTAACGTTCCCGAATCGGCTTCCGACAAAGTTACTGCTGCGGCAAACCTGTATTCGCCTTCGTGGAAAATGACATCCGCGCGCTTGCCGCCGCAGTAAGCCCGTGCAAAGTCTCTTGCGCCCGCAAGGGTAGCCAGAGGATTAATTTCCGTTGCCTCAGTATTACCTAAATCAGTTCCGTTTGGAGCAACATGAATTTCAACACGTTCAATTTCCGCTAAAGCAGAAATTGAACATATTGTCAACGTATTCATAATCATTGCAGTTAATGTTATGCATAATAACCAGCGCTTTTTCATTGAAATTTCCTCCGGTTAAATATTTCTTAATTTAATAAATCAAGCCCTGTTTCCGTCATAATTATTCTTGCGCAGTTTACCGGAAGAACACCGTTTCCGCTTGAAATTAACTCAATTGTAAGTATGCCCTTATTATTTTCATCGGTAAATTCATACTCGCCGAGTTCAATAAAACCTTCCTTGCCCTGAGTCAAATCAAGCGTCTTTTTCTCTTCACTTATTGCGTTATAAATTCTGACAGCTACATTTTTATCATTGCCGCTTTTCGGAGAATTCCATAAGTAAACCTTATATTTGGCCTTTGGCTTGCCCTGCATCTCCCATTTAGCAACGGCTCCGGCTTCGGTGGTAATTCTTATAACACTGTTTTCAAAGCCCTTTTCTTTACTGTTAATCCATTTGCCGGTTTCCGAATAAAATGCCGAGGTTGTGTTAAACACCTTGATTTCACCGTTTTCAATTACGCCCTTAATATAATCAGAAAACTCATATAGTCCGCCGGGTACATTTGTGGATGTTCCGACATATGCGGTCTTTCCTGCGGGCATATTTATTGCAAACATACCGGCTACGCTTTTCGGATTGCTCACGTCAAGATAATCAAATATTACCGTTCCGTCAATCTTGAAGATAAGGTTAACGCCCTTTTCGGTTGTAACCGCTCCGAACTGAATTTCATGAAGCTTGTCATTCTGGAACTCTCCGTTATTCGGTTTAGTCTGAAGAATATTTCCGCTGTTTTGCAGCTCAAACTTATCCTTTTTTACACATACATAGTAGCAGCTGTCGTTGTACATTACAACGCTTGAATTCTGCTGGTTAAGCGCATAGCCAACATAACCTTTCTGAAGAGTATCCGCCTCAAGCTTTGTCGTGAAGCAGAGAATATTATCAGCGGGAACATTATCACTAAGCACTATATTAGCGCGGTCAATGGTTTTTACTTCCATGCTTCCGTCACTCGGAGTTAATGATTCGACAACCTTTGTCGAATACTTCCATTCGCTGCCCTTTGTAAGGTTAAGCGCCAGATACCCTGAGTTTTTATACGCGCCTATAGTATTTCTTATGTTTACTAGCTGATTTACAGCGTCTGTTATCTCGCTTACATATACCTGCTTTTTTGCGTCTATCTGTTTTGCGAAAGCTAAAATCTCATTGATTTTATTAATTGTTCCGGCTTTGAAATCACCGACATTTTCGCCCTCCCTGATTTTACCCAAAAGTTCGGTTACTAGGCTTATATTGCTTTCAAGCTGCGTCTTGTCGACATTGTCGTAAAGCGAAGTGGAAAAGCTTGTAACGCCGTCCTTACATTCATATGCGCTGCCAACTCTTGCTGTAACCTTTGAGGTTACCGACCAATAATATACCGTATCGTTTGAAAGGCCGGTAATTTCCGCGCTGGTATAATTTGTATGACCTGTCTTTATAATATTTTTAAGCTCTTTGTCTGTAGCAACAGTATAAACATACTCATCGGCAATCGGCGATTTTTCCCATGAAAGCTGCAGAACATCTGCAGTAACGCCGCTCTGATTATTTACCGGATATGTCTTGACAAATGAGGTTCTTGATTCATTTATAAGATTATTTTCCTTTATTCCGATGGAATTTATGTCAAAGCTTTCATCAAGCAAATCATCCGGCAAGCCGTATTCTTTTTTTGCTTCCTTTTTAACACGGAAGTCCTGATTTGCCGCATCTACAAAAATGTCTTTATATTCCATCCTCGGATTGTTTTTAATAACGCTGTCCCTTTCCATGTTAAGGTCGATTCTCATTTCGTCACAATCCATAAACAGGTTATTTGTAACTGTGTTCTTAAAGTGATACTGGTCGTTTATTACATCATTGTAATTCTCGAGAATACCAGGATATTTAGACTTGAATAACGCCGATGTAAACGGAACCTCATATATTTTTAAGTAATCAAGCTTAGTTTTATCAATTTTGTATGATGTTCTTTGATTCATCATAATGCCGACATACGCGCCAATTACCGTATTGCCGTTCATTACGCAGTCACGCCCGCCTCCGAGGTTAAGGCTTGACGTCATAATCTTATTATTTAAGTTTATAATATTGTTAAGATATGAATCGCCCGAATGGAAGTCGTCGAGGTAAAGAGCCGAAACATAGTAATTCGATTCTTCCTTGCAGCCTAAGTCGTGGATGTAGTTGTACTGGACAACCGTACCGTATTCAGACCATAGACGTCCTGTGTAAATTGCGCCCGCGTCTCCTGTAATAAGATTCGTTTTATAAATTTCGTTATTCTGAATAATGTTTTCATTACCTTTATATCGGATTGCGCTGTTAGGCGCATTATAAAGCTTATTATTTTGTACCATAACGCCGCAGGTATTATCGCCGTATAAAAGTATATTGCATTGCTGGTTTGCGCCCGACCCCGTACTGACATCGCAAATAATGTTATTGTTTATGTCAATATTGCATGAGGTAAGAGTCGCTCTGTCGCCGCAATCGTAAATTATAATACCGCATAGGCCTGTATCGTAAATAAGGTTGCCCGATATATCCATGTTTTTGCACTTATTCACATATAAACCGTGGAACCCTATATTTCTGATTACGCAGTTTCTTATATTGACAAAGCTTGAATTAATTATCGCAAGTCCGTCGCCGCCCGATGACGGATAGTTGGTAGTTGTTCCGCCGTGAGCCTGATTTTTTGCAAATTCAATGCCTTCAAAATTGATATATTTTGAACCGTCCATGGTTATAAAGTTCTGAGTTGTAACTGAAAGCTCAAGCTTATCATTTTGAGGATTCAGATTATACGGCGGATAGTAGTAAAGCATCATTTTATCCTTATCAACATACCACTCGCCGGGAATATCAATTTCCTCCAAAAGATTTATCGCAGCCCATCTGTTGCCTTTTGAAATGCCGGTAAACGCAGTCCAGTATTTAAGCTTTATTGACTGCTCATCGGGTTTAATATGGTCAACGGGAGCCCATTCTTCGGTATAGTTGTTTACTAAAAATCCCTCGACAAACATATTTTCAGCCTTTGTCCACCTTGCCGGATTCGGCTCTGAATAATAAAGAGTCGCACTGTTAGTTGCATTAGCGAGGTTAGATGACTTTGCGGAGCCTCCTGTCGCATTCGCTAGCCTTGCATAACCGGAGTTCGGCCATCTTGCAACGTTCTGACGTCTGTCATTAAGATAGAATCCAAGCGTTTTGCAATTCATTCCAACCTTTGTAGGATCTGTAAAAATTCTCGTATAATCAAGAAGTACGGGATTAATGCCCTGCGCGCCAAGGTCTAATTGCATTACCTTATCCTTTACCGAATCATAAAGCCTTGATTTAATCAAAGAATCCGCCACAGGAGTAAATTTTGAAACATCGAGTTCTTTACTGCCCTTGAATACAACGTTTGCCCCTTCTTCCGCCTTATATGTTATAGGAGCGCCCTCAACGCCCGAATCCTCATTGGAAAATGATACTGATTCGCTGAAGAAATACTCGCCGCCTTCAAAAATAACCTCAACAGGAGTTGACATTGTCTTAAGTTTTTTTGCCATAAGCTTGGCGGCATTCAGCGTAAGCAGCGGATGCTCCTTGCTGCCGTCCGCTTTGTCGTCGCCGTTTGGTGACACATAGACGAATTTTGCGGGCTTTGAATATTTTGATGTAACAACATCCTCCACTACATAATTTACATCACTTTTGCGGTAAACACATACGTCGTCCACAATATATTTACCCTTTGTCGCCTCAAAGCCAATTGCGCCTGAAGAAATAAATCCGTCTGTCCGTGACAGAACAAGATTATCATTTATGTAAATATCAATCTTGTCGCCGATCATAGTCGCGTGAAAATCATATTCAGCATTTTTATTAAGCTTTATGCTTTCGGAACTTAATTCTATCAGTTCGCCGCCGCTAACCCTTCTGAAAAGCTTAATATTATTTTCACCGAAATAAATCCTCACTAAATAATAATTCAGCTCATCCTTCATTCTTAAAAGTATGCCGAAGCTGCTGCCGTCCATGTATTTAAAGGTAAGGCTGGTTTCCGCGTTATCATAGTTAAAGCTGCGAGATTTTAAAACAGAAGAAAACACACTGTCGCTCTTTCCGTTAAACACCAGCTGTCCGCCGCCCATCTTAAAGCCGCTTCCTCTGACCATTTCCCAGTTATCAATCCCTTTTTCAAAACTGTCGCTGAATAACACCTTGTCCTCGCTTTTCAGATCACTTGCAGACACAATCACAGCCTGAGATAACATTATTGTAAAAACCAGTGCGCATGCTAAAATTTTGAATATCCTGTTTTTCATAGTATTACTCCTTTCTGTGATTATTTTTTATAGTCAAGTATAAACAAACCGCTTGACCTTCCTGATGAAGCTATAAGCATTACTCTTGAACACTTATTGCCGAAGTTTCTGTAGCTTTTGATATCTGAACTGTCACCAGCTCTTACGGATACGCCTTTCTTGCCGGAATAATCAATATATGAACAATAGCTGTTAGTGTACGGAATTGAATATGATATTACACCGTCTGCGTTTGGCGTATATTCTGCCGCCTTGGATAAATCCTGATTTGTAATTGTTATTATACCGTCATTAAATGAATAAACATATCCTACCATACCGAATTTCGAATTATATAATACAGGTTCAGCCAAAAGCCCGGATGAAGATGTAAGACTTGTGGAGCCTCCCCACGAAAATACATTAGGATAATTGCTCCTGTCGCCGTATATAAGCTCGCCGATGCTTTCGCCTTTTACCGAATCGGAATCGTAGAGCATATCTATTCTGTATATCACGCCGCCGACAGTATTCGCTGTAACAATATCGCCCGGTGATAAAACATATTTGCTGCCGGATGAAGCCATGTCGCCGACATTGCTTAAAGCAGCTTCATTCTTTAAATAAAAAGTAATATCCTTCGCGCTTACCATTCCACTTAGCGCAACTTTGGTTTCATAAGTATTTGCGTCATATACTCGTTTTATATCGGATACAGCCATTGTGTAAGATCTGTAAATAGTAGGGCCTTTTCTCGGATCGGTAATTATTACCCATTTTGCAAGCTTTGACCCTCCGGTTAACGCGTATGCGGTAAAAAGATAACCCTTGTTGTTTGAAAGATTTGATACGGTAGTAAATACATAATCATCGGTTTCCTTCTCATCATTAAAAGGTTTAAAGATTACCGACGTACTGGTGTTTCCTATACAAAGCCCGCCGAAATTGTAGGTTGTCTGAATATATTTTACACTGTCGTAATAATTAATCGCGCCTGAATCCACTGACGTCTGACCTACAATAAAAAGCCTGTCGCTGTCGCTGGAGTCGATATTGGCACTTAAAGCAAACTCTATTTCAGTAAGTTCCTCTTCAAAATTATATTTGTATCTTAAAAGCCCGCTGTAGCTGCTTATGTACAATTCGTATGCTTCTTCAGCCGTTAATGCTAAAGTCTTATTGTCGGGCGTATACACCTTTACCTTATCCCTAAGCTTAAGTATGTGAACCTCCTTGTTTGTGCATAAAATTTTAACCATATACGAATCGTCTATTGTATTGGTATCTTTTGCATAATCAATGAGAATTCCTTCAAGCCATTCGCTTGTGGATGTGTCGGCTTTCGCATACACTATTTCGTTAAACACGTTAAGATACATAAGGTATGCCTTGCCTAATACCATATTTTCAAATAGCGGCTCAAACTCCGGAGCTGACTTATATAATCCGCCTTTGCCCGTTTCAAAGGAATCATCATATTTTGCTGTGATTTTATCGGCAGCGGAAGCTGTTGAAACAAGAATTTCCGCTATTTCCTTGTCAAGCGACATCGCAACAGATATTACGTTATATTTTACAATCGACGAAAGCTCTACATCTTTTCCGCTTGCGTCTTTAATAGTATACTTTGTTTCATCAAGCTCCAAAGACGGCTCATTATTTAAAGATATAATTATTTTTTTATCAGAATCAATAGAATCCACCGGATAATTCACATATGAAGTAATTCTTATTATATCATAAATGCCGTTATCGTCAACATCATACAGAAGAACTGTACCTGTTTTCGGACACATCATAAATTTATCAAAATAATCATTGATACCGAGCGTTTTGCCGTTATATACGATAACCGCATCCTTTGATACATTATTTTTATAGGTTTTATCGCCTGACGCGTCTATTGTATATTCATAAACGTGGTCGTTATACGAAAGATTGTCATAGCTGTGAAGAATAGTTATATTCTCCGCGTATAGCGTATATAAGTATATTATCCTTTGAGTTTGAGTCTGTTTGTCATACTTATAAAAGCCTTTTACCTTATAGCCGAAAATGTTCCTGTTTGACGTTCCGTTCGCGTAAATATTATTGTCTATCGCGATATAGCCGTCACTGATTCTGCTTTTACCTTGCCCTGAAATAACCGAATCATCTGTAACTGTTCCTGTAACCTCAAAAATTGCGAGATTGTTTTCAAGATAAGTTGTGCTTCTGGAAATATCATAGACATCGGACACATCGGTATATAAAGCGTTATACATAATGCTTAGGGCGTCATACCTTGTAATGTTTCCGTCAGCCGTTTTAACACCCCTCGAAAGCCCCTTGGAAAGCGCAAGATTATATTCGTTCATATCCGTATAATTCTTTTTGTAACCAAGCATACGAACCGCCGTAATAAGCGCAGCTTCAAAGCTTACTTTTTCATCCGGAGAAAAATGAGTATCGTCTGTTCCGTTTACTATTCCGAGTTTATTAAGCACGTTAATCTCAGTAAAATATTCATTATTTGCCGGCACATCCTCGAATTTTGTATCGGATGAAAATGCCGAAGGGTCATATACATATGACGCTTTTGATAAAATCCTTACATATTCGGCGCGGGTAAGCACATCGTTTAAATCTTCACCGTTATACATTCCCAGCGCTTCCCAAATCGCCGCCTGTTTTTCGGGCAGCTCATATATATAATCCGAACCGGACGCATTTGCAGATAAGGAGCTGAGCATCAGTGAAAAACATAAACCAATTAATATTATTCTTTTCATCATATTACTGTTCCCCCTTTATTACTGCGTAAATAAGTTTTGCAGCCTGTGCTCTTGTAGCAAAATCCTGAGGCGCGAATTTATTTTCACCAATGCCGGAAATATAACCGCTGCCCGCCATATTTTTAACCGCGTCCATCGCGTATTCACTTATTAAATCCGTGTCGGCAAATTCGGTTTTTGCTCCGAATGTTTTTCCGCGGCTTTGTAAATATCTGTATAAGATAGCCGCAATGTCTTCTCTTGTAATATAAGCTCCCGTTCCAAATCCGCTGTCGCTTATACCGTTCATTAAGCCGGAATTTTTAGCCGACGCAACATATGAATACGCCCAATCCGATTCGGAAATGTCTTCAAATTCACATTTTAAATCTTTTTTATAAACTCCAAACGCCAGAGTTATTATTTTCGCAAATTGTTCTCTTGTAATATAACTATCAGGGTCGAACGAATTGCCGCCCACTCCGCTCATTATATTATTTTTATAAAGATATCCGATTGCGTCCTTTGCCCACTGCACATCATTTATATCGCCGAATGCAGATGTATCACTGTTTGCTTTTGTATTTTTTGTTGTTTCGTCCGTTACAGGCGAATAGCTGCCGCCGCCAAAACCGGTTGATCCGCCGGATGGCTTGCCGCCTGATGACGGAGCTTCGGGGTCGTTTGTCGCGGAATTGAGCGCATTGTTAAAATCCTTGACAAAGGTATCTACATCCTTATATTTTGCGCCCACAAATTTTTTACATAAATTATTCTTTCTTGTTTCCGAAAGAGAATTATAGGCGGTTATGTTAATCCCTACAACGGCATACTTTTCAGTTATTAATTTATTTACCTCATAAGTTGAAACGGCAGAGCTAAGAGAACTAAAAAAGGCAAGTTCATTTTTGGAATTACTTATTATTTCTTTTATCGCTTCCAATCCGTTTTCTGCTATTTCTTCATTTAATTCATATAGCTTGCTTGCTATATAATCCTTTTTTTCGGCGGTATTTATATCTGAAATATCAATTCCCATACTTGAAGAATAAATTGAAAACTTTTCAAATAACTCATCTTTTGAGATTTCCTGATTGCCAAGCTTTGCTATAAATTCATTAACATCTTCCTTTGATATGTATATAAACGGTCCATAGGGTTTAACCGCGCCTGTATAATATACATAGTAATTGCCGCCGCCGCCCGAAAACTCAAAATCATATTCGTATTTGCCGTCTGCCGGTACAGTTATCACCTGAGAGTTTCCGTTTATGCCGTCAAAATACGCGTTAGCGCTTAAAATTTCCCCTTCCTTCGCGAACAAAAGAAAAATTTCTCTTTCACCATCGGACACTCCGAGATCTCCGGTTATTTTTATGATATTGTTATCTATATCTTTGACTCCGACAAAATCAACAGTATCCGCGAACGCGGTAACAGAGCCTGCAAGCATAGCACTTAGCACAAATGAGCCGATTAACTTCTTCATTATAAATACCCCTTTATATGTTGTTAAATAATTTACATATATCCCGGGGGCAATTTTGCCCCCCGGGATATATATATTTAAAAATTATTCAAGTTCTAACGTGCCGCAATACGGTTTAAGGTTTGAAAGTGAATCAATCAGAAATGCCTTAACTGTAACAGCGCCGGAAATATTGTCCAAGCTATAGTTTACAGTTTCAATATCACATGCTTCAACTGTTGTCACTGCGGAAGCATAAGCCTTAATAAGCCTGTTATTTTCAGCGTATACGGCAATAACCGCTACACAATTCGCTGATGCGTTTGTCGCAAGATTTAATACATTCACCGAACCTGCGACAGCTGCGGCGGATGAAATATTTCCTGATGTAACATCGCCTGCGTTAAGTTTTCCGGTAAACATCAAGGACGCTCCCCCAAGTAATTCAAACTTTGTTATTAAAACATTATCAATTACCATTGAATCGGTTGCGTTTGACGCTATCTGCAGCATACCTGTTTTTATCGGAATCATGGTTGAATCTGTATAATTAAACAGAACTGTATTGTCATTCAAAAGACCTATTGTGCTGTCGACAGCCCTGAATGTTATAGCATCGCCGTCTCCGACAGAAGAAACGCCCAGACCTGCGAATGTACCTGTGTTAAGGTTATCGCTTGAAACCCTTACTGCATTGGGATATACAGCCCCGTTTATATGCGGTATTGACTTATATGTGCTTGCAGCATAGCAAAGTCTGCTTGTATTTCCTGTGGAAAATCCGGGCTGGATATAAGGAACATCGTTTGAGCCGGTTGAAGCTATATGCGAATAATATCTTGCCCAGAAATAAGCTGATGTTGTAGCGTAATGAGTCATATTATATGTAACTGAGTAATTGCCGAGATTATCATTTGAAATAAATGTTGAATCACCAAATAAATAAAGCTTTTTATTTCCGTTATCATTAATTATTTCTGCTGCCGCGCCGCTTGTTGAAGTTTTAATACGGCCAATCGAAAACTTTCCGTTTGTATCAAGCGCCGCGCCGGCTGTAAGCGCGCCTTCCGCGCAATCGGAAAAGCCTGTATACGCATAAGTGTTTATTCTGAAAACCTTGTTGTAATCAGCGGAAGTGAAAATTGCCAGCTCGCCGAATTTTTTTACTACCTTTAAAGAATAAATCGTATCTGCAGCAAGGTCTGCCGCAATATAAATTTCATTTCCGTTTAGCGCAATTGATGAGATTGTTTCATGATTGCCGGTTACAGTATTTAAAATAGTAACAAGCGAGTTATCCAAAGGGGCTGTTTCGGTGAATGACTGCCCTTCGGCAAGCTTTAATGTAATACCCTTTGTATCCGCGTAAATGCCCGATATATCAACAATATCGCTGCCTACGCAAATGCTGGCGGTATAATTTGCTGTTGTAAAGGTAAGAACTTCACCAAACTTAGCGGCTACGTTTAAGGTATAAACAACATCGGGAATAAGCCTGACATCAGCTGTAATTGTATTACCGTTTAATGCAACCGCGGTTACTGTTTCATACTGGTTTGTTTCGGTATTGAAAACAGTAAGCTTTGCCGGGTCGTTCGGTGTTGTACCTTCAAAGGACTGTCCTTCGGCAAGGGTTAACGTAATGCCTGTTGTATCCGCGCTATAGCTTGCTATCTGAACATGATTCGCATTAATTGTGAAATCCGCCGAATAAGCGCTTTCGGTTAATACTGCTCCGTCGCCGAAACCGGAAGCTACAGCTACCGTATATTCTACATCGGGCGCAAGGTTTGCCGAAATTATAATTGAGTTTCCGCTCAACGCAACGGAAGAAACTGTTACAGCTTCCTGAGTCGCTTTATTTTTAATCGTTACTAGCGATGTGTCTTCCGCCGCAACGTCCAAAAATTGCGCATTGTTCGCAAGGCTTAGCGTTACTCCGGTTATACTCTGTGAAGCTACCGTGCCGATTGTAACATATGTTGTCGGAACAGGTTCTCCTGTGTCCACAACCTCAAAATTTGACGAGGTTGTCATCATGACGTCATCTATAATTTCGCTCAAAGCGCTGCCTGTACGGAAGAAATAACCATTTGCATAAACCGGGAATTGCGTAGTCGCATCCGTTACTGTAGTAACATAATTGCTATACGCCGCGTCGCTCATATCAACCGACATTGACGTCGCACCGTTTAACAGCATTGAATGTACAGTACCGCGGTTACGCATTGCAAATTCATATTCAGGAATGTCCGAATATGTTATCCCTTTTGCCTGAATCAAAGACCAGTCCGCAAGCTCGGTTGTAGTAATATTAGTGTTTGTATATGCGGCAGGCATAGCGGCATCATAAGTTCTTGGCGTAATATTTGAAGATGTACCGCTTGCATTTGAATATGATATATTATAATTATCTTTTGCCGTTACATTAAAGTTAATAGCGCTGGTATTTCCTGAATATTTCCTGTAACCAAAATAATAATATCTGCCGTAGCTGTATGCAGAGCCGCTTACAGATACAGGCCTTGCCGTATATGAAAGCGTATAGTTAGTGCCGGCCGTGCCCGCGCCGTATCTCATATAGCTTCCATACGAATAAAATGCGTTATCTCCGGAAGATTTCTCAATAATCTGGCCGTGGTATTTGGAGGGGGTCGTGCTGTTTGCTAAAGTAATACCGCTCGTTGCACCGTTAATATCCGTTCCGGTAGATGTAGTATTATATATTCCCACCGTATTGCTGTTAAAATTCTGCAAAATCTTTGTTGTGAGCGAAAAACCAACCCTTACGCCATTATATTTTACAACATACTGAACACCCGGTTCAAAAGTTGCGCCAACAGGCGTGATAATAAGCTTTGTGCCGTCAACTATTTGGTACGAAACATTGACAGCAGTTTTTGTTACATACTTATACGCCGAAACGGGAGCAATGTCAGCGTCTGTAATGGCTGCCGGAAAATCCAACTCAACATTGTACTTATCAGCAAAAAATGTAGGAGTCGCTAATTCAGCAAACACAGCCATACCGGTCAAAGACGATAACGCCAACACAAAAGCTACTGTAATATAAAGCAGCTTTTTTAAACCTTTTCTCATTTTACCCACCCTTTCTCACAGAAAAATTTATTTATTTATTTTTATAGAACTCTGTAATCTGCGCCTGGATTTCTTTATAAACATCTTCTTCGCCGGCATTCTTAAGACGGGAAACCATATCGTTTTTAAATTCATCATAATCCCTTGAACCCTGATTCATAGATTCATATTCATCAAGAATAGCCGTCATCTGAGCAAGCTTATTTGAGAAGTTAACAATATTTAATGAGAAACCGAGTATAGGCGACTTTTTTGCCTCATCATTCATCTTTTTTGTAACTTCCCATATATCAGAATCCTGCCCCTTGATTACGTATGCTTTAAACTGGTTGCCAAACTTCCAGCTTGCGTTCGGCTTATATCCGTTACCGTCAATAAACTCAACTTTATTCTCACTATTAAGGTTGTAGTGTTTTCCCTTGATACCATAACCAATAAGATTGTATAGCTCTTCATTTGTATTCATAAGCTCAATAAGCCGGATAGCTTTGTCTTTATGCTTGCTGTTTGCGCCTATACCAATCATTGTCTGATTTACGTTACCGTTAATCATGTACGGGTCATAAAGCTTAATCGCTATGTATTCTTTCTTTCTCTGCCTTGATATATCCGCTTCCTGACCGGGCTTCCACTGACCAGCAAGCACTGCGTATTTATTATTGTTCGCGTCGGAGCTGTCGCTTGTAGCGCTGGAAATATCTTTTCTGATATAACCTTTATTATACCAGTCGCGAAGCGTTTTTGTTCCAAGCTGCCATTCAGGCGTGTCTCTCAGCATTTTTAAATCGGATGAATTTCCGTCCGCATCGATTACCATCATTGTTCTTGCGTAAACCTCTTCATATATTGTCTTCCACCAAATAAGCGTGCCGTTTGGCTTAAACGGATATAAATTCGGCTCACCCGCCTTAATTTTCGCAAGGAATGGCTCAATATCATTAGGATTCTTTATGCCGCTTTCGTCAAGGTTATATTTTTTTGCCAATTCCTTCTGAATATAGTAGCAATACTGATAAAATTCAACCTGTACGTTTGGCACAGCGTAAATTTCACCGTCAATGGTTGCGTCCCGCCAGCAATACTCGGGAATCTCGTTATAAAGCTCCGGAGCATATTTATCCATAAGCTTTTTAAGCGGCTCGAGCCCGGCGTTATCAACAGCGTTTCTGTATTTGTTTACATATCCTGTAAAACAAAGGTCGTAATCATCCTGCGACGCCATAAACATGTTCAGCTTTTCCTGAAACGACCCAGCGTCAATAAACTGCAGATCAAGCTTTGCTCCGATTTCAGGCTCGATGATTTTATTAGCGGCTTCCATAACGCTTGCTATGTCGGGCTGCGTATCACCGGGGATGAGCCATGTAAGAGTTACGTCGCCGCCGCCCTTCTTTGCGGCTTTGTATTCGCACCCTGCTGCAGTAACTGCTATCGCGCACGCGAGAACTGCGCCTGCAACCCTTTTAAAACTAATTGTTCTCATTTACTTACCTCCATTTATATAATTTAAATTTTACCCCTTTACACTGCCTAGCGTTATACCTTTAGTAAAATATTTCTGAAAGAACGGAAATACGAAGAGCGCGGGCCCCGCAACCACAACCGCCATTGCCATTCTTACTGTTTCCGAAGGTATTTCGGCCGCCGAAACCATATGGTCAAATCCAGCGCCAAGCGCCTGCTGCTCCTGAAGAAGCTTAACCTCATTCATAATTCTCTGAAGCAGATACTGAAGGCTGTATAAATCTTTTCTGTTATTTATAAAAAGCATTGCCGTATTCCAGTTGTTCCAGTGTCCGAGAAAAAGCATTAATCCAATTGTCGCCAATATCGGTTTTGAAAGAGGCAATATGAACTGAAGAAAAATCCTGTATTCGCTTGCGCCGTCAACATAAGCGGATTCAACAATTTCATTCGGCAGACCCTGGAAAAATGTTCTTATCATAAACACACTCCACGGGTTTATCAGCCCCGGTAATATGTATACCCAAATAGTATCGTCAAGATTAAGGTAGCTTGTAATTAAAATGTAGTTTGAAACCATGCCGCCGCCAAAAAGCATTGTAAAGAAAAGTATAAAAGACAGCTGATTTCTATATTTATATATTCTTCTCGAAAGCGGATAAGCAAGCATTGACATTAAAAACACGCCGAGAAACATTGATGCAAATGAAAATATTGCTGTTGTTCTGTACGCGTCTATAATCATCTTAGGATTTGCGAAAACATATTTGTACGCCGATATATCAATACCTTTCGGAATAAGTCTGTATCCGTAATTTACAATATCAGCTTCATTTGAGAATGAGATACTTATGACAAGCATAAACGGAATAATAACAATCGCGCAAAGTACAATAATCAATATAGTAATTGGAATAGGTGTTCTTTCTTTATTTTTCATATAATTCAAATAACTCCTTTACATACGCATTCATTAAAATAAGCTTCTTTCCTCATCAACAATCCTTACAATAGTATTTGTAGCGACAACCATTATGAGGCCGACTATCGATTGCAGGAAACTCGCCGCTGACGATATGCTCATATTACCAATTACCCTCATATAACGAAATATATATGTATCAATAACATCCGTTTTTTCGTATAACGCTCCGACGTTTCTCGGAAGCTGATAGAACAAGCCGAAGTCCGCGTTGAATATGTGTCCGATTTTCATAATGCAAAGAATAACTATAATCGGAACAAGGCTTGGTATCATAATATGTTTAACCTGATTCCATTTGTTTGCTCCGTCAATTTCAGCCGCCTCGTAAAGCGTGGGATCAATCCCTATCAAGGTTGCGTAATACAGTATACTGTCCATGCCGAAATGTTTCCAGATATTCGCAACTATAAGAATCGGAGGCCATACTTCGGGAATTGTATACCAGTCCTTCCCCTCTTTGCCTATGCTCTCAAGAAATCTGTTAAGTACTCCGTTTTCAGGGCTTAATATAGCAAATACCATATATGATGCTATAACCCATGAAATAAAATGCGGTGTTATAAGACACGTCTGATAAATCTTACCCGAATAACCTTTTTTAACATGGAACAAAACAACCGCAAGAGCAATAGCCGCTACCATGCCTATAATTATAAACAGAAAATTCATATAAACAGTGTTCCATGTAATTCGGGTAAATTCATTAGACGTCAGAAACATTTTAAAGTTCCTGAGTCCGCACCATTCGCTTCCGAATATCCCTTTGCCTAGTTTGTAATCCTTGAATGCGATACACAAGCCGAATAGCGGTACATATTTAAATAAGATTACAAACATAAGCGGCACAATCGTCATAATTGTAAGCTGAATATTATTGGATCGAAAAGCCGACCTTTTTTTCTTTTTGGTCAGCTGCTTATCTTTTACTACTTCCATAGTGTTTCAAACCTTTCTATCATGTTCTATATTTAGATTATATAGCTATTTGTAATTGTTATCAAGTAAAACCGACTATCATAAATTTGCTGTTTACTACGGTATTTTTTTATCTTAGAAAAATTTGTAAATAACATTGTATAATAAAAAGCAAAGGAAGTGATAGTTTCATTCCTTTGCCAAAACCGAGTGTGAAAAGAGAAATATATTTTATAATTTTTATGCCGCAGCAGCAGCTCTGCTTAAAATGAAAAAAAACGTCAGATACATGAAGGGTTATCCTACTTAAAGCGGTGAAACAAAGGGCGTATTGTTCCCTCCCAACGACTGCAAGAAATATTTGCCGTGCAACTGGAATTTCAGACGGAGCCTTTGCAGAAGTAATTTTGATGAAAACAAAATTAAATCGGATATTACAATGATAATGAACGGAAACCAATATATAGAAGGAGCAATCCTTGATATCCCCGAGGATGAAGCAAAAATGCATCTTAAAAGAGCAAGGCAGCAGTCATTATCACTAATATACTTTATGCAGACAGAGATAGAAAACGGTTATAATAATTTATATTTCCTCGCCTTCATATTCAAGGCGGGGAATTTTTATAGTAACATATCCTCCTGCGCTTGCATTGCCTACTGACACTCCGTAAGCTTCGCCGTAAATAATATTTATACGGAGGTTTATATTAGCTATACCGATATGTCTGGAACCAATTATTGTACATTCTGATATATTGCGTTTTACATCAACAATTGCCTGCTGTGAAAATCCGTTTCCGTTATCGCTTATATTGAAAACAATATCGGTTCCGTCGCTCCCTGCTGAAATTTTTATTATTCCTCTTTCACCGTTTTTAAATTTTTTCTTTAAAATACCATGATTGAGTGAATTTTCAATTATGGGCTGAAGTATAAGCTTTACTGTCTGGCATTTCAATATATCTTCATCAATATCCCATTCAACGTCAAAACCGTTCATATGACGTATACACTCAATTTCAAGATACTTTTTCGCATAATCAATTTCTTTTTCAATTGTTGTTAAATACCTTGATGTAACCATTGTTTCCGAAAGAATGCACGAAAGATTTGAAATCATAACAGACGGCTCAAATACTCCTCCGAGCTTATCCATTATACATAAATTTATGCTGTTGAGTGTGTTAAATACAAAATGAGGATTAACCTGCCCCTGAAGGGCGGTAATCTGCGCTTTTTTCAGCGCGACAACTCTTTGGGTTAGGTCGTTTTCCATATTCTCTATTTTTTGCGTCATGCCTGAAATCCGCGATATAATGTAAGTAAGCTCATCCTTTGCCGTGCTTTCGTCCTGACCTTCCACTTCGTTTTGAAGCTTTGTAACAATGTTTGTAATTGCCTTATAATACTCAAGCGAAAGAAAAATTGCAATAATAACAGTAATAAAGATTGCAAGCAAAAAGCAGGCTGCCATAAATAAAATAATTGCGAAAAACGCGTTTTTAAACTCGGAATTTTCAAAGCTAACATAAAGATGAAGATTGGCAAACTCAAGCTCCGACGTAAGATTAGTTCTGTCTGCTTTAAGCATTCCGAATGAAATTTTCTGTGAACTGTAAGAAGAATCATCTATAATTTTTTCACAGTTTTCATTAGCGTCTTTGGTAAACAAAACGCCGGAATTATTCGCGAGCACTATATTTTTTAATGAATCGTTTTTTAAGATGCCGTCAACCGCGTTACGGTTCAATGTAACCAGGATAGCGCTCTGTACATTTTTACCATCATAAATAAGCTTAATGACATTCAGCATTTTACTATTATCTGCCGCGACACAAAAATATGACGGATAATTAACGTGCCTGAGCGAATCAAAAACCTCCCTGCCCGCCATATCGGAATAATAGTTGTTGCCTTTTGTGGAAACAACATATTCAACATTATAATTACATACCCTTATCGAGTCAACATAGTTACTGATTGTCAGCAGCTCGTTTATCAGCATTGTTGAATTATCAATCATATTCTGAGTATAATATTCCCCGTGTTCAAGCTTTCCGTTTGCATACAAAAACTGCTGAAAATAAGTATCCATTTTGACAGCTTCAATTATTTTAACAGACTCGTTAAGCGCAAGGCTCACAGAGCTTTCAACCGTATTATAATCATTTTTAATACCATTTTTAGCGGTGCTTACCGCCGATTGCTGATATAATATATAAATTATACCGTTAAGAATTATAATCGGTATAAAAATAATTAAAAACAGCTTCTTGATATATTTAAAAAAAAGGCTGTTCCACTTGTATCTCGCGATAAGTCGCCTTATTGTATCACTGTATAATTTCATAGTTAACTCCCTTTAGAAAATCTTTTCTTTAAATTTCTTAGGCGTCATATTAGTATAGTGTTTGAAAACCTTATAAAAATGTCCCTGATTTGAAAATCCGAAATCCGAATAAATCATTGAAGTTTTAAGGTTGTCATCTTTCATCAAAAATTCTTTTGCCTTTTCAACTCTGTATTTATTAAGCGTTTCCACAAATGTTTCATTTGTGTGCTTTCTATAGAAAATAGTGAAGTAGGCATTGCTCAAATGTACATACTCCGCGACGTCGCGTGTTGAAACAGGTTTACTGTAGTTTTCGCGGATGAATTTATACGCCTCGCTTATTACAGCGTTGCTGTGAACAAATTTATCCGCGTCAAGCTCGGAATCACTGTTTATCAGCTTACTTATTTTTTCATAAAAACGTATATTTCCAATTTCAGCTTCAATGCGTAAATTTTCCTTTATCGCCGAGCATATTTCCGAAATTGCGCTTCTATAATCTTCATTTTTAATATGTTCGCCGCTGTAACCGATTATTTCAATATTTCCGTAAGAATACATAATCAATGAAAAATAAATATTATCGGCAAGTCTGAAAATTATAGAAGCTATCGCGTGGAAAAGCCTGCCCGTGCCGTGTTTCCAAACATTGCTCATATATTCCTCATAATTTTTTATGCTCATATTAAAAATAACGCACGGATTTTCTATAGCCTTGCTGTCAAAACCCGCGCCCGAATACTCATTTTTAAGTGTTTCTTCATCCTTGATTATACCGCATATAAGATTTGAAAAAAGCCTTTGCGCTTTAAATTCGCTGTCATCCGAACAAAAATCTAACTTATTTTCCGCCTTATCACATTTTTCTCTGATTTTATTAAGCACATTTATAAGGTCAGCCGGCAAAAACGGCTTTACTATGTACTCAGAAACACCGAATTTCACTGCCTGCTGCGCATATTCAAATTCTCTGTAGCCTGTGATAAATACAATATTTGTTTCGGGAATGTTATTATAGCAATACTCCGCAATATCAATCCCCGAAATTACAGGCATATTTATATCGGTAATTATAAGGTTAGGTCTGTTATTTTTAATATATTCAACGGCGGCCTCACTGTCGCTCATAGCTTTTAATAGAGTAAATCCATATTTTTCCCAGTCAATAATCGTTTCCAGATACTTCAAGGTGAATTTCTCATCATCTATCAGCAATAATGTATACAAGTCATCATCTCCTATATTTAAAGAATCCTTCTGCTTTTTTTATATAACATTTTTATATTGAAGTCAACATAATATAAAAATTTTGTAGAAACTAGATAAAATAGCGGACTTTTTTTAGTTGAATTTATCATTAAAATATAGTATAATTAAGACAAATGATAATAGTATGCGATAAAATTAAAAACGATGAAAACAAATATTCAACAGTATATATGTGGAAATCCGTTGATGATGGCTTAAGCTGGAGTGAACCTATTATTATAAAGGAGTGAAAATAAATTTATGATCAAATATGATATCGCAGCCTATGTATGGCCTTCATACACATGCGATGAACTTAAAACAAGGATATTTTGGGAAAAAGGGTTCGGCGAATGGCAAACTGTTATGAACGCGCAGCCGAAATTTGAGGGACACAATTGGCCGAGAAAACCTCTATGGGGTTATGTCAACGAAGCAAATCCCGATGTAATGGAAATGCAGATTAACGCGGCATTAAGACATGGTGTAAATACTTTTATTTACGACTGGTATTGGTTTGATAACCTTCCTTACCTTGAAAGCTGCCTTAAAAACGGCTTTTTAAAAGCGCCCAATAATAAAGATATGAAATTTTATCTCATGTGGGCAAACCATGATGTGAACTATTTATGGGACAAACGGAATTCAGACAGCCTGTCCGAAATATTATATCGCGGCGCTCATAACATTCATGAATTCGAATGTGCCACAAACTATGTTATTGAAAACTATTTCGGTCTGCAAAACTATTATAGAATAGACAATAAACCTGTTTTCTGCATATACGAGCCCGCCAACCTTATTGAGGGTCTCGGAGGAATTGAAAATACTAAAAAGGCGCTTTGCGATTTCAGAAATCGCTGTATATCCGCCGGATTCGATGGCGTAAATATTCAGGCAACGTTAAGAGGTGCAATTACTTCAAACCTTAGCGGTATTGACAAATCCGTATTTTTTGACTCGTTAAAAGTTTCAGAGGAACTCGGTTTTGACTCACTAACGCATTATCAATATGTCCACTTTATTGACGTAAACACTACTTACAGCGAGATTCTTCCAAAAGTAATCGAGGCATGGGATTATGTCTATAAAAACTGCAGTATACCATACTTTCCCCATGTATCGCTCGGCTGGGATAATAATCCAAGACATTATGGTTTAAAACCTGATATTTTAAAAGACAATACTCCCGAAAACATAAAAAAGGCATTTGAAGCGGCTAAAAAATATGTCGATGAAGGTAAATGCGGCGTACCGCTTATTACAGTAAACAGCTGGAACGAATGGACGGAGGGCAGTTATCTGGAGCCGGATGATTTATACGGCTACGGCTATCTCGAAGCGATAAGAAATACTTTTATACAGAAAGGAATCTAATAATGTACATACCTGTTACAGATAAAAACTCCATAAGGCTTATCGGCCGTTTTGCGATAATTGAAAACGGCTTTGATTTTAAATCGGAAACTGAAGCTATAACAACCTGTCCGGGCTCGATAATTGAAATGAGCTTTAAAGGGACATATGCGATTCTTCATTTTGACACTGTATTTAATGTTGACCCCGCCCCTCATCTGTGGATAAAAGTTGACGGCGGCGCCGCTGTTGAATGTCCTGTTGATAAATATCTTAGAATTCATGCGGATACAGATGACATTCATCAGGTTGAAATAATTTTCAAAAGTTCATCGGAGGAATACTCCAGATGGCACAGACGGCTTGTAAGTAAAATTGGTTTTTGCGGGTTTGAAGCCGAACAGGGCGGGCAGCTTCCTGAAAATAATAAAAAAACAATTGAGTTTCTTGGCGATTCCATTACCGAAGGCGTACTTTTAGACGAAGATTACAGAAAAACACTTCTTGCCGACACCGAAACATACAGAAGGGCAATGGGCGTTTATCAGAACCGTCAGGAGGATCAGTACAACAGGGTTTACCAGGATGACGCAGCGTCAACCTATGCCTTTTTGACAGCAAAAAAGCTTAGTCTTAATCCGCGTATTATGGCATACGGAGGACTTGGAGTGACAAGGGAAGCAAACGGCGGCGTTCCGCCCGCTCCTTTCGCCTATCCTTACTATTTTGACGGAATGCCGATTGACTATGCCCCCGCCGATTATATTGTAATGAACTACGGCACAAATGACCGATGGACAAAAGACAAAAGCAGTGTCATAAACGAATATGTAAAGTTAATGGATATTGTGCGGAATTATAATCCGAAGGCAAAGCTTATAGTACTTTCACCGTTCTGCGGAGCTTTCAGCGAAGAGTTCCGGATTATGGTTGCGGGTTATAATAGCAGGAATAATACTGATATAATTTTTATTGACGGCAGCGGAATTATTCCGCCTGACCCCATTCACCCGACAAGAGAGGGTCACAAAATTCTTGCGGAAAAGCTTTATGTAATTTTAAATGATAAATTTAAAGTTCGATAATATCATATAGGCACGAATCGCTTAAATTTACATGCGTACCGCAGGTTTTTAATTTAAATTTAATTTTCTGTTTTAACTCATTCATACTATCACCTAATTCTTATTAATTCAGGAAAGGCGAATCGTTCGCACTACCACTATCAATATTTTCATGCTTATAACATTTAAAAACAGCAAAAGAAAAATAATATGATACCGCCCATGTTTTCACCAAATACATTACGCGCTTTTTACGATTATAAAATTTATTATACTTCCTATTTCTTAATATGTAAATAACAAAATCTAATTAAAAAATACGAAATATAATTATTTTTTAGGTTTTCTCTTTACAAAAGAATAGTCGTGATGTAATATATAGGAAAGCTAAAAAAACGGGAGGAGCATGATCATGAATCAAATATTTATATCACCTTCGGGAAACGATAACGGCAGAGGAAGCATTGAGAACCCCCTTGCAACCTTAACAGGCGCAAGGGATTATTTACGGAAACGCAAAATAATCGAAAATACTATTATATATCTCCGAAAGGGAAGATATTTTCTGGACAAATCCTTTACACTGTCATCCGTGGATTCCGCTCCCGACGGATATACCATAACCTATTCAGCTTATGAAAACGAAGATGTATTTATTGATGGCGGTATTATTCTTAACGCCGGAGCAGCGAAAAAAATATCGGAGGAAACCGCTGAAAGAATTATTGAAAAAGGCGCTGTCCCTTATATTTATGAAATCGATTTAGGCAAATATAATATCAGCTACGGCACATATGGAAACAGGGGTTTCAGGCGAGCGTATATCCCTGCGCCGAATGAGCTTTTTATAAACCAAATGCCTCAAAATATCGCCCGTTATCCGCGCAGAACAGATAAGCCCCTGTCGCTTAAAACGGTTATTGACAGCGGAAGCTGCCCTTACAATGGTGAATTTGATATACGTCCGGCTATCTTTCAATATGATATACAAAGGTGCGATTTTTGGAAAAATGCCAAAGACGCATATGTCTCTGGTCTATTTCACGCGAGCTATGCCGACGATACTATAAAAGTAGCAAAAATAGATACCGAACAAAAAACAATAACTACCGGGCTTCCTCATTTATTCGGATTCCAAGCTAACACATTTACAAGCTGGAGTATTGTGAATTTAATCGAGGAAATTAGTGAAACTGGCGATTATTTTATCGATGCCGAAAATAAAACGCTTTATTTTTACCCGCCTTGTAATTTAGACGGTGCTTTGATACAGCTGTCAGTTTTGGATACCCCTATGGTTGTGATGGAAAACGTATCCAATATTATATTTTCAGGGTTGACATTTGAAAACTCACGGGGTACCGGCGTATATATAGAAGGAGGATACAATTGCAGAATCGAAGGCTGCACACTACGTAATCTGGGAATGGTCGCCGTTCAGATCGGACAGGGCGCCGCTGCGATGCCGGAAGGAAAGCATACAGCGCATGGCAAAAGAGCCGAGGGTATTCCCGAAATTACAGGAGAATCCCGCAAAATCGGATCATGGCATGAAATGCTGTATGAATTTGCCGCATGGAACAATAACGGCGGTCATGATCATAGCATTGAAAATTGCAGTATCTATAACACAGGCACCGGCGGTATCCTTTTGGGCGGCGGCGACAGAAAATCATTAACCCCCGCAAATAATTATGTCAATAACTGTGTTATACATAATGTAAACCGGCTGGATAAAACGTATAAAGCAGGCGTTAATATTTCAGGCGTAGGAAATAAAGTTACACATTGTGAAATTTTTGATATGCCTGGTTTTGCTATATATCTTCACGGCAATGACCACTTAATCGAATATAATAAAATACATCACGCTGTTACGGAGGTATCCGACGCAGGCGCGATTTATATGGGACGTGACATATCGGAGGTCGGAAATAGGATTCAATATAACTTTATATATGATCTGAATTGCGCTCTTAACTCAAACGCCGGTATTTGCGCGGTGTATTTTGATGATTATTCCTCTTTCAATTGTGTTTACGGAAACTTTTTCTATAGGGTATGTCAATCCTCCTGCGATATGGCTTTCGGAACTGTATTCTGGAACAGAGGCGGGCAAACCTCGGTGGCAAACAATATTTTTATAGATTGCACCGCCGCCCTTCCCCCAATTCTTTACGGCGCAAGGGGAATTCGGGATATGCTGCGCTCCGAAAACCTTATTTCAATAAGAGCGTTGACAAATGACCCGGACGATTACCGAGGTGTTGATATTAAAAGCGATGTTTATCGTGAAAAATATCCATATCTTTATGATCTCTACTGCGGAAATTATCAAAATCAATTCATGTATTGGAATAATATCATCGTAAATAACCGGTATGATGGTTTTGAAGGCGCTGAAAATTTAAATTTTAAGATAAAAGAGGATTATGAACGAATTACCTGTAGTGAGACTGTGAATATCACCGACTGCATTCTTAATCTCGACAATGCTGACAAAAAATTTGATATAGTTGATTTTTCAAAAATCGGAGTCATCGGTATAAAATAAATACCTTCAATCTTTTATATATGAAAGGTAAAACAGGCTATGGTATACTTTTTATTAACAATTGCAACTTTTACGGGAATGTGCTCCACGGCTCTCGTTAAAAAATATCAATTGTCCGCACCGGATAATAAACTAAATTTTGTTATTTACTGTATGATTACCAGTTTTGTCGCATCCTTATTTTTCTACTTCTCAGGCAAATTTCAAATAAGCTTTAACTTGGTAACGTTTGCGTACGCAATGGTATATGCAATCTTTTGCACTATTAATGTAATCAATAATGTAATAGCGTTTGGGTGTATAGGAATTGTGCTGACGAATATACTATCCAGTTCCGGTAGGATTTTTATCCCCGCGGTTTACGGATTTGTATTTTTAAACGAGCATTTAAGTATATGGATAATATTAAGCATACTATTTGTACTGCTTGCGTCAATTCTCCCTTTCCTTGGCAAAAGCCAAGAAAGATTGACTCGCAAAGGTGTAATTATAACAATCATTACTTTTTTAATGAGCGGACTCGGAGTAATATTATCTAAAATGTATGTTATGGATACGCGAACTGTAAATAATAATTCATATTTCTTTTTAACCAATATAATTATTCTAGGCGGAATGATAATATACTTTATTTACCTAGCTTTTAAAGATAAAAATTATGCGGTGTCATGTATAAAAGAATTTAAGCCGAAACACTATGCGGAAATTACATCTATTACCGTATGCGGTAACATTGGCGCAATATTGCAGCTTGTCATTATTAAAATAATTCCGGTGAGCCTGTATTCACAAATCATAAGTTCGATGAATATAATCGGAGGAGCGGCAGTGACAAGGGTGGTATTTAAAGATGCTTTGGATATAAAAGGAATCATAAGTATCATACTTTGTATAGCTTCTATTATATTAAGCCGCATCAATTGAAATTAAGTGATATTCCGTATATTTTAATTTAATTCTGTTATTGACACTCTATTTTATAAGTATTATAATAGAACCATAAATATATTTCTTAGAGGAATTTACTATACAATAAAAAAGGAAAGTGTTGTTTATGTATAAACTTCTGGTAATTGACGACAGCTTGGTTCAGCTCCAATACATATTAGATTGCATAAGCAGCACCGACCTTCCGATTGAATCCATTGAAACGGCGCAGGACGGAGAAGAAGGTCTCGAGATTTTTGAAAGAATAAATCCGGATATTGTTATTACCGATGTGGTAATGCCTCGAATGGACGGAGTGGAAATGACAAAAAAGGCGCAGGAAATTAACCCTGAAGCTAAATTCATCTTTATGAGCTGCCATGAAAGCTTCGTTTATTTAAAGAACGCGATGGATAATAACGTGATTTCCTATATTTTAAAGCCGATTGACGCAGACGATGTTAAGGCGAGCGTTCTAAAGGCGGTTGAGGACATTGAAGCTAACAAAAGATACAGCTCTGTCAATAAAATATTAAGCGAAAGCATGGGGATTTTCAGGGAAAATTTTTTATATCGTTTTTTGCATTCCAATCACATTGATACGGATTATTTGGAAAACACATTAAAAAATTTGGAGTTTAATAAATTCTCACATTTTTTAGCGGCGGCTGTTGAGCTTGAGACCAGCCATATAGAAACAGAAATTTACGGCCTGATGAATTTAATCAAAACAGGCATACTAAATCAAGCAGAAGGATATGTGATAATTGAATCCGATAAACGATGCGTGATAACTTTTATGAGCGATAGAGCGGATGAAATTGAATTTTATGCCGATGTTAAAGCCAGACTGCGCGCATTTGCAAAACAGGTAAAAACAAATAGCAATATAGCGGTTAATATTGGATTAAGCAAAGTATATCATACGCTTTATGAAGCGAAATTTATGCTGAGCCAGGCTCTTGAAACCTTGGACAGCAACCTTACTTCCAATGATACTGGTATTTTTGAGTTTGAGGAAAACCGATACGGACAATCTAATCTTGATATTTCCGAATTAAAGAGTGCGCTGACAATGGTGATCGACGACGTAAGCCCGCGGAGGTTAAATGATTTTTTAAACAAGTATTATTCACCTGATATAAGTAAAGGCCATATTAAAATACTAAGTATATCCATTATTACGATATTACAGCTTTTGCTTCTAGAGCGTAATATGGATATCAGTGAACTTTTCGGAAATTCCTCTGTTGTCTGGAATAAAATCGATCATTTTGAAACCATTCAGGATAACCGTACATGGTTATACAATATGCTGCAGACCATTTTGCAGTTTATTCATGAAAACGAAGACCACAGATATAAAAAAATTATTCAGGATATCATTGATAATATTAACTTTAATTATTCAAACATTTCCAATGTGAATCAGCTTATGAAGGATATGTATATCAGCACGAGCTATGCTCAGAGTATATTTAAAAAATATACCGGCAAATCCATTTCGGATTATGTTCTGACCAAGCGTATGGAGGAAGCAAAAAAATTGCTTTATGACCCGTATATAAAGGTATATGAGGTTGCGGAAAAGGTTGGCTTTAAAAGCAAGGCTCATTTTTCCGAAACCTTCAAAAACTACACTGGTTTAACGCCGAAGGAATTTCAACAAAACCATTGACGTATAAAGAGGAATACTGGCATGAAAAAAAGCATATATAAAAAAATTTTGTTTGATACCTTAATTATATCGCTGACTCCGCTTATTTTAGTAATGTCCGTTATGTGCTGGCTGTTTTGTGATAATTATAAGAACGCGGAGCTGCAGCAAGCCCAAAAATATGTTGAGGAACACGTTTACACAGCACAAAACGAGATCGGCTCTGCCGTAGAAAAAAGTGACAACATATTGAAATACGGATATATTATCAACAATCTCAGCCGTACGGATTATGATAATTATACATGTTTGGAATTTGTTTCAAACGTCACATCTTACCTTGATAATATCATGAGCAATAATGTTACGATTTACACCTCAAATAACTTGTTATTTAACAGCAAGTATATTGTTAAACTAAATAAATTAGGGGATTATCGGTATATTCAGGACAATATAAGCCGCAGCGGCTCCAATATTTATTGGGACGACAATATATATACCGACAACAAAGGAAAATCATATTTAACTTTTTTCAGAGAACTTAAGCTCAATCATGGCAGCCTTATATCATGCAGGGTGTATATTCCCGAATTATATGAAACACAATACAGCATGTCAATTAAAAAATCAGATGATCAAACAGGTTACGATATTATCCGGCGTATCAATAATGAATTTGTGATAGCGGCTAAAGTGGATTATCAAAAAATTTACCGAAAATACGCAGTATATATAATTTCATTTGTTATTCTTAGTTTGCTTTTTTTAGTTATCATTATTTATGTAACGCAAAAAAACGCAAAAAGAATAACCATGGACATTGACCGCTTTATTAAAAGCTTAGATGAAAACGATGTTTTGACCGTTGATATTGATTTTGAGCTGAAGAATAAAGAAACCGAGGAGCTTGCGGTGATTAAACGAACCATCCATTCTCTTATTCTAAGGGTAAAGGAAATGTCAAGCGCCAAGTATGAATCAGAATTAGAAAAGCGTGAATTGGAATTAAAGCTGATACAGAGCAAAATTGATCCTCACGTTTTGTATAATTCATTATCTGTTATAAAAATCAAAGCAACCAAGTATGACGATAAGGAAATTCTGTTTATTATAAATAATCTGGTTGGTTATTACAGGGCTATCTTAAGCCACGGGAATGAATTTGTCAGCATAAACAGCGAGTTGGATATGATTGGGAAATTTATAATAATTAATGAATTTTCTTACGGTAAAAAAATTAATTTAGAAGTGGATATTGAGCCGAAGCTTCGTGAGATTATTATTTTGCATTTAATGCTGCAACCGTTTGTGGAAAATGCCGTCATTCACGGATTGGGCGGCAAACGTACGGATTGCCGGATGAAAATAAGCTGCCAATATGAAGAGCCTTTTTTAATATTCAAGATTTTTGATAATGGTTACGGCATGAGGGAAGATAAGCTTAATTTATTGAATCATATGGAGGATTTTGAGCACGGCTATGGCATTAAAAATGTCTACCAACGACTGAAATTAGTCTACGGTGATGAAAGTAAAATTTTTTATGAAAGTGAATTAAACGTTTTCACGTGCGTTACAATTCAGATTTCATATTATAAAAGCCTTAAATCAAAAGGTGCTGACCTATAATAGATTTTTAAAAACTTGCATTAAACCCTCTTATATAGTAAATAATTTTGCACTAATCTGCAAATCCTGTCTTATTCATTTTAGAGTAAGATTTCTTTTACCTTAGATGATTCTTTCAAGGCATTTTTTCCGTTAGTAAAAAGGGCAGTGAAAACACTGCCCCAGCCAGACTTAAAATGTCAATTCATTTTTTTCGACAAATATTATCCTGACGTCACCTGCTGTACAGTAATAATATATCCTGTCTCCTGCCGATATGTCAAACATATCACCTTTTGTTATTCTACCATTTTTCAATACTGCAATATAACAATAATACGGGTGAAGAAATCGCGTTATTCCATCTGAAGTTGTAAATGACCGCGAACCCTTCAGCATAACTGTTGCATCTGTAAAGCCTGTCATTTCCCAATTGTTAAAATCTCCTGTAAGATCAATATAGGAACTTATTTTTATTGTCCTTGAAGAATCATATCTGAATGATGACAGGAATGTTATATAAGCTGTTTCAGGCAAATCCTTTCCTTCTTCATACGGGACAATGTATTCTTTTTCATCCTGATTTGTAAGAACTGTTATCTTACAGCATCTGTCGTTGTAAGCATTAACCTCAACCGTCTTTTTCGTAATAACTCCGTAACGCGTTTCAAAATTACAGAGATTTTCAGTTTTGCCTGTCAAAACTATAAGTCTCGGGTCTGCTGAATCATTATAACCGTATACATTGATTTTTATGCCAGATGCGCTTCTTCCGTACAGATTTGACCATTTATCAGGCTTCACGCAATAGTTTCCGTAGTAATCACGGTAAATAACCGAAATTGGTGTATTGCCTATATAAAGAACAACATTGCCGGTCGTTGTCAAAGAAGGATAAACATCGTCTGTATCAAACCGTGAAAAGGAAATAGCAGATGAACCAATTCCACTGAAAGCAAATGCCATTTTTATTTTTGTAATTTCTCCATTTGAATTTAACTGGAATTCATAGATGGCGCCGCCGTCATTTTTATTAACGGCTTCTTCTATATCATATAAAGTTATTCCGTCTTCCCAAACAGCTTTTTTCTTAACTATATATACATTCCTTTCATAGGTGTTTTCAAGATTTATGATTTCGAGTTTATTCTCTTTGATGAAATCATCGCGTGTATAACCTGTTACCACACCGATAAATGAACTGTTTGCAATTGCACTGTCTTTAACAGGCGCTATATAACATATTTCGTTTTCAATATTGAAATACGCACTCATGTCATTTTTTAAACAGAATTGAAGATCATCACTGTCATTACTGAATTTTACTCCATCCTTTGAGCAGTATATGCAGTCTGCTTTAAGATAATATATATCTCCAATTCTCAGACTATCGTCTGTTATCTCTGTGAATTGTGCAGAAATCACCTGTTCATTTGCAGCAATTACAAGACAAGAATCATATACACGCCATGAAAACACACTGTCAGGCTTAAGACTTCCTATATCTGTATATATTCCGTTTACAATAACTATTACTGAACTATATTCATCAATTTTATTGAATCGTGCTTCAAAACCATTACTGTCTATATAATTTATCGTATTTTCCTCAATACTTTTTATCAGTCCGCCTGCTTTAAAATCCCAGATTTCAAAAAATGTAACCTTATTATCTACAAGAATAATTCTCGCATATTTCCCTGTTGCAGAAATCGGCATATACTTTTCTGCTGTTTCTCCGTTATGTCTCACCTTAAAGCTGCTGTCGGTCACATATTCTTTTTTATCATCATAAACCATAAGTTTCTTTATAACTGCAGGACTATAGCTGCTATTCTCGTTTTCATCACTGTTTATTGAAGAGATAACACCAAATCGTACTTCAACATTATTTTTAAGATAAGCAGAAAGAATTTCCCCATCGCATACCCATATAACAGCCGGTGCGCCATCCAGAATATTAACTGATAAGGCAGTGCGAAAAACCACATCAGTATTTTCTTCAATATGCATATTACCGCTTGCATATATATTACGGGTTATCTCAGCATTTACGTTTAAGGAGTTTATGTCAATTGAATTTATAATAGCCTCGTAAACACCTATCTCATAGACACTCGTCAATATGGTTTCACGACTGCCTGACACATTGATATTGTATGTACCATTATCAGAAAAACTTACTCTGGGCAACTTCTTTGTAATTGTATTCATTGTCAGCCTGCCAAGCATTTCGTAGGTGACTCCTCCGTCTGCGGTTATATTTGTGCCGTTTGTAATTCCGATTTTTGATGCAAATGCAGTATATGAATTTTTATTGATTTCAGCAATCGGGTTATATCCTATTGCAAACAGATACATTTTACATACTGTTTCTCCGTCTGCAACAGCAGACACATCGCCATTATCAGAAATAACTCCGCTTGCCTTCATAAATGATACATATCCGGCATATTTATCATTGTCAATAGGTGCAATTTCCTCTTTACTTACCAGTTTTGAAGTGATTCTGCACAGTTCACCAACTGTTACACTCTTCTCTTTGTAAATACCGCTTTCAAATATTCCTATGTCTTTAAGCGGCTTGATATCTTCAGCGGCATAAGCATATCTACCAGAAAAGATAATGATAACAGAAAAAAATGCAAGCATAAATAATTTTTTCATAGTTCTGTTTCCTTTCATTTTTTATCGGCATACATTAAGAATTCCGTACATCATCTTTGCTGCCTGTGCACGTGTTGCGCAACTTTTGGGAGAGAATATATTATCACCGATTCCATTGATAATTCCTTTTTGCTGCACTGACAAAACCGCCTCTTTTGCATAATCTGATATTTCGTCGTAATCCGAAAAGACATCCTGGCTGTCGGTTTTTATATAATATCCCAAAAGAATTAATACCCTGTTTATTATAACTGCCATATCCTGACGATTGATTTCTTTTCCGACTCCGAAATTATTTTCTGTATCTCCTGTTATAATCCCATATTTTTCAGCACTTGCCGCATAAACGTAATACCATTCTCCGGTATTCACATCATCAAATGAAGAAACTGCTTTATAGTCTGTCAGTCCGAATGCACATACAATCAATTTAACGAATTCTTCCCTTGTAATATTACTGTCAGGATTAAAAAGACTGTTGTCATTTTCGGAAATTATACCCTTTTTAAGCAGAAAATATATGCTGTCCTCAGCCCATTTGCAGTTTTGAAGATCCAAAAATACATATTTATTTTCAGTCTGTTCTCCTGTGGAAAGTGTTCCGGAAGAGGTTGTACCCCCGGAAGCGCCTGTTGTACCTCCTGTGCCTGCACTACCGCCTCCTGTACCTCCTGCGGGATAACTGCTTGCACCTGGAGATGACGATTTTTTCATTGAAACCGTAATAGTTATATTCTTTGCCTCGACATGGTCTTCGACTGTATATACACAGCCGTCTGATGCGGTGATTTTATATTTAACGCTACCGCTTATCCCAATTATATAATTTCCTGTTTTCCCGGGTGCAGTAAGAAATATTTTGTCAACTGCTGTTATTTCATCACCTGAAAGAGAAGTTTTATATGTCAAGACCTTTCCGTTTTCACTCAAAAATATCTTATTACCATCGCATAGCGCTTTGTCAAATATCTCGCTGTCATCGCATGTGAATATAAGATTAAACTCTGTTACATCAGAAACAGATGCTTTAAAGCCTGTTCCAAGCTCAATCCCCTGCCCTGTATAAACACTTGCTCCGTTTGCTGCAAGCTGAACTGTATTTTTTCCATATTCCTTAAGAAAATACTTTTCAGATATTTTTACGCATTGTTCAGAAAGCTTATCCAAAACAGTTGTTTTTTCAAGTCCTAATATTTCTGCAAGCATTGCATTTTTATTGATTTTAATTTTATTGAGCATACCATAATCAAGACCAAAAGAAGTAATATAGTCGTTGTTTTGCAGTACGGCTGCGATTTCCTTTGATGTTTCTGAATTATTAATTCCGCATGTAACCACATAACGCTTATAATCTTTTTTCAACTGCAACACATCGGTATATGATTTGCCGACAAAAAATCCATAAAATTCAGTCTGTTCACTTAGTTCAAAATTTTTCATATCCTCGGAAACTGAAATATCAAGGTCATATTCATATTTCGAGAAAAACAACTTTACGCCTTCTGCATCAGATGTATTGCACAGTTCATCACAAATCGTTTTTTCTTCTGACGCGGAAATATAAGCTACTTCAAAATCAACAGGCGTCGTACCGTATTCTGTCATCACGCTGAAATAAACCTTACCGTACACCGTTCCCTGAGGAATACCGCAATTCAGAGAAAATGCTCCGTTATCCTTGCTTACAGTTATATTGTTAAGAAGTATTATATCTTTCTTTTCGCGGTCCTTTGCACTTACAGTTACTTCTCTTCCGCTGATAGGAACTCCGCAGGAGGAGTTTACCACACCTGTAATACTTATATTTTCATAATCTGCATAAGTCTCATTTATAATACTGTTATCTTTTCCGCCATCAGAATCTACCGAGGCTGTCTTAAGGCTGACAGTGACAGGGTTTGTAAGGTTTTGGCCGTTTGTACTCTTAAGATTCGCTATATAAAGTGTATAATCTGTATTATAGTCAAGCGTTTCTAAAAGCTTCATCATTATAATGTTGTCTTTTATCTCATACTGTGTTCCTATAAGCCGATCATTTCCTTTAAGATATACCTGCGTGCCATCTACTGCAATCGGGCATGAAGTGAAATGCAGTTCAAATACATCTGTTCCTCTTTTTATCTCATCATTTTCTGCCGTTTTATTGCCATTTACAAGCGTTGTATAATATGAAAGCGGCGTATCAATACGCTCAAGTGTGAAATAATCAACTGAAATGCCGCCTGTTGTTGTGACATAAACCCATGTGTTTTCTCCTGTCAGTTTAATTGTCCCAAGCTCCTTAATAGCAGAATTTGTCCATGAACCGCTTGAGGCAACTTCAAATTCATTGTTTTTACCATCAGGAGTTTTAAAAATAATGTTTGTATTTGACGGTGTTGAATACTTAATGACAAGCTTGTAAGTTCCTGTTCCGGCAGTTGTGATATCATAATAGAACCAATCTCCGTTATTCATTCCCACATCGGTTTTTGAAACATTGACTCCGTTTTTGAAATAATATCCGACACCTTCTCCTTCACGATAATTTTCGAATTCCTTTTTAATACTTCCAAAACCTCTTTTCAGGCTGTCAGTATCAACAGGAGAGATATAAAATTCTGAAAAAGAAAGACTTTTATCTGACACATTTTTTATCGTTACAGATTTTTTTCCTTCATTTAAATTAAGCGTGCACAACGTGCATTTTCCATTGTAAACTTCCGATTCACACATCAGTTCATCGCCAAAATAAATATTTATTTTCGATTGACTGCTTGCATCTGAAACAATTGAAAGAACATAATAATCATCCTGCAAAATATTCACATTATAAACTGCTGCTGCATTTTTTAAAAGCACAACACTTCCATTTTTTTCTGTGCCGCCGATAAGCAAGGAATAATCCTCTGCCTTGATTCCGGAAGAAGTATCGTAGTAATTGATAAACCGTCTGTATTCTTTTATAATCAGATCTAGTGTCTCAAATTTTTTTCCTACAAATCGCGAATACAAGCCGTCAGTATTTTCAACGTCTTTCAGATCATTCTCAATATCTATTTCAAGCGTAGCAGCATTGGCTTTAAATAGTTGTTCAACCTCGGCACAGGTTGTTGTTCTGCTTACAAGATTAATAAAATCATTTTCAAAGGTACGCGAAACATAATTCACTGCAAATTCCTGTCCCTGTGAATACTGATCTGAAACAACAATTTTTATAGTACCGCACTGTGTTCCTTCTGCAATGGTAAAATTCATTTCATAGCTTCCGTTTTCCTGTGATACGCATAACGCATTGTTCAGCTGAACAACGTTTCCGATTTTTTCGTAAGCTGACGCAGTAACACTTCTTCCGGCGATTCCTGTTTCTTTTGAAGAAAGAATTTTACCGCACACAAATATATTTTCATAATTACTGCTGTAATCATCAATAATAACAGTAGACGTACCTACATCATTATCCTCGTCTCCTGTCATAAATTTTTTGACTACCTCAGCATTAGTCTTCAATCCATTTGTTCCTGTTATGCTGTCAGAAATAATCAGCGTATATTCACTGTTATAATTAAGCGTACGGGTAAACAGCATACGAACAATATTACCGTCTGTGCTATATTGGCATGGTATAACGGTTTCACCGTTTTTCAGAATTACAGAGTCTGAATTTACTGTTGAAGAGTCAATATAATATGAGAATATAAGCTCCATATAATCCGAGCCTCTGTGAGAAAGGCTGTTTATCGCAGGAACATCGCCGCCAACTGTCATAAACTCAAATTCCGGAGTAACATCAACCTTTTCAAGTGCAAAATAATCAACCATCATACCACCTGTTGATATTGTAAATCTGAATTTATCATTTTCATCCGTAAGCGTTACAATTCCAATTTCAGCCGTTTTATAGGTGTTGAAATTTCCTGTGCTTGGAATAGAGCCGGAAAGAGAAACACCTGAATCAGCAGCAATATTTACGCTATTAAGTGAAGGTGTGGCATAGGAAATTGTCACCTTATACTGTCCTGCTCCAAGAGCGCTTATATCTACCAAAAAGTCAAACCAATCATTTATATTCACACCTATGACATAACCTGTTCCGCCTGTTCCTTTATTTATTCCGTTTTTAAAATAACAATCAGAATAATTCTCAAATTCGTATTTTTTATAGTCTGCTTTTGCCTCAGTTTTTTCAGGGCTGAAAAGCTCAAAATCAAGATTTTTCAGAGTTAATTCGCCGGAAGTAATTTCTATCTTCATATCTGATGACTTATCTGAAAATCTATATTCAAACATTTCGTTTTTCTTATATTTTCCGCTGTAAACAACAGCATTATCTATAAATATATTTACAACCGCGTCTCCGTCAGCATCAAGGCCGAAACCATATACATTTTCAGTTTTTGCAGAAACCTTATAAATGCTGTAGGAGCCGACAGACATTTTCACATTTTCATCTGATATTTCTGTATTTATTGTTTCATCATATTTATCTGCAGAAATAACTGTATTTCCATCAAGCTTATTTCCGCTATAATCAGCAGTTTTTACAATATCAACATAATCAAAGGCTATCTGGGCTCCTTTGACGTCTATCCTGATTTTATAGGTTCCCTCTTTCATTACATATTCTGATGCAAGTGTAGCTGCCTTTGCTGTCGTAATGGAATTTGAACCGGTTGAAGACAATGAAACTTCATTTCCGACAGTTACTTGATTTACTGTAAGAGTCATTTTGGCATCCGATTTGTTTGTTGCATAAATTGCAGAAATTGAATATTCACCGGCTGCATTTATTTCTATATTCCATTCACCATAGCTTTCTATGGACGCAACTACCAATTTCCCTCCGCTTGCGCTATCCAATATGCGCTCACTCCACATTGAGGAAGCATCTGTGTTCTCAGCCTCAAGACGTATTTTTGTATCGGCGGAAAAACATATAGTATCCATTGAACCAATAAACAATGCTGCTATTAAAATTACACAGAAAATTCTTTTCATATCCGCATTCTCCTATAAGCTAAATAGTCAACCCCCGTATAATCGGGGATTTAAACCATGCCAGTAAAATGATCGTATTTATTCTGCCGCTCCTGCAGCATTCATAATAGTCTGTGCTGCTGAAGGAAATCCGTTTGAGCAATTAACTGTTCCGGTAAATTCTGCAACAGCAGTATCTGTTGTATTTGCATTTTTTACTGTTGTAACATTTGTATAGTTGTTTTTTACCTTTACTCCGGAAATATTAGCATTATCTCTTGCATAAATCCATTGATTACTGTTCTGTATAACGTTGTTTTCAAAAACAGCATTTGTTGTACCTTCATCAGCGTACAAAGCGTGCGCAAGAACATTATTGCTTCTTAGTATATCATCAATTATATAGTTCCGTGAAACATCAAGACTTGCCGTTCGGCCAAGTGTGTAAATAGCAGCACCGTCGTTAAGCTCATTCATATAATTTGAAATTTTGTTTGCCGTTATAGTATTTCCGGTACAATCTGCTACTGAAGGCATTGCCCATCCCCATCCAAAAGATATTGCGGAATATGCCGTATCGGAAATTGTATTGTTGCTTACATCTGTATTTTTAACATAATATGCTGTTACGGCACATTGTCCGCCGTATTCATGTGCAATATCGGAAATTGTGTTGCCGGAAATACTGATATCTGTACATTTATCATCCGCAGGCTCCCATGTTCCTATCATAATTCCGCCTGCGGCTGTATCCGTTATGGATGAATTTTTGATTGAGCTCCGGCTTACCCCCTCGGTAAACGAATAAGCAGCAGAACCGACATGTGCAACATTCACATTTGAAAAATTAATATTATTACCATAGCTCACCTCAATCTGAGCATCTACTCTGTCACCGCCATATATGCTGTTAACTATATCAGCTGTGAGCATCTTGTCTGCCTGACCGAAGTATGCTCCTGTCGAGTTAGGAGAAAGCCACGTGCCGTATTTTAATGTAATATTTTTAAAGGTAAGATTATTAACATTATTTTCTTTAGTACCGGAAACACTGATAAGTCCTTCAGAAACACCAACATAGCACTGTGCCGTCTGTAGGTTTTCGTTGTTTCTCGGATAGTAATACAGCTTTTTGTTTGTCTTATCAAAATAGAATTCTCCTTCGGAATCAAGATAATAAAGCGCATTTTCTATTGTGAAGCTGTTGCTGTATGAAGGAGTATTGTAATAATTAAGTACACTTCTTGCATATCCGAAACGTTCCGGAACAAAAGCGGCAGTTGAACTGTTTATATCAACAATTTTGTTCACCTTAAAGCGCTGTCTTGTCCATGCTCTGTTCCATACAAGTTCAAGTCCTGTTTCATTTGAAAGGTCATTGGTTATAACCGTTTTTGAGAAAGTAATACCGTCGTCTGTATATGTACTGTCAGAGGTGTCATCATAAAATCCTGTTCCTGTGAATAATCCGCTTGACGCTCTGGAGGCTTTGTTCCCGTCAATCCAAAGCTGTCTTAAATCAGTTACATTAACATCTGCCATGTAAACTCCGGTAATATTGGATTGCTGCCAGCCTGTAACCTTAAGCCCACCATTTAGTACTGTTCCGCCGTCAGCAGCGCCTTCATACGTTACAGTTCCGCCGTTTGTCTGATTATCTGAAGCGGTATAAGTAAGAGGAGAGGTGAGCGTATACTCACCTGCTCCAATATTTACAATTACATCACAGGTCTTATTAACCGACGCCGCCTGTGCAAGTATCTGTGCTTTCTGTATTGTTGCTACAGGATTTGATTCGCTTCCATCGTTCGAATCACTCCCATTATTAGAAACATAAACTATTGTTTTCGCATTAATTGTATATGAAGGTTCTGTAAGGGGAGTCATATCGCTCCAAAGAAACAGACGGAATTTATATTTTGCTTTTTCCTCTTCCGTTCCTGCTGTAATACCCTTTATATTCATTGTGTTTGTGCTGCCTGTCGCCGTCTGAACATATAAATCAATAAGTTTTCCATTATAATAAACAGCACCATAAAGTATTTCTCCGCCGAACGCTTCTGATGTATCAACAGTGATAGTTGTATCTCCCTCAGCGAGCATATCTATGATTGTAGGATCTTTGACCTCTTCGTTGCCTTCGCCTTGTCTTTCAAGAAGAAGATATGTAAATACGCAGGCACCGTTGCTGTTGCCTATCGAATCCGTCTGAGGAAGCTCAACCTTTATTGTATGGCTGCCTTCTGTCAAATCTACACCGGTTACAATACTATGCTCGGCATTCTGAATTCCTGACCATGCCGATGCCTCCGGCTGTAACCATGAGGATTGTTTTATAAGAGTATCGTCAATATAAAGATTCATTATAACTCCGCTTATAGATGCCTTTGAAACGGTGAAATCATATTTTCCGTTATAAGGAATATTAGTTGTCCATGTCACACTGTCCATAGGCTGAAAACTCAGATTTCCGTTCTGAATACTTGTTCCGCCTTCACTTGTAAATGTTCCGTTTGCAGCAATAAGCTTAACGGTTACAGGATCAGCCGCACCAACCCTTACCAATGTGAAGTAATCAAAGAACAGAAAATTCCCGCCGCCATTATAGAATTCAATAGTATGCTCTTTAGAAGTAAGCAAATCCACTACCATATATTCTTTATCTATGGAATTAGAAGGATTTATACTTGTGCCTGTTATGAGCCCTGTTCCGCATTGAGAGCCATTCTGCCCATCAACAGTTACCCATGTCCACTGGTCTGCAGCCGAAGAAACGTGTGCCTTGATTGAATATTTTCCGTCTATCGGAACAGTCACCTTAAACGTTCCAGTACCTCCGTTGTAAAAATATACAGCCTTTTTTCCGCTTGTCTGCGTACTGTAATCTGAACTTACAACCCAATTGCCGCTTGATGAGCTTGCACTTTCAGCTTCAATTTTAATTTCGATATCTCCGATTCTTTCCAGTGTAAAGCAATCAAAATAAAAAAGCGAAGAACCACCGTTGTAAAACTGAATTGTGTTTTCCTGACCGGCTATAAGACTTACTTGTGCATATTCAAAGTCTATAGCTGACGATGGAATCAGACCTCCGCCTGTTATAACCTGTTTTCCGAAAATTGTATAACCTGTGCCGTTTACTCTGACATTTGTATATTGCTCTGCATCAGAAGCAATATGCGCTTTGACCGAATACTTACCGCTTACCGGAACTGTCACCTTATAATCTGCGATAGCACCACTGCTCAGATAAATAAATGCATCACCGCTCGCACCGGCATATCCTGCTTTAGTACATGTGCCTACTCCGTTATTACTAACGTAGTTTTCCGCTTCTACCTTGATTGTTGTTGAATTTGCCAAAGAAGTCAATTCAAGGCATGCATATAACATTGTTACCGCCAAAACGATAGAAACCAGTTTTCTTATTTTCACGATTTTGCCTCCCTTTTTTATATTTTTTTTTTTTAATGTATACTTTATCTTACAAGGTTATATAAATTGTATATTACTGCCGCTGCTTGTGCTCTTGTCAGTCCACTATGCGGCTCGAAATATCCTTTTTCATTTCCCTTGATCAATCCGAGTCCATACGCATTAATAACATTTGCCAGATATATTTCAGAAATATCATTAGTATCATTAAACGGATCTTTTACATAATTAAGTGTATACTTATCAGAAATATTTATATAAACCGCGCATGCTGATGAAACAAAACGTTCCTTAGAAATGCTGCTGTCATCTTCATCCAACGAATTCAGAAGTCCCAGATTATACGCTGTTTCCTTCCAATCATCATCGTTGTATTCAATACCGCAGGCACGCATTATAAGCCATGAAGACTGGTAAAGCGTAACAGGATTTTCTGGAGCAAATTCTGATTCTGAAACACCGCTTATAATACCGGAAGCTCTTAAATTTGTAACATAATTTTCTGCCCAATGCCCTCTCATATCGGAAAACAGCTTCTGTTTTCTTGTAATTTTTATAACTCCTTCATCAAAATATGGATCTGTTCCGTCTGAAGTAATAAGACTTTCATCAAAAAGGCGCCACCAGTCAAAAGAATATGCATTATCAACAAACTCTATTTTTACGATATGAGTACCTGCTTTGATATTTGTTTTTCCGAGCTGCGCAATATTGTAATCAGCCCAACTATCTGTTTTCGGGCATTCACCCTCTGCAACAACACGATCGTCTATATAGACTCTGGTTTTTGATACAGGATCAGGAAACGCATTTGAATATCTGACATCTATTCTGTATTCCCCTGATTTTTCAACGTCAATCTGATATTTAAGCCAATCTCCTGCAGCAGTATTTCCTACAGTTGAATAGATAGGACCATCATAGGTTATAACCGAATTTGTTCCATCCTCCTTATGAAAGCCCACCTCAGGGCCGCCTTCCATATAATCCTCTGCCTGATACAATTTATTCGGTCCTGTATACTGACTTTTTGGAACTGCAGTTATAAAATCAGTCCTCCATTCAGGAAGCTCAACTCCGTTTAACAGATTTTTATAATTATCCAAAACTCCGGCAAGGCTCATCTGTGCTTTTACAGCATCCGGCGGATTTTTCGGGTTAAACATCGTTGTATTTGATACAGTAACCGTTGGAGAAACATTGGAATTTTTTGTATCTGTAAAGTTCCCGTCCGCAGATACCTTTATAATATTTACATTTGGTCTTGCATTAAACCATACACGGCAATTTTCAACAACATTGTTGTTTACGGTAACATATCCCGTACCCTGATCAAGATATATTCCGCCGCTTGAATCCTGAGAATTTATACAGTAGTTACCTGTTATTGATGTGTTTCTTAATGGTCCGAGCGTATAAATCTGTCCGCCGTCCTGAAGATTGAGCATAACATCTTCTATCTTATTATAATCTATATTATTATTACCCGTTTCTGCTATGTCCTCAGCTTCCCAGCCCCAACCCATCGTTATGCCGGTGTAAGGCAAATCCTTTAGGTCGTTATGATGAACATTCACGCCATTGACATAATAAACAGATATTCCACAGCAACCGTTAAAATTTTCAGCAGCACGTCTGAAAACATTGTTTGCAATTTCAATGTTCACAGTACGGTCAACGCCCTCAGGCATAACATTGGCATGTTCAAAGCTTCCGACAATAATACCGCTTCCGCCGATATCAGTAAACACACTTCCGGTAATCTTTGAATCGGAAACAGAATCTATCATTGAAACAGCACCGGAACCTAAGCATTTGAATTTACACGATGCGAATTCGATATTTTTTGCATTGTTTACCTGTATCTGAGAAGGAAGTATGTCCGAACCTCTCATACCTTTTTCATTACCGGTCGTCATTGAGTCCGCCTGCCCTATTGCAAGACCGTATTCGCTTACCCCAAGCCAATCGGAATATTTGAAATCAATATTTTTAAATACAACATTTGAAATTCGGTTTGTGTTTGAGATGCCATTAATTTTCATAAGATATTCCGTGCACGCTGCATAAATTTCGGCAGTATTCATATCTTCTTCATCAAATGGAAGATAATATATTTCTTTTGTATCCTTATCAAAGTAAAACTCACCCTTTTCATCCAAAAGGGATAAGTCGTTCTCAATATAGAATGCTCCGTTTTCATTTGCGGATGTCGATTTATTTGCTTTCCCCTGCATTCTCTTCCATGGTTCGCTGTCATACACAATATTTACCTTGTTGTTCTCATAATCAATGCGGCTTACGGGAAGTCTTTGGGAAGTCCAGTATAAATCCCATACTGTTTCAACATATTCAGGCTTCTGTATTTTCGGAAAGCAATCAGTATCAAGCATTATGCCGTCTTTTTCCTCCGCTGTTACCGGATCATCATAGTAGCTGTCCTGATGATATATGTATTTACTTCTTGCTCTTTTTGCAGGCAAATCATTTATATAAAGATTGCGCATATCCTGTACTTCAGGAGCCTTTGCTTTCCAGATTCCGTTTTCCTGTTTCTCCCAGCCTGTTATTCTTATACCACCGCCAAAAACAGGAGCATCAAGCATATTATAGCCTTTATACACTATTTTATAGCCATTTTTACCACTGTCGGATTCATCAAAGGTAAAAGTTTCGGGAAAATAATAGTAACCAGGCATAATATTTACGACAATATCTCCGTCCATATCATTACTTTTTGATTTCACCTCTGCCTTTGCCTTGGCAATGGTTTTAAATGGAGCGGTTGCAGTTCCGTCGTTATCATCAGAACCCGAATCAGAGACGAACAACTCATGGTAAATTTTCTCGGATTCGGATACATCGGCAACCACAGCATCTTCTTTTATATTAAGATCGTTTAACTTTATATATTCCTCAGAGGATGAATTCAAAAACCTGTAGAAATCAATATCTATTGCACCATTGGCAAGGCATTTAAGCTTGTGTTCACCTTTATCAAGCCAAATTGAAGCGATTTTTCCGCCATCGGTTTTCAGAGTCGCACTTATCAGTCTTAAACTGCTGTCAATGTAAAAATCCATTTTACCTTCTGAAAGTGCGTTTATACTTAAATCATACACTCCGCTTTTCGTAACATTGAATGTATAAACTGTATACTCATCCTGTGCATATCTCACAAAATATTTGTCTCCGGAGAAGTATATATCCATAGGGTCACCGGCACGGTATTTCTTCCCTTGGTTTTTATCCGTTTTTGAATAGCATCCATCAGCACCGAAATCATAATCCTCTGCTTCTATAATTGCAGGAATCTGAGTATAACGGTAGCTACCCTCCGTTTTTTGTTTTGCGCCGCCTTTATCGTTCAGGCTGACAATATTCAGATAATCATAGTTCATACCGCTGCCTGCTTGTTCAAGCTTTAAAATATGCTTTCCTGCGGCTGCTTTAATTATTCCGATCGTCTGTTCGCCTCTTTGGGTAAAACTACCTGTCGTATCAAGAAAGGTTGAAAGCGCCAAAGCATCATCAATATATAAATTGACTTTTGAAGCTCCTGTTGGTGTTGCGTATGAAATTATAACTTCATATTCTCCTGCCTCAACAACTTCAACAGTATATGTAAGCCATTCTTTGCTGTTAAAGCTCATTGAAACACCGCTTTTCCCATCACTTTTCCAAAAATTAAGTTCGTAACCCGGTCTGTAATTATAGTTACCTGTTTTGGAAACGCTTAAGGGCGAATACGTTACGCCCATATCACCGTCGTCAAAATCCCCGGAAGCGATTAAACAAGGAAAAACGTGCCTTTTATAAGGCTTTCTTTCTGCAGCCTCAACATTAAAGCACAATGCCGACGCAAGAAATAAAAAGCTTAAAAAAATGGACAACAAACTTCTTTTCATAATTCTACCAACCTTTTATTTAATCTTTTCCGCCAACGGACTTGCAACATCTGTCATTGCCTTTTCCAAATTATCCACATTTACAATTTCGTTAAGATTCTTAACAGCATTATTCCATTTTTCTTCAAATTCACCTTTGCTTGCAGCAAGTGACATTCTGAATTTACTTTCCCATTGATCTCGCGCTCCCCAGAAAGTTACAACCTCCGGAATCTCTGCATAAACAGATGACCATATCTGACACGGAGGATAAACGACAATGTTTTGAGTATGCTTGTTGTCAGCTGTGAAACAGAAACCGCTTCCCATTGAAGGAGTGTACTTTTTAACTCTGTACATAACGGACGGAGACCATTTTCCTACTCCTGTTGTAGGCAAAACTGCCATTTCACAGCCATAAGTACCTAATCCCTTCCTGTCATCTATTGAAGGAAGTGCGGAAGAATCATTATTTACAAAGTATCTGGTGAATCTCTCATCTGTAAATTCACGTTTTCCGTCAGCAGTTTCTTTATAAAGACCTGCCTCCAAAGGACCCCAATAACGTATCTGTTCATATTCATCTGTGTATTGTACGTTTATCCAGTTAAGTACCTGTGCAACTTCAGCCTCATTCAACGTTTTTAACAAACAAATTGAATTTGACCATGACGGCTCGACCTTATAAGGCTGATACTGACTCATTGCGGGAACCTGTGTTATAAACGGTCTGAACTGGAACTTTTTCCCGTCAGCTTTTATCTGCTTATTGATGTCAACTATACTTCCTACATAGCTCGGCGCAATTATTGCATACTGACCGTTATAAACCTTTTCTCTATACTGCGCAAGAGTATGCGCCAGACTTTCAGGATCTATAACATTATCATTAATCATCTGATTTTCAAGCTTTGCTGCTTGCTTTACAGTTTCATGCACTAGTGGTACCTCTATACTTTTGGTTTCGCTGTTCCATGTAGATGTATAGTTATGATTTTTATAACCGCACATATCTGAACCGAACCAGGAAAGACCTACCCAGTTATCTCCGCCGTTGTAGCCGAATGCATAAACGGTCTTGTCATTCTCTTTATAACCTTTTTCTTTTATCTTATACATAAAATTAACAAATTCATCTGTTGACTTAATAGGAATATCAAGAAGCTCATCACCAAGAGGCGCGCCTTTTTTATCAAGCATTTCACACAGCTCATCATATGTTTTTGCTTCAGGATATATATCCTTCAGAATATCATCTCTTATCCAGAAGCAGTTATTTTCTCCGTATGTTACGTCTGTCGGATATGATGGTTTCAAGGTTTCTATAAACTGATATTCTTCATCTGTGGTATTTGTGTATATTTCTCTTGAAGGTTCAAATCCATACGGAATGCCGAATATCTTTCCGTCAACCTTAATATCCTCCCAGTATTTTGCAGGAGTTCTTTTCCAAAGCTCAGGAGCGTATTTCTGTATCAATTCAGGAGTAAGCTCCCATACCTGTTTAAGCTGATTCAGTTTTGCAAAATGAGCAGGTCCCTGATAACCACCGCAATGAAGAATGTCAGGAAGTGTATTTCCTGCTACAAGTTTTGATAATTTTGAATCCCACTGACCCCCGTCATTACCATAAACGTTTTTCACTTTGATAAACGTCTTTTTTTCAAGCCACTGTTCAACAAGGTTTTCCTTAGGTTTTTCAGTAGGCGAATAATCAGTGCCCTGAGTATCCCATATTGTAAGATCCAGATTTTTTGTAGGAACATAGGTGCCATTTTCATCAACTATAACATCAGTCTTTTTATTACAGCCTCCGAGCATTCCTACTGCCATCAGTGCTGCTAGAGTTATTGATAAAATTCTTATTGTCTTATGCATATTAACACCCTTTCTTTATTACTTTTTATATAAATATAATTTTTATCCCTTGACTGCCCCGAGAGTAACACCCTTAATAAAATATTTCTGTAAAAAAGGATAAACCATTATTATAGGCAATGTTGTTATCATAAGAGTCGCCGCTTTTACTGAATCTGAGGTTACCGTCGCTACTTTGTCATTTGCTGATTTATACATGGTTGATTCCATTGCAAGCTTTTGGACAGCCTCGCTTTCCTTTATTAGTCTCATCATCAGATACTGCAAAGTATAAAGTTCTTTGTCCACTACGTAATATAGCGTTGTTGTCCAATTATTCCACTGCCCAACCATAAGCCACAGCGACACCGTTGCAACAACAGGAAGTGACATAGGAAAAATTATTTTATACATAATCTGAAATTCATTTGCGCCGTCAATCATTGCACTTTCCTCAACGCTTTCGGGCAGTTCCTGTATATACGACCGAATAATAATCATGTTGTAAAAGCTGAATATTCCGGGAATAATGTAAACAAAATAATTATTTATAAGATGGAGATATCTGTATAAAATGTATGTAGGAATTATTCCGAAGGAAATATATCCCGGTATCAATATAAATAAATTAAGAAATCGCCTGTATGGCAGTTTTCTCTTCGATAGTCCGTAAGCAGCAGCAAATGTAACTGTCATAGAAATAAGTGTATACAAGATAACAATTGATACAGATATCAATGCTGCCGAACTGATATCGGAATTTCCGAAGACAGTCTTGTAGTTTTCTATAGTAAATTTTCTTGGAAAAATTGTTATTCCGCCCTTAATTGTATCGGTTCCCTGATTCAGCGACACAGCAAGCTGATTTATATACGGATAAAACGTAATGACACAAAGCAGAATAATAAGAAATGTATTTATAATTGTAAAAATAAATTCACCTTTAGTTCTTTTCATTACTTTATTCCTCCTACCATATACTTACATTTGCTGCCTTTTTCGCAAATGCATTTGCAGTAAGCGTAAGTATCATCGAAACAATCCCCTGTGCGATACCGAATGCTGTTGAAAGAGAATATTTGCCGTTTTGTATACCCAACCGGTAAATCAATGTTCCGATAACCTCGGTTTTTTCCTGAGTGTAAGCGTTCTGAAGACCGTATACCTGCTCGAAATTAACATTCACCATACTTCCGAGTGACATTACCAAAACTATTATTGCAGTTGTTAATATACATGGAAGCGTAATATAAATAACCTGCTTGAATTTTCCGCAGCCATCAATTGTTGCCGATTCATAAAGCGACGGATCTATTCCTGCAATTGCAGCAAGAAAAATTATAGACGACCAGCCGCAGCTTTTCCATAGATGTGAAAGAAAAATTACAGGGAGAAAAAAATTACTGTCAAGTAATATATTTTTGGGCTGATATCCGCTTCCGATTATTTTTCTAAGAAGCTGATTAAAGGAGCCGTCTATCGCAAAAAGAGCATACATCATTCCTATGACAGAAATCCATGAGAGAAAATGAGGCATATAAATTACCGTTTGGGAAAATTTTTTGAATTTTATATTTCTGATTTCATTAAACATCAAAGCAAGAATAATCGGAAACGGGAATCCGCAAAAAAGAATAACACAACCGTAAATAAGCGTATTTTTAATTCCAAGAAGCATATCATCATGATTGAATATAGTAATAAAATTATCAAATCCAACCCATCGGCTTCCCCATACGCCGTCAAAAATATTATAATCTTTAAATGCAAGTATTATTCCGCCCAAAGGAATATAGGAAAATATAATCATATATATCAATGCCGGAAGTATCAGCATATATGTATATTTATATTTTATAATATTAGTGCAAAATCTGCTATTACTGCAAAATCTACCAAACGTTGTTTTTTCCCTTTCAATCATGTGAAAATAACTCTCCTTTTAATAAATTGTCATACATTTACTAATTCTGTTGATATTATAACATGTTATACTTTGCAATGTAAATAACAAAATTTAATTAAAAGGCACCCGTTTTTACTTTTTTGCATTAATCAATTATCAATTTTCAACATAAAAAAGTGTGCTGAGGCACACTTCAACACCCCTGCCCCTCAATCTTGAGGGGTCTTTTTCTTTTACTTTCATTTTTTGCTTAACATTTTAAATTTTTTATGGTATAATTATTTTATGAATATTTT
>Ga0209373_10000151_pt1 | contig 151894 bp, 154 predicted proteins | sample Higcelweek5metaG_FD_187173 | JGI IMG/M metagenome (GOLD analysis project Ga0209373, IMG submission 187173) | Freshwater pond sediment microbial communities from the University of Edinburgh, under environmental carbon perturbations - High... | ecosystem: Environmental > Aquatic > Freshwater >... | reverse complement strand
GCGGTTTCTGCTCCAAGATTTTCCATTATGGCGAGGAGGCCGTCGTCACCTGGGCGGCGAAGAAGATCGGGCGCCCGGTGAAATGGACCGCCGACCGTTCCGAAAGCTTCCTGACCGACGCCCATGGCCGCGACCATGTCAGCCACGCCGAATTGGCGATGGACAAGGACGGCCATTTCCTGGGGCTGCGCGTCGCGACCCTCGCCAATCTCGGCGCCTATCTGTCGACCTTCGCGCCGTCGATTCCGACCTACCTCTACGCCACCCTGCTGGCCGGTCAGTACAAGACCCCGGCGATCTACGCCGAGGTGAAGGCCGTCTTCACCAACACCGCCCCGGTGGACGCCTATCGCGGGGCCGGTCGCCCGGAAGCCTGCTATTTGATCGAGCGGCTGGTGGACATCGCGGCGGGGGTGGCTGGTCTCGACCGCGTCGAGATTCGGCGGCGGAACTTCGTCCCAGCCTCCGCCATGCCTTATCAGACGCCGGTCGCCTTGCAGTATGACAGCGGCGACTTCGCCAAGAATCTCGACATCGCCCTGCCGCTGGTCGATTACGACGGCTTCGCGGCGCGCAAGGCGGCGTCGAAGGCCAAGGGCAAGCTGCGCGGCATTGGTTTCTCCACCTACATCGAAGCCTGCGGCATCGCCCCCAGCAACGTCGCCGGGGCGTTGGGCGCGCGGGCCGGTCTGTACGAAAGCGCGGAGGTCCGCTTTCACCCCACAGGCTCGGTGACGGTCTTCACCGGGTCGCACAGCCACGGCCAGGGCCACGAAACCACCTTCGCCCAACTGGTGTCCCAGCGTTTCGGCGTGCCGATTGAGAATGTCGAGATCGTCCATGGCGACACCGCCAAGATCCCGTTCGGCATGGGCACCTACGGCTCCCGCTCCTTGGCGGTCGGCGGTTCGGCCATCGTCAAGGCGATGGACAAGGTGGAGCGCAAGGCCAAGAAGATCGCCGCCCACATGCTCGAAGCCGCCGAAACCGACATCGAGGTGAAGGAAGGCCGCTTCACCGTCGCCGGAACGGACAAGAGTCTGGGCATCGGCGACATCGCCCTGCAAGCCTATGTCCCGCACAATTTCCCGCTCGACGAGTTGGAGCCGGGGTTGGACGAGCAGGCTTTCTATGATCCGAAAAACTTCACCTACCCGAACGGTTGCCATGTTTGCGAGGTGGAGATTGATCCCGACACCGGCGTGACCCAGGTCGTCGCCTTCTCGGCGGTCGATGATTTCGGCAACGTCATCAACCCGCTGATCGTCGAGGGACAGGTGCATGGCGGCATCGTCCAGGGCATCGGGCAGGCGCTGCTTGAAAATTGCGTCTACGACGATGAATCCGGCCAGCTTCTGACCGGCTCCTACATGGATTACTGCATGCCGCGCGCCGACGACGTGCCGTCTTTCACCGTGCGTTACCACGAAGACCAGCCTTGCACCCACAACCCGCTGGGCGTGAAGGGCTGCGGCGAGGCCGGGACCATCGGCGCGTCCGCCGCCGTGATGAACGCGGTGGTCGACGCGCTGGGCGATTTCGGCGTCACCCATCTCGACATGCCCGCCACGCCGGAAAAGATCTGGCGTGTCATTCAAGACGCGACGCCCGCCATGGCCGCCGAGTAAGAAGGAGAAGATCCGATGTACGCGTTCTCGTACCAACGGCCCACGTCGCTCGCTGAGGCGGTCGCCGCCATCCAGGCGGACGAGGCCAAATTGTTGAGCGGCGGGCAAACCCTGCTGCCGACGCTGAAACAGCGGCTGGCCCAGCCGTCGGTTCTGGTCGATCTCAGCGCCGTGCCCGACATGAAGGGCGTCGCGGCGGTCGATGGCGGCCTGACGGTCGGCGCCTTCACCCGCCACGCCGAGGTGGCGCATTCCGCCCTGGTCAAGGCGACCATCCCGGCGCTGACCCAACTGGCCGAGGGGATCGGCGACCGGCAGGTGCGCAACATGGGGACGCTCGGCGGCTCCATCGCCAACGCCGACCCGTCGGCGGATTACCCGTCGGCGGTGGTGGCGTTGAAAGCGACGCTGACCACCGACCGCCGGACCATCGCCGGGGATGATTTCTTCACCGGCATGTTCGAGACGGCGTTGGAGCCGGGCGAGATCGTCACCTCGGTGCGTTTCGCCACGCCCGACAAGGCGGCCTACGCCAAGTTCCGCAACCCGGCCAGCCGCTACGCCATCGTCGGCGTGTTCGTGGCCAAGTTCGGGGCGGAGGTCCGCGTCGCGGTGACGGGGGCCGCCGGATCGGTGTTCCGTCTCCCGGCCTTTGAAGCGGCGCTCGCCGCCAACTTCAAGGCCGAAGCCTTGAACGGCCTGTCGGTCAGCGCCGACGATTTGAACGCCGACCTGCACGCCAGCGCCGATTACCGCGCCCATCTCGTCACCGTGATGGCCAAGCGGGCGGTTGAGGCGGCGGGGTAAGGAAATGTCGCGCCCACGCCGCCCGCCCTTTCAAGTGTTCGGGCGGCGTGGGCAACCTCTGCGTTCACCGTCTTTCAGCGCTTGGTCGGCATGCCCATTCTTGCCCGCATCGGGAGCGCCCGCGTCTACATCTACGCTGACGACCACAACCCGCCCCACTTCCATGTGGTCGGGCCGGATTTCAACCTGTTGGTTCGGATCAATGATCTGGTAACGTTGAAGGGCAGCGCGCCACAGGACACGACGCGCAAGGTTCTGGAATGGGCGGCGGACAACCGTCCGCATCTGGCCCTGCGCTGGATCGAGATCAACGGCGAGGAGTAATCATGGACCAACCCCGCGTCGTCTCCGTCGAGGCTCTGCCCGGAACCCTGTCGGTCGCCGTCACCTGGATCGACGGCGCCCGCGATGTCGTCGATCTGTCCGATCCGATCCGCCGCTTCACGGTCCTTCGTCCGCTCGCCGATCCATCCTTGTTCGCCACGGTCAAATGCGTGGCCTGGGGGTGGGCGATTGGGTGGGGGGGCGATGATGAAGAGCCGGAGATTGATTACCCTGCGGATCGTCTCTGGCATCACGCGCAAACGCAACGTTCCGCCGCCGCCTGATTGTCCTCTCCCCGTCACCCCACGGATCCCATGCCGATTGCCCTCCCCGCCTCCGTCGATGACACGGCGGCCCTGCTTGCCCGTGGCGATTACGTCGCCGACCGTTCGCTGGCGACCGCGCTGTTTCTCGCGCTGAAGCTCAAGCGCCCGCTGTTTTTGGAGGGCGAGGCCGGGGTCGGCAAGACCGAGATCGCCAAAGTGCTGTCGGCCACGCTGGGCCGTCGCCTGCTGCGTTTGCAATGCTATGAGGGGTTGGACGCGTCGTCCGCCGTCTATGAGTGGAACTACGCCCGCCAGATGATGGAAATCCGGCTGGCCGAGGCGTCGGGGGCGAAAGACCGCGACGCGCTGGCGTCGGATCTGTTTTCCGAGCGCTTCCTCATCAAACGCCCGCTGTTGCAGGCGCTGGAGCCGGACCTCGCCGGGCCGCCAGTGCTGTTGATCGACGAGTTGGACCGCACCGACGAGCCGTTCGAGGCGTATCTGCTGGAAATCCTCTCCGACTTCCAGGTGACGATCCCGGAATTCGGCGCCATCCACGCCCCGGAACCGCCCATCGTCATCCTGACGTCCAACCGGACCCGCGAGATCCACGACGCGCTGAAACGCCGCTGCTTTTATCATTGGGTCGATTACCCCTCGGCGGCGCGCGAACGGCAAATCGTCGCGCTGAAGGCGCCGCAGGCGGACGCCCGGCTGGCGGCGCAGGTGGTGGGGTTCGTCCAATCCCTGCGGGGGTTGGACCTGTACAAGTCGCCCGGCGTGGCGGAAACGCTGGATTGGGCGCAGGCGTTGGTCGAACTGAACCAGTTGGAGTTGGAACCCTCCGTCATCAACGACACGCTGGGCACGCTGCTGAAGTATCAGGACGACATCGCCCGCATCCAGGGCAGCGAGGCCGCCCGCATCCTGTCCCAGGTCAAGACCGAACTGGCCGCCACCACGGCGCGGTGAGGACGGCATGACCGGCAGCGACGCCACGCCCGCCAACCGGGACCGTCTGGCCCTGAACCTGATGCATTTCGCCCGCGCCCTGCGCGCCGCCGGTCTGCCGGTCGGGCCGGGCAAGGTCTTGCAGGCGGTGGAGGCGGTGGAGGCGGTGGGCTTGGCCAGCCGCAGCGATTTCTATTGGGCGCTGCACGCCGTTCTGGTCAACCGCCATGACCAGAGCGAGCTGTTCGACCAAGCCTTTCACGTCTTCTGGCGCAATCCCGACATCCTGAAAAAGATGATGGCGATGATGCTGCCGACGGTGCGGACGGACCCCGCGCCGGACAAGCCGGAGATGGCGCAGCGTCTGGCCGACGCCCTGCACGGAACCGCGCCGGAGGTGGAGGGCAAGGAAAAAACCGAAATCGAGATCGACGCCACCTTCACCATGTCCGCCGCCGAACGGTTGCAGGCGAAGGATTTCGAGACGATGAGCGCCGAGGAGATGGCGCAGGCGAAAAGCATGCTCGCCCGCCTCGCCCTGCCGCTGGCGGAGGTCACGACCCGGCGTCACCAGCCCGATCCGCATGGGCCGCGCGTCGATCCGCGCGGCACGCTGCGGCGGATGTTGCGGTCGGGCGGCGATCTGGCCGATCTGGCGCGCAAGCGCAAACGCACCCGTCCTCCGCCGCTTGTGGTCTTGTGCGACATTTCCGGTTCCATGACGCGCTATTCGCGCATGATTTTGCATTTCATGCACGCCGTCACGAACGATCGTGACCGGGTGCACAGTTTCGTCTTTGGCACGCGGTTGACCAACATCACCCGCCACCTGCGCCACAAGGATGTGGATGTGGCGCTGGACGCGGTGTCGAGCGCGGTGGCCGACTGGTCGGGCGGAACGCGGATCGGCACGGCGCTGCGCGCCTTCAACCGGCAATGGGCGCGTCGGGTCTTGGGCCAGGGCGCGATCATTTTGCTCATTACCGACGGGCTGGACAGGGATGCAGGGGAAGGGCTTGCGGAGGAGGCCGAACGGTTGCACAAAAGCTGTCGGCGGCTCGTCTGGCTGAATCCATTGCTGCGGTGGGAAGGCTTCGCGCCAAAATCCTCCGGCATTCGGGCGTTGCTGCCGCATGTGGACGATTTTCGCGCGACGCACAACCTGAACAGCCTCGCCAACCTTGCCGACGCCTTGTCGCGGCAAGAGCCGCGTCGCCAAGCGGGCTTGCGCCGTTGGGTCAAGGAGGCGGCGGGATGAACGACACCCTGATGGCGGACAACATCATAGAACAGGCCGCCGTGTGGCGATCCGCCGGGCGCAAGGTGGCGTTGGCCACCGTGATCGCGACCTGGGGATCCTCCCCCCGCCCGGTCGGCAGCCAGATGGCGGTTGACGAGGCTGGCGCCATGGCCGGTTCGGTGTCGGGCGGCTGCATCGAAAGCGCCGTCGCGCACGAAGCGGCGAAAACCATGGAGGACGGCGAACCGCGTCTGCTGTCCTTCGGCATCACCAACGAAATGGCCTGGGAAGTCGGGCTGGCCTGCGGCGGGCAGGTTCAAGTCTATGTCGAGGCCGTGGAATGAAACGCGACATCCTGGATCGTCTGGTCGCCGCGAAAGCCGCCGCGACCCCGGTGGCCATCGTCACCGATCTGAACAGCGGCCTGCAATCGCTGGTCCTTGACGACGCCGTGCATGGCGGCTTCGGCCTGGAGCCGGAAATCCTGGAGGAGGTGCGACGACGCATCCGCCAGGACCGTTCCGGCGTTCTGACCGACCCGCAGGACGAGGACGGCTTTCGCCTGTTCGTCCATGTCCACAACCCAGCGATGCGCCTGTTGATCGTCGGCGCCGTTCACATCGCCCAGGCGCTGGCCCCCTTGGCCGTGCTCAGCGGCTATGACGTGACGGTGATCGACCCGCGCGGGGCCTTCGCCACGGAAGCGCGTTTTCCCGGCATCAAACTGAATCACGACTGGCCGGACGAGGGGTTGACCGCGCTCGCCCCCGACGTCCGCACCGCCATCGTCACCCTGTCGCACGATCCCAAGCTGGACGATCCGGCGTTGATCGCCGCCTTGCGCTCCCCCGCCTTTTACGTCGGCGCGTTGGGCAGCAAGCGCACCCACGCCCTGCGGCTCGACCGTCTGCGCGACGAGGGCTTGAGCGAGTCGCAGGTGAAGCGCATCCGGGGGCCGGTCGGCCTATCCATCGGCGCGGTGACGCCCGCCGAAATCGCCCTGTCGATTCTGGGGCAGATCACCTGCGTCCGCCGTGGCGAAAACCACCCCTGCTGACCGTTTGAACAGGAACCACCGCGCCCATGCGATTCGGCTCCCTGCCGCTTGACGAGGCCGAGGGCGCCATCCTGGCGCATTCCCTGCGGCGCGACGGTCTGTCGTTCAAAAAAGGCCGCCGTCTGTCCGCCGAGGATGTCGCCGCGCTGCGCAACGCTGGCGTTGAAACGGTGGTCGCCGTCGCGCTCGACCCGCAGGACGTCGGCGAAGACGCGGCGGCGGCGCGGGTGGCCCGCGCGGTCGCCGGAGATTCCCGGTTGGGCGTTGGCGTGACCGTCGCCGCCCCCTTCACCGGGCGGGTCAACATCTTCGCCGCATCGCGCGGCCTGCTGCGGCTGGATCCGACGCGGATCGACGCCATCAATCTGATCGACGAAAGCGTCACCATCGCCACCCTGCCCGACTTCGCTGTCGTCGATCCGGGCCAGATGCTGGCGACCGTCAAAATCATCCCCTTCGCCGCCCCGGAATCCGTTGTCGCCCAAGCGGAGGAACTGGCCGCCGCCGGTTCCCCGCCGCTGACCGTCGCCGCCTTTCGCCCGCTCTCCGTCGGGTTGATTCAAACCCGCCTGCCCGGCGTCAAAGACAGCGTGCTCGACAAGACCGTCGCGGTGACCCGCGAGCGGGTGGAGGCGCTGGGCGGCTCCCTGGCCGCCGAGACCCGTTGCGCCCATGACGAAGCCGACCTTGCCGCCTGCGTCCAGGCGTTCCCTCCGGTCGATTTGCTGCTGATCGCCGGGGCGTCGGCCATCACCGACCGGCGCGACGTGTTGCCCGCCGCCATCGCGCGAGCGGGTGGCGTGGTCGAGCATTTCGGCATGCCGGTTGATCCGGGCAATCTGCTGCTGTTGGCCCGGCTTGGCGACGTTCCTGTGCTGGGCCTGCCCGGCTGCGCCCGCTCGCCCAAGCTGAACGGCTTCGACTGGGTGTTGCAACGGATCGCGGCGGGGGTTCCGCCGACCCGCCAGGACGTCATGCGGATGGGGGTGGGCGGCCTGCTCGCCGAGATCCCCAGCCGTCCCCTGCCCCGCGCGGGCGCTGCGCCGACACCGGAGGCGCCGCGCGCGCCGCGCGTCACCGCCCTGGTTCTCGCCGCTGGACGGTCGAGCCGGATGGGCGGAACGAACAAGCTTCTGGCCGATGTCGGCGGCGCGCCCCTGGTCGCCCGCGCGGTGGACGCCGCGTTGGCCTCGCAAGCCGACAGCGTCATCGTCGTCACCGGCCACCAGGGCGAGGCGGTGGCCGCCGCGTTGGCGGGCAAGCCGGTTCGCTTCGTTCACAACCCGCATTTCGCCGACGGCCTCAGCGCTTCGCTGCGGGTCGGGCTGGCGGCGGTTCCGGCGGACGCCGACGCGGTGGTCGTCTGTTTGGGCGACATGCCGCGCGTCGCCGCCGGAGTGATCGACCGGCTGATCGCCGCCTACAACCCGCTGGAAGGCCGCGCCATCTGCGTTCCGACCACCCACGGCAAGCAGGGCAACCCGGTGCTGTGGGATCGCGGCTATTTCACTGAAATGGCGGGCTTGACCGGCGATTCCGGAGCAAAGCGCCTGATTGGCCAGCACGCCGACCAATTGTGCGAGGTGTCGGTGGACGACGCGGGCGTTCTGTACGACGTGGACACGCCCGACCTTCTGGCCCAGTTCCGCGCGGGGTAAACCTGCCCTCAGGCCAGCGCCAGCCAGCGCCGGGTGATGGCGCGGGCGAACTCCTCCGCCGCCGGAAGATGGGCGTCGAGCGCGTGGTCCAACCCGTCAAGCACGCTGCGGTTCTTCTCCCGCGCCTCTTCGCCAAAGCGCGAGGCCCAGCCCCGAACGATGCCCGCCGTCGCCTCCGGGTGAAACTGAAAGGCGTAGGTGGCGCGGCCCAACCGGAAGGCCTGCCGCCCGCAAACCGCGCTGTGGGCCAGCGGAACCGCGCCGTCAGGAAACTCGAAGGTGTCGTAATGCCATTGCACGAGGTTGAGCGACGGGCCAAAGCCGCCCAGCACCGGATCCTCGGCGGCGTGGTCGTGCAGCGTCACCGGGCAAACGCCCAGCTCCGCCGCCTCATGCCGGTAGACCCGCGCGCCATAGGCCCGCGCGGTCAATTGCGCGCCCAGACAAATCCCCATCACCGGGCGGTCGGCGTCGGCGAAGGCGCGGATCGTCTCCATCACCTCGGGGAAGTGCGGGCCGTGGCTGTCGTCCCAGGCGTCTTGCGGGCCGCCCAGCACGACCAGACCGGCGAAGCCGTCGCGGTCGGGGATGGCCTCCCCCTCATTCGCGGCGATTGTCACCAGGCTGGCGCCATTGTCGACCAGCGCCTCGCCAACGATGCCGATGGGGGCGGTTTGGCTGTTTTGCACGACCAGGATGCGCATGATGGACCACGCTCGCGAGCTTCGATGAACCGTTCCCTTGTTGTGAGGGGAGCCGACGCGGAGTTCAAGCCGGGCGGTGGCCGCGCAAAGCGGCTATGCGCGGCGTCGATGATCTGGTTTAGACTGCGCCGACGTTCGCCGCACTCAGAGGTTTGACCCGCATGTTCGCCCCCCTTCGCACGCTGCTCGCCGCGTCGGTGTTCGCCGGTTCGCTTGGTCTTGGTTCGCTGGCTTTGACCGGCGACGCCTGGGCGCAGAACGGCAGCCTGACCTTTCTGCACGTCAACGACGTGTATGAAATCGCCCCGGTGAAGGGCCAGGGCGGTTTCGGCCCCCTGATGACCCTGCTGCGGCAGGAACGGCAGCGCGACGGGCAGGCGATCACCACGGTTGGCGGCGATTTCCTGTCGCCGTCCCTGCTGTCGGGAACGACGCAGGGCGAGCAGATGATCGCGCTGTTCAACGCCATCAAGGTGGACGCCGTCACCTTCGGCAACCATGAATTCGATTTCGGCGTGGAGCCGTTGAAAAAGCGGATGGCCGAAGCCGCCTTTCCCTGGATCGGCACCAACGTCAAATCAGCCGACGGCTCGGCCTTCGCCACCACCGTCCCGCATTGGACCAAAATTGTCGGCGACGTCAAAATCGGCTTTCTCGGCCTGATAACCCCGGAAAGCGCCCGGCTGTCGAGCGGCGGGCCAAGCCTGTCCTTCGCCCCGGTGCAGGACAGCGCCACGACGGCGATCAAGGCGTTGAAGGCCGACGGCGCGACGGTGATCGTCGCCCTGACCCATCTGACCATCGAAGAAGACCGCGAGCTGGCCAGCAAGGTCAAGGGCATTGATCTTATTCTCGGCGGTCACGACCATGACCCGATCAGCTTTTACGAAGGTTCGACCCTGATTTTGAAGGCTGGTCACGACGCGCAATATTTGGGCGTCGTCAAACTGCTGGTCTCCACCAAAACGACGGACAAGGGACCGGCCACCACCACCCTGCCGACGGAATGGCGCTTCGTCTCCACCGCTGGCGTCGCCCCGGACGCGGAGGTCGAACGCGTGGTCGGCGGCTACACGCAGAAGCTGGACAGCGATCTGGCCGCCGTGATCGGCACCACCAGCGTCGATCTCGACAGCCGCAAGGACAGCGTCCGCACCCGCGAGGCGACGATGGGCAACCTGATCGCCGACGCCATGCGCGGCGCGTTGAAGGCCGACGTCGCCATCACCAACGGCGGCGGCATCCGCGCCGACGCCCTGCGCCCGGCGGGAACCGCCCTGACCCGCAAGGACATTTTCGCCGAACTGCCCTTCGGCAATGTCGGGGTGCTGGTGGAGATGAGCGGCGCCGATCTGCTGGCCTCGCTGGAGCATGGCGTCAGCAAGGTGGAGGACAAGGCTGGGCGCTTCCCGCAGGTGTCGGGCCTGACCATGACCTACGATCCCAAGGCCGCCGCCGGCAAGCGGGTGATCGCGGTGACGGTGGGCGGCAAGCCGCTGGATCCGGCGGCGACCTACCGCGTCGCCACCAACGACTATCTGCTGAAGGGTGGCGACGGTTACGACGCCTTCCCGCGTTCCAAGGTGCTGGTTGACGCCTCCGGCGCGGTGCTGCTCGCCACCATCGTCATGAACCATGTCGAAGCCTTGAAGACCGTTTCGGTCGGGATCGAGGGCCGCGTCGTGGCGAAATAATCGCAAGGCGCGTCATAATCGACCCGCCCGCCGTCGCCGCGTTGCATGGGGCGGCCCTTTCACTTTAGGGTGCAAGGGCTGCCCCTTTTCCTGCGACGAAGACGCCCCGATGTCCAAAGCCCCGCAGTCCCGTTCCAACGACTTCGCCCAGACCTTCAACGCCGCCCATGGCGAGGTCGGGCTGTCGCGGGTCTCCGTCGCCCATGTGCTGCAACGCATCCAGTCCGACCCCTCTTACCTGTTTGGTGAGGAGTTGAAGCGCGGGGCCGGGCAATGCCCCTTCCACAGCGCCGCCGCCTCCGAGGGTGACGCTGCCGAGGGAGAAGCCCCAGAACCCACCGAGGGGGAAGCCGCGCCCGGCCTGCCCCAGGACGACGCCGACAAGATCGTCGTCAACACCCTGCTGGCCTTTCTGTTCAACCGGCTGCGCGACCACATCGCGGTGAAGATGCCGTTTGACGAGGCGGGCATGCTGATGCTGCCGATTCCGCCGCTGTCACCCCACGGCCTGAACCCGGCGCACCGCGACGCCATGGCGGCGGCCCCGCCCGACGTGTTCTGTTCGGTGCTGCGCGACGCCACCTGCCATCTGCTCGACGCGCTCATCACCGGCTGGGTCAAGGATCTACTCCTGGAGGAGGAGCATTACCGCGCGCTCGGCTCGGGCGAGATCTCCATCGACGCGGCGGCGACCTTCATCTTGCGGCTGACGCTGGACAATTCCCCGCTCTACCAGCGCGCCGGGTACGACATGCTGTCGATCACCAAGACCGGCAGCCACACGGCCATCCACATTTGTTGGGCGCTGGTCGAAGCCGCGCCGCTGCTGGTTCCCGGCAAGGACAACGCGTTTTACGACGATCTCATTCGCCGCAGCCTGAAGCAAATCGTGCCGCTGTCGATGGCCAGCCTGGGCATGTTGGTTCATTACATGGAAAAAAGCGGAATCGAGCCGCCTGACGGCTTGGCGGTTCACCGGCTGCCCAAAGAGCAAACCGCCTTCGTGCTGGACGAGTCCGGGTTGATCCGTCTGAACGTCGATCCGATCACGAGCTTCGCCAAGCCCGGCGAACGCTATTACACCGGCTGCCCGGCCTTCTACACCACCGGCCTCATCAAGCTGTATCTCGACATCGTCGGCGGGTTGGCGACGGATTACAACGCGTATCAACGCTTGCAGGAGGCTTGAGATCCATGGCGCGCGCCAATGATTTCGCCCTGACCTATCTGGCCGCCCACGAGACGGCGGGCATGACCCGCGTCAATCTGGCGCCGATCCTTCACCGCATCGCCGAAGACCCGAACTATCTGTTCGGCCAGGAGCTGCAACAGCTTGGCGGCCAATGCCCGATCCATGGCGACACCCGCAAGGAGGATTACGAGAAGGTCGTCATCAACACGCTGCTGGCCCTGCTCTATGGCGACCTGCGCGCGCACATCACAAATCGGCTGCCGCTGGGCGAGGATGGACACATCCTCCTCGCCAACCCGCCGGATTCACCCCATGGGCTTGACGTCGCCGATCCCGCCGGGTTGGACGCCGCCGATCCCGACCGCATGGTCGGTTTCCTACGCGACGCCATCTGTCATCTGCTGGACGCCATCATCAATGAATGGACGATCAAGGTGATGGTCGAAGAGGACCGTTGCCGCACCGAGGGGACGATCAGCGAACTGGCCGCCGCCTGTTTCGTGCTGTCGCAGGCGCTGCAAAACTCGGTTCTGCATTCGCCATCGGGTTACGACATGATGTCGATCACCAAAACCGGCAGCCACACCGCGTTGCATGTTTGCTGGAATCTGGTCGAATCGGCCCCTCTGCTGCGGCCCGACCTGGACGCCGCCGCCTATGACGATCTCGCCCGCCGCAGCCTGAAACAGATCCTGCCCTTGTCGATGGGCAGCCTGGGCATGCTCTGCCAGTTCATGGCGGCGGGACGGATCGAGGCGGACGACCATCAGGCGATTCACCCGCTGCGCGCCGACCAGTTGGCTTTCGTCTATGACGAGGAGCAGGACGTCATCCTGCTGAACGCCGCCCTGATCGAGCCGACGGCGATGGTGGGGGAGCGCCATTACACCGGCTGCCCGGCCTTTTACGCCAACGGCCTCATCAACCTCTATATGGAAATCGTGTTGGCGCTGGCCGCCCGCTATGGGATCTATCAGCGTTTGCAGGGCAAGGGCGCTGGCCTGACCGCTTGACGTGGGCCGTTCCGCCCCTATGTTGGCGCGCGTATGCAGTTGGAAGGGTTCCCGTTGGCCAACAAGAAATGGTTCCTGCGCCGCATCACCACGGCGCTTGCGGATGGCATCAAGCAGGGGCGTGGCCGCATGGCGACGCCCTGGCAGCGGGCGCTTGGCCATTTTGAAAGCGTGTTCATCGACCACGCCTGTTTCCGGCTGATCTATTCCAACACGCACCGCATCTCCCCCAACATGTTCCGGGCGAGCCAGCCCTCGCCCTCGCACATCGCGGCGGCGGCGCGCAACGGCGTGCGGACCATCTTGAACCTGCGCGGCGGGCGCGACTGCGCGTCTTACATTTTGGAGGCGGAAGCCTGCCGGGCGCATGGGGTCGAGTTGGTCGATTTCCCCGTCAACTCCCGCGACATGCCGAAAAAGGAAACGCTGCTGAAGGCGCGCGACCTGTTCACCACCATGCAATATCCGGCGTTGATGCATTGCAAATCAGGGGCGGATCGCGCCGGTTTCATGGCGGCGTTGTTCATGTTCATCCATGAGCAACAGGCGCTGCCCGACGCCACCAAGCAATTGTCGTGGAAATACGGCCATTTCAAGCAGGCCAAGACCGGCATCCTCGATTATTTCTTTGACCTCTACGCCGCCTACAACGACAAGCGTCCGACCCCCTTTTGGGAGTGGGTCGAGCGCGTCTATGATCCGGTGGAGGCCAAGGCCAGCTTCCGGTCCCGTGAATGGGCCGACGCTGTGGTGGATCGGGTGCTGGGGCGGGAGTAACCCGCCCTCGCCTCCTCCCGCACCGTTTCCATCACGCCGCCGCCAGAGTCCGCGCCAGCGTGTCGCCATCGACGTTGCGGCCCGACAGCACGGCGACCGTCCGCCCGGTTCGGCCCAGCCGTCCGGTCAACAGAGCCGCCACCGCCGCCGCGCCAGCCCCCTCCGCCACCATGCCGAAGGAGCCATGCAGGGCGCGCATCGCGGTGGCGATCTCGTTTTCCGTCACCTCGACCAGGTCGTCAACCAGCGTCGCCACCACCTCTTGCGGCAGCTTGCCAAGGGCGTGGACGTTGATGCCATCGGCCAGGGTCAGGCCGCCGCGCTCGCCCAACCGCACGCCAATCACCCGCACCGACGGCTTGATCGCCTTCACCGCCGCCGCAATCCCGGCCAGAAGCCCGCCGCCGCCGACCGGAACCACCAGCGTTTCCACATCCGGCCGGTCCGCCAGCACCTCAAGCCCAACGGTGCCCTGCCCGGCGATGACGTCGGGATCGTCGTAGGGATGAACGAAGGTCAGGCGCCGCTCCGCCGCCAGTTCCAGCGCCTTGCCCTTGGCCTCCCCCACCGTGGCGCCGTGCAACACCACCTCGGCCCCCAACTCCGCCGTGCGGTCCACCTTGCAGCGCGGGGCCGTCACCGGCATGACGATGGTGGCCTTCACCCCCAGCCGCCGCGCGTGCAGCGCCACCCCCTGCGCGTGGTTGCCCGCTGACATGGCGACGACGCCGCCCGCCCGCTCCAACGCCGTCAGGCGCAGCAGACGGTTCAGCGCCCCGCGCTCTTTGAAGGCCCCAGTCGCCTGGAAGGTTTCCGCCTTCAGCCACAAATCACGCCCTAGCGCCGGGGCGTGCAGCAGCGGCGTGCGGACGATGTGGCCGTGCAAACGCTCCGCCGCGTTGGTGACGGCGCTCAGCGGCAACCAAGCGGGCAGACGGTCTTCGGAGGAGGCGCAGACGGACAGCGTGCGCGCGGCATCGAGATGCGCGGTGTGCATCGGAAAAATCCTTGGGAGCGGAATGACGTGGGGGTGTCGGGCGTAACCCGGATCGCCTCAGCGAACCGGGGGAGTAATTCGCGCCAAGCCACGCATTCGCTCGCCAAGAACGGTCCCGCAACGCGGAACCGTGATCGGATGACGAACAACAGACAGAGAAGAAACTGGATTGAGGGTTCCAGCGACCACATCGTGCAGCGTCACGCCACACACTCCACACAATCATCAAACACGAAGACGGCAACTCACCGACGCTGTCAGAGCGCCGGGCCGGTAATTCGCATTCGCATGGTGTGGGCGTACGTCATGCTCTTTGCTTACCCGTTGCGGCGGCGGTCCGTCAACCCATCATCCGCCACCGCAATCAATTTTCTGTCGGGGTGATGATCGAAAAGGATCAACGGCCCTCGCGCTTGGCCAGAAAGGCCAAGCGTTCCAGGGTGTGAACGTCCTGTTCGTTCTTCAGCAGCGCCCCGCACAGCGGCGGAATCAACTTGCGCGCGTCCTTCACCCGCAGGGTTTCCGGGTCAATGTCCTCGACCATCAACAGCTTGATCCAGTCGAGCAGTTCCGAGGTCGATGGCTTTTTCTTCAACCCCGGCACGTCGCGCAGATCATAGAACAGGTTCAGCGCCTCGCGCAGCAAGGCGGCCTTCAGGCCGGGATAATGCACCTCGACGATCTGTTCCATCGTCGCCCGGTCGGGAAAGCGGATGTAATGGAAGAAGCAGCGGCGCAGGAAGGCGTCCGGCAACTCCTTTTCATTGTTCGACGTGATGATGACGATGGGCCGCTTGGCCGCCTTGATGGTCTGGCGGGTCTCGTAGACGTGGAACTCCATGCGGTCGAGTTCGAGCAGAAGATCGTTGGGAAACTCGATGTCGGCCTTGTCGATTTCGTCGATCAGCAGCACTGGCGGCGTCGGCGCGTCGAACGCCTCCCACAGCTTGCCGCGCACGATGTAGTTGCCAATGTCGTGAACCTTGGCCTCGCCAAGCTGGCTGTCGCGCAGACGGCTGACCGCGTCATATTCATACAGCCCCTGCTGCGCCTTGGTGGTGGATTTGACGTGCCAGGACAGCAGCGGCTTGTTCAACGCGCGGGCGATCTCCACCGCCAGCACCGTCTTGCCGGTGCCGGGCTCGCCCTTCACCAGCAACGGGCGTTCCAGCGTGATCGCCGCGTTGACCGCCACCATCAGATCCTCGGTGGCGACGTAGCTGTCGGTTCCGGTGAAGCGCATCGATGCCCTCTTGGTCAAAATCAGCGCCCATAGTTGAGGTTTCGCGTCCCTCTGGCAAGTGCGCGCGCGTGGCGCAGAGCGGCAAAAGCGACTGGTACGTGGTTTGCTTCGTGCTCCATCAAACCACGTTCTGTGGCGATAAGGAGACAATCGACATGTTTGCAGCCTTCGCCCGGATGTCCCAGTCTCCCGATCTGTTTGGCCCAGGGGCCTACGCCCTGATCGACCACGCGCCGACCGCGATCATGCTGTGCGACATCAAGAGTTTCGACATCATCCACGCCAACCCAAAATCCATGGAGATGCTGCGCTCCATCGGTCATCTGTTGAAGCTGTCCGCCGATGATGTGATCGGGTCCAGCATCGACGTGTTTCATCGCAACCCGGAGCATCAACGGCGTTTGCTGGCCGACCCGGCCAATCTGCCGATCAACACCCGCATCCATCTGGGCGACGAGGTTCTCGATCTGCACGTCACGGCGGTGTACGAGAAGGGGCGCTACACGGCGGCGATGCTGATCTGGAACGTCGTCACCGACGCGGTGCAGGCCAACGAACGCAACGCCCGCCTGCTGCGCATGCTGGACGAGATGCCCACCGCCGTCATGGTTTGCGACCCGAACGATGATTTCCGCATCACCTACATCAACGAAACCAGCCGGAAGACATTGAAACCGCTGGAACAGCATCTTCCGATCACGCTCGACAAAATGGTTGGTCAATCCATTGATATTTTTCACAAAAACCCACACCACCAGCGGCGTGTGATCTCTGATCCCAGTCAGCTTCCCTGCAACGCCATCATCCGGTTGGGGCCGGAGGTTTTGAAGCTGCGGGTCTCGGCGATTCATGACGATCAAGGGCGGTATCAGGCCGCGATGCTGTCCTGGTCGGTGGTGACGGCGAGCCATCGCATGGCCGAGAATGTCACCGAAATCGTCGGCACCATGGCGGGCGCCGCCGAACGGATGACCGCCGCCGCCGAAGAGTTGGTGAGCGCCGGGGGCGTCGCCAGCGAGCAGGCCACCAGCGCGTCGTCCGCCATCGAGGAGATCAGAGCGTCGGTCAGCGAGATCACCCAGCAGATGGCCAACGTCTCCGCCATGGCGATCAACGCGGTGAAGGAGGCCGAGGAGTCCGATCAGTTGGTTTTAACTCTGTCACAAAGCGCACAGGCCATTGGTCAGATTGTCCAAATCATCGCGTCGATAGCGGGGCAAACCAATCTTTTGGCGCTGAACGCCACCATTGAAGCCGCCCGCGCCGGAGAAGCCGGAAAGGGATTCGCCGTGGTCGCCAGCGAGGTGAAGAGCTTGGCCAGCCAAACCGCGAAGGCGACCGACGACATCGCCACGCGGGTGAAGGAAATCCAACAGGCGGCGAACGGCACCATCACCGCCTTTGACCGCATCGGGGCGGCGATTCGCAACGTTCAGGACATTGCCCAAAGCGTCACCGCGTCGATGGAGTTCCAAGAGGCGGCGACGCAAGAGGTTTCGCGCAGCATTGTCGGCGTCAGCGACGCCACGCAGAACACCGACCGGGCGGCAAGGTCGGTGCATGACATCGCCAGCACCGTGTCCAACCTGTCGGACACCTTGAAGGCGGAGCTTCAGAACTTCATCAAATCGACCTGAAACATCCGCCGACGCTGTTCACCGTCAATCGACGATGAACAGCGTCGCGCCCGTTTCGGTGGAGGAGCGGTGCGCCGCGTCGCCGAAATCCGACACCTGATAGCTCATCCCGGCTTTCAGGGTAAAGCGGCGGCCATCCTTCAACTCCGTCACCAGTTCGCCGCTCATCACAAACAGCACATGGCCCCGGTCGCACCAGTGATCGGCCAGATAGCCCGGCGTGTATTCGACCAGCCGCACCCGCAGGACGCCCGCGCTGAAGGTCCGCCACAGCGCCATTCCGGTTTCGCCGGGATGCTCGGTGACGGCGACGCGGCTCCAGTCGGTGACGGTGAAGGGCAGAGTCGGCAGCTTCATCGGTCGGCGTCCTTGAAAGGGGGATACAATCGGGCCGGGCAAGAAAAAGGCCCGCCGGTTGGGCGGGCCTTCTCAAAACAAGGTGAGGATCAGGACGCGCGCTTGGCCGTGATCGCCTGTTCAATCGCGGCGATGGCCGCCGGAGCGAGCGCGACGTCCGGGCCGCCAGCCTGCGCCATGTCCGGGCGACCGCCGCCACCCTTGCCGCCCAGCGCTTCGGCGGCGACGCGGACCAGATCGACGGCGCTCAAACCGCCGGTCAGATCGTCGGTGACGCCGATGACGATGGAGGCCTTGCCCTCGTTCCCGGCGATCAGCACGACGACGCCGGAACCAATCTGCGCCTTCAGCGCGTCGGTCATCGGCTTCAGATCCTTGGCGGGCAGACCATCGATGACGCGGGCGGCGAGCTTCACCCCCGCCACGTCCTTGGCTTCGCCCGCCCCATCGGCCTTCGCCCCACCGCTCGCCGAGCCGCTGAGCGCGACCTGACGGCGCAGATCGGTCAATTCACGTTCCATCTTGCGGCGTTCATCGACCAGCACGGCGACGCGGGCCGGAACCTCGTCGGGCTTCACCTTCAAGGTGGAGGCCGCTTCCGTCAGCCAATGGTCGCGTTCGGTCAACCACGCCTTGGCTCCGGCCCCGGTCAGCGCCTCGATACGGCGGACGCCAGCGGCGACCGCGCCTTCCGACACGATTTTGAAGACGCCGATGTCGCCGGTGCGCCGCACATGGGTGCCGCCGCACAGCTCGATGGAGTAAGCGCGGTCGGCGGAGCCATGGGCGCCGCCCATCGACACCACGCGGACCTCGTCGCCGTATTTTTCGCCGAACAGCGCCATGGCGCCGTCCGCCCGCGCCTCGTCCGGGGACATCAGGCGGGTGATGACGTCGCTGTTGCCCAGAATGCGGCGGTTGACCTCATCCTCGACCGCCGCGATGTCCTCGGCGGTCAGACCAACCGGCTGGCTGATGTCAAAGCGCAGTCGCTCCGGCGCGACCAGCGAGCCTTTTTGCGTGACGTGGTCGCCCAAACGGTTGCGCAGCGCCTCGTGCAGCAGATGGGTGGCCGAATGGTTGGCGCGGATCGCCGACCGGCGGGCGCTGTCCACCCGCAACTCCACCACGTCGCCAACCTTCAGGCTTCCCTTGGTCACGGCGCCGACATGCGCCCACACCGCACCCAGCTTCTTCTGGGTGTCCGACACGGTGAATTCGGCGCCGTTGGCGCTGAAGATCACGCCGGTGTCGCCCGCCTGACCGCCCGATTCGCCGTAGAAGGGAGTCTGGTTGACGACGACGAGAACCTCCTCGCCCGCCGCCGCGCTCTCGACACGGGCGTCGCCCTTGATGAGCGCCGTCACCTTGCCTTCGGCGACTTCGGTGTCGTAGCCGAAGAACTCCGTCGCGCCGAGTTCGTCCTTGACCTCGTACCACAGCTTTTCAGTGCCGACCTCGCCCGACCCAGCCCAGGATTCGCGCGCCTTGCGTCGCTGCTCGTCCATCGACGCCTTGAACCCGGCCTCGTCCACCGCGCGGCCTTGGCTGCGCAGAACGTCCTGCGTCAGATCCAGCGGGAACCCGTAGGTGTCATAAAGCTTGAAAGCGACTTCGCCCGCCAGCGGCTGGCTTTCGCCCAACCGGCCAACTTCGTCTTCCAGCAGGCGCAGGCCACGGTCGAGAGTCTGCTTGAAGCGGGTTTCCTCCAGCTTCAGCGTTTCGACGATGAGCGCGCGGGCGCGGATCAATTCGGGGTAGGCGTCGCCCATCTGCTGGACCAGCGCCGAGACCAAACGGTGCATCAGCGGCTCGACCGCGCCGATCATGTGGGCGTGGCGCATGGCGCGGCGCATGATGCGGCGCAGCACATAGCCCCGGCCTTCGTTCGACGGCAACACGCCGTCGGCGATCAGGAAGGAGGAGGAGCGCAGATGGTCGGCGATGACGCGGTGCGACACGGCGTGCGCGCCGTCCGGCGAGGTCTTGGTCGCGTCGGCGGACGCGACGATCAGCGCCCGCATCAGGTCGATGTCGTAATTGTCGTGCTGGCCTTGCAGCACGGCGGCCAGACGCTCCAGCCCCATGCCGGTGTCGATGGACGGCTTGGGCAGCGCCACCAGATTGTCCGGGCCAAGCTGTTCATACTGCATGAACACGAGATTCCAGATCTCGATGAAGCGGTCGCCGTCCTGCTCCGGGCTGCCCGGCGGCCCCCCAGCGATCGACGGGCCGTGATCGAAGAAGATCTCCGAACACGGGCCGCAGGGGCCGGTGTCGCCCATGCGCCAGAAATTGTCGTCGGTCGGGATGCGGATGATGCGGTCGTCCGACAGCCCGGCGACCTTGCGCCAGATCCCCGCCGCGTCCTCGTCGCTGCTGTGGACCGTCACCAACAGCTTGTCGGCGGGCAGGCCATATTCCTTGGTGATGAGGTTCCAGGCGAACGCGATGGCGTCGTCCTTGAAATAATCGCCGAAGGAGAAGTTCCCCAGCATTTCAAAGAAGGTATGATGGCGCGCCGTGTAGCCGACATTGTCCAGGTCGTTGTGCTTGCCGCCCGCGCGCACGCATTTCTGCGAGGTCGTCGCCCGCTTGTACGGTCGCTGTTCCGCCCCGGTGAAGACGTTCTTGAACTGGACCATGCCCGCGTTGGTGAACATCAGCGTCGGGTCGTTGCGCGGCACAAGCGGCGACGATTCGACGATCTGGTGGCCCTGCTTGGCGAAATAATCCAGGAACGTGCGGCGGATGTCGTTGGCGGTCTGCATAGGACGGTCGTGGCTCCGAATAGGCGAGGCGGCCAGTTTTCAGCCGGACACTGCTTTTAGCGCGAGTTTGACCACCTGTCCACACAACGCCATCCGGCGCGCAAGAATCCGCCCCTTTCCGACCAAGGCGGATAAGGGGATCTCGTTGTTATTCAGCCTCTGCGGCGGCGCGTTTCTTTTCCATCTGGCGTCCGATGAGAATGGAGATCTCATAGAGCGCCAGCAGGGGAATGGCCAGGCTGACTTGGCTGATGATGTCCGGCGGCGTCAGAACGGCGGCGATGACGAAGGCGAAGACGATGGCGTAACGGCGCTTGGACGCCAGCATCTCCGTCGTCACCAACCCGGCGCGGATCAGCAGCGTCAACAGAACCGGCAATTGAAAGGCGATGCCGAAGGCGAAAATCAGCGACATGACCAGATGCAGATACTCGCCGACGCGCGCCTCGAACTCGATGGGCAGGGCCGGAGCGTCGCCACCTGGATGGAACTCAAACCCAAGGAAGAAGCGCCAGGCCATCGGGAAGATGAGGTAATAGACCATCGACGCGCCCAGCAGGAACAGAAGCGGCGTGGCGGCGAGAAAGGGCAGGAAGGCCCGCCGCTCGTGCTTGTACAGGCCCGGCGCGATGAACATCCAGATCTGACTGGCGACGATGGGGAAGGAGATGAAGCAGCCGGCCCAGAAGGCCACCTTCACATAGGTGAAAAAGGCTTCGGTCAAGCCGGTGTAGATCATTCGGCGCCCCTGCCCGGCCAGAATGTCGGCCAAGGGCTGGACCAGGAAATTGTAAATTTTGTCCGACACTGCGTAGCACAGCAAAAACGCGATCAAAATCGCGGCAATCGCGTACATCAGCCGGTTGCGCAGTTCGATCAAATGATCGATCAGCGGCATCTTGCTTTCTTCAATCTCGTCCTGGGTGTCGCCGCTCATGGCTGTGTCACGCCTGCTTGTCCGTCGAATGGGAGATGACCGGCGCGACCGCCGTGGCGACGACCGGGGCCGGTTGCGGTTGCTCGTCCGTCGTCGGCGAGGCCGCCACGACTGACGGGGCGGCGACCGCCGGTTCCGGTTCGCTCTCCACCGGGCTGCCCGCATGGCCGGTCAAGCCGACGTCGAACGCCTTGGAAACCTCGCCCTGCGGGTCGATGGTGTCTTCCATCATCTTCTTGATGTTCATGTCGCGGGTTTTCAGCGCTTCCTTGCGAAGCTCGTCCAACTCGGTCTCGCGCATCATGTCGTCGATGTGGGTTTGGAACTCGCGTGCCACGACGCGCGCCTTCCGCACCCATTTTCCAAGGGCGTAGATCGCCTTTGGCAGATCCTTCGGGCCAATGACCACCAGGGCCACGACCGCGATCAGCATCAGTTCCGACCAGGCAATATCAAACATGGCATTCCGGCAATTGCGAAACGGAAGGGTCGGGAGACGCCGAGGGCGCCGCCCTTAGCCGCGCGCCGCTTCGTCCTTTTTGGCCGCGAGATCGGCGCTGTTGGCCGACTGGTTCGGGATGACCTTGGCGGTCGCCGCAGGATCGGCCTCATCCTCGTCCTTCAGACCGGCCTTGAAGGACTTCACGCCCTTGGCCAGATCGCCCATCACCTTGGGCAGCTTCCCGGCGCCGAACAACAGCAGCACGATGAGAAGAACGATGACCCAATGCCAGATGCTGGAAAAGCCCATGACGCGTGCATCCCAAATGAAAGCCCCTGAGACGGGACGGCACTATGGCAGAAAGGGGGTGGGGTCGCAACGCCCGCCCCGCCTGGCTTAACCTTTGTTCACAAAGCGTTCATCAAGCCGTTGAGCGCGCTCAATCCTCGTCCGAATCCGCCGGGGAAACCAGCGTGTCTTCGCCTGTTCCTCCCAATCCCAACAGCACAGGGCGGGAATCGAGCAGACCGGCGGCGCGCAGATCCTCGACGCTCGGCAGATCGCGCAGGCTTTCCAGGCCGAAATGGTCCAGAAAATGGTCGGTGGTGATCCAGGTCAACGGACGGCCCGGCGTTTCCCGGCGGCGGCCCGGACGGATCCAGCCGTGCTCCATCAGGATGTCCAGCGTCCCCTTGCTCGTCACCACGCCCCGGATCGCCTCGATCTCGGCGCGCGTCACCGGCTGGTGATAGGCGATGATCGCCAGCGTTTCGATGGCGGCGCGGGAGAGCTTTTTGGAAACCTCCTCCTCCTGCCGCAGGATCGGGGCCAGATCGGCGGCGGTGCGAAAGGCCCATCCCGCCCCGGTGCGCACCAAATTGATCCCGCGCGGCGCGTAATGCGCACGCAGCGATTCCAAAAGCGCACCGACCTCCGGGCCGATCCGCGTCGCCAACGTGTCTTCGTCCAGCGGATCGGCGGAGGCGAACAGCAGCGCTTCGAGCAGCCGCAGCTTGCCCATGCGGGCCTCTTCCGCGTTGGTGACTTCCTTAATCATCCCATGCCTGTGTCGTCAGTCGTCGCCATCGCGTGTGGCGCGGCGGAGGTAAAGAGGGGCGAAAGCGCCATCCTGGCGCAACTCAAGCTGTCCGGCTTTCGCCAATTCCAGCGTCGCCGCGAAATGCGCCGCCATCGCGGAGCGGGTCAGCAGCGCCCCCCCCGCCTCGCCGGGAAGGAAGCTGGCCAGCGTCGCCCAATCGGGCATGTGGCCAAGCAGATCGGACAGGCGGCGGACGGCGTCCTCCAGCGAATAGAGGCGAACCGGCGTAATGCGCAGAACCCCGCCATCCTGGCGCTTGCGGTGATCGCCATAGGCGCGCAGCAAATCGTAAAGCGTGATCTCGTAGACCGACTTGCGCCGGATGTCGATGTCCTCCGGCGCGCCACGGGAAAAGACGTCCTGGCCCAGACGCGGGCGGGCGAACAATGCTTGCGCCGCGCCCTTCATCGCTTCCAACCGCTGGAGTTGGAAGGCGAGCGCGGCGGCCATGTCCTCGCCGGATGGTTCGTCATCCTCCTGCGCTGGAATCAGCAGGCGCGATTTCAGATAGGCCAGCCACGCCGCCATCACCAAATAGTCGGCGGCCAGTTCCAGCCGAACCTTGCGCGCCTCGGCGACGAAGGCGAGATACTGGTCGGCCAGTTGCAGGATGGAGATGCGGGTCAGATCGACCTTTTGCTCACGCCCCAGAATCAGCAACAGGTCGAGCGGCCCCTCGAACCCGTCGAGCACCAACATCAACTGGTCGGGCGCCGCGACTGGCTCCGACGGGCTTCCGAACAAATCTTCCGTCATGGCCCCGCCCTAGCCGTTTCCGGTCAGGATCTGAATCAGGTCGATGACCGCGTCAACCGGCGGCCCCATCAGCCACGTCATCACGTTCAAATCGACGCCGATCTGCCGCCCCAGCATCGGCAGCAGGAAAAAGGCGGCGAGCAGGATCGGCAGGCCGAACCGCTCCAGCCGCGCCAACGGAAAGGCCAGAACATCGGGCAGAATCCCGACGGCGACCCGCCCGCCATCCAACGGAGGCAAAGGGATAAGATTGAAGACCATCAGGATGACGTTGACGAGGATCGACACCTCCGCCGCCGCGCGCAACCAATGCTCGATGATTCCATGCTCTGGATTGACCAGCCCCCACAGGATGGCGGACAGCAGCGCCAGCACGAAGTTGGTCCCCGGTCCAGCCAAGGCCACCCACACCATATCGCGGCGCGGATGGTTGAGCCGCCCGAAATTCACCGGCACCGGCTTGGCCCAACCAAAGACGAATCCGGTGGTGAAATACATCAAGGCGGGCAGCAGCACCGTGCCGAATGGGTCGATGTGGCGCAGTGGGTTGAAGGTGACGCGCCCAAGCTGATACGCGGTGTCGTCGCCCAGCCGCCACGCGACAAAGCCGTGCGCCGCCTCGTGCAGCGTGATCGCCAGGATGGCCGGAAGGGCCACCGCCGTCACGCGGAAGATCCATTCCTCCATCGCCCGCTCTCCTGTCTTTAAACGTGTTTCTAAGAAAAATAATGTTAGGCGTTGATTGGTTGGAGCAATTCGGCAAGGCGTTCCGTTAGCCTCGCCACGTCGGCGGGTTTGGGCGCGCCGCGCATTGCTTGCGCACGCGCCCAGCGTTGGGCCGCCGCGTAGCTCATCGGCGGAACCACCTCGGCCACCGCTTGCATCTCGTCCAGCACACCGTTGCAGTGAAGCACGATGTCGTTGCCCGCCGCCATCACGGCTTTGGCGCGCGTCCGCACGTCGCCTGCCAAGGCGTTCATCGACAGATCATCGGCGAACAGCAAACCGTCGAAGCCAATGGCCGGACCGCGCACCACATCGCGCATGACGATGGCCGAGGTGCTGGCCGGGGATGTCGGGTCGATGGCCTTCAACACGACGTGGGCCACCATCGCCAGCGGCAAATCGGCCAGAGCGCGGAAGGGCGCGAAGTCGGTGGCTTCCAACGCGGCGCGCGGCGCGTCCACCACCGGCAATTCGGCGTGGCTGTCGGCGAAGGCGCGGCCATGGCCGGGAATGTGCTTGATGACCGGCAGAACGCCGCCCGCCATCAGGCCGTCGGCGGTCGCCCGCGCCAGATCCGCCACCAGTTCGGGATCGCGGCCAAAGGCGCGGTCGCCGATGATGTCATGCGCGCCATCAACCGGCACGTCGCACACGGGCGCGCAATCCACCGTCACGCCGACCTCGGTCAGCATGTGGGCGAGCAGGCGTCCGTTGATCCAAGCCGCCTCGCGCCCGGCGGCGCGGTCGCGCAGAGCCAAGGCGCCAATCACCCCCATCGGCGGGTGAGCGGGCCAGTGCGGCGGGCGCATGCGCGCGACGCGGCCGCCCTCTTGGTCGATCAACACCGGCGCGTCGGGGCGTCCGACGCTGGCGCGCAAGTCACGAACCAGGGCCGCCACCTGCGCGGGCGTGTCGCAATTCCGGCGGAACAGGATGAAGCCAAGCGGATCGGCGCTGGCGAAGAAAGCCGCCTCGGCGGGATCAAGGACCGTGCCCGCGCAGCCGAACACGACGGCGCGCGGGCGGTTGGTCTTGACGGGAGACGTCGTCGCCGAGGAGGGCGTGACGGGCTTAAGGACGGACAACCACACACCCCACATTTTGGGCGCGCAACTGGGCGCAAATGGATTTGGCCCGCGTCTCGTCGGCGCCATTGCCTTGGACGCGGTAGAATATGCCCTTTCCCGCCAGATCGACCTTGGCGACCTGGAGGGACAGGCCGCCCAGCGCGTCCGGATGACGGCTGGCGATGCGTTTCCACTCCGCCGCCGCTTCGGTCTCGCTGCGCACGGAGGCGAGCTGAATGCGCCAGTTCCCCGAACCGCCGGTGATGGCGGGCGCGGGTTTGGCGGGTTGCGCGGGGGGCGGAGCGGGAGCGGCGGCGACTTGCTGGGGCGCAGGGGACGGGGCCGCCGGTTTGGCCGCGTTCTGCGGCGGAGTCTGGGGTGTGGCGCTCGGCTGCGGCGCGACCGGCGCGGCTGTGATCGACGCGCGCGGGGCGGCGACGGGCGGAGGCGGCGCAATCGGCGCGGGTGCGGGCTTGACCGTCACCGGCGCGGGCGTTGGAGCCGGAAGCGCCGCTGTTGTGGTCGGTTTGGCCAATGGGGCTACGGTCACGGTCGGCGCGGGCTTGACCGCTGCGGTTTGCGATGCCGGAGCGGCGGGTGGTTTGGTCGGATTTTGCGGCGAGACCGTTGGCTTGGCCGTCGTCGGCGTCGCGCTTGGCTTCGTCGCCGACGTTGGCGCGGGCGCTTGCGGGACAGCGGCGACCGTCGGCTCCAAAGAATCCCGTGGAACCGTCGCGGTCGAGCCGGGTGGCGGGGGCGGCAACTGGCCGATCACCGGCGCGGCAAGCATCGGCGGCAGCGACGGCATTTGCGGCGTCACCACCGGACGGGGCAAGGCCACCTCGGGCGGCGGCAGCAGCCGTTCGACGTTCGGGTGGTTGCCGCCGCGCTCGTGCAACCGCTCATAGACCAGCTTGTCCTGGTGCGGCACGTCCATGCCGCCCGGCTGCTCGGGCCGCGACTTGGTGGGCGACGGATCGGCGGTCAGGAGCGGCGGACCATCCCCCGACATCCGATCGCCGCCGCGATAGCTGACCAGAATGGTCCCGGCGAAGGCGACGATGCCGACCACGGCGAAGCCCAGCCCCAAAAGGCCGCGCTTGCCCTGCCCTGATCCGCCCCCGCCCCCCGATGATGGCGGCGGCGCGCCATAGGGGGACGAGGCGTAGGATCCGTCGCCCACTCCGTTACCCGTCTGATTCATGAACGCAGTTCCTCCGCCGGTTCCACGCCCATCACCTTCAAACCCGAGGCGATCACGGTGGAGACCGCCGAGAGGAGAGCCAGACGGGCGACCGTCACCTCCTCATCCCCCTCGATCAAGAAGCGCAACGATGTGTCGTCGCGGCCCCGGTTCCACAGGGCGTGGAAATCGCTGGCCAGATCATAGAGGTAGAAGGCGACGCGGTGCGGCTCATGCGCGTCCGCCGCCGATTCCACCAGACGCGGCCAGGTCGCCATCCGCTTGGCGAGCGCCATTTCCTCCTCGGCGTCGAGCCGGTTGAGGTTGGCGGCGGCGGCGAGCGACGCCGGAGTTTGATCGACGTGCGGCAGCGCCGTCGCCGCATGGCGCAGGACCGAGCGGCAGCGAGCGTGCGCGTATTGCACGTAGAACACCGGGTTGTCCTTCGACTGCTCCGTCACCTTGGCGAAATCGAAGTCCAGCGTCTGGTCGTTGCGGCGGGTCAGCATGATAAAGCGGACGACGTCCTTGCCGACCTGCTCGATCACGTCGCGCAGCGTCACGAAGGTGCCCGCCCGCTTCGACATCTTCACCGGCTGGCCGTTCTGCATCAGGTGGACCAACTGGCACAGCTTGACGTCCAGCGACGCCTTGCCCTCGGTCACGGCGGTGGTGGCCGACTGCATGCGCTTGACGTAACCGCCATGGTCGGCGCCCCAGACGTCGATCAGGTTGGCGAAGCCTCGGCGATATTTATCAAAGTGATAGGCGATGTCGTTCGAGAAGTAGGTGAAGGAGCCATCCGATTTTTTCAGGGGCCGATCCACGTCGTCGCCAAAATCGGTGGACTTGAACAGGGTCTGCGGGCGCGGCTCCCAATCGTCGGGCTTCTTGCCCTTCGGCGGCTCCAGCACGCCGGTGTAGATCAGGCCGCGCTGTTCCAGCGTGGTCAACGCCGTGTCCACCGCCCCGGCGTTCACCAGCGCGCGTTCGCTGCTGTACACGTCCATGGTGACGCCGAGAACGCCCAAATCCTCCTTGATCCATTCCAGGATCATGGCGATGGCGAAGTCACGGCAGGCGGGCAGCCATTCGGACTCGTCCTTGCCCTTCCAGGCGGCGCCGTCGCGCTTGGCCAGAGCCTCGCCCACCTCTTTGAGATATTCGCCGGGGTAGAGACCGGCGGGAATCTCGCCAATGTCGTCGCCCAACGCCTCGCAATAGCGCAGATAGGTGGAGCGCCCCAGCACATCGACCTGGGCGCCCGCGTCGTTGATGTAATATTCGCGGCTGACCGCGTAACCGGCCTTTTCCAGCAACGCCGCCAGGGCGTCGCCGAACACCGCGCCGCGCCCGTGCGCCGCGTGCAACGGGCCGGTGGGGTTGGCCGAGACATACTCGACATTCACCGGCTCGCCCTTGCCCATCGCGCTGTCGCCATAGGCGACGCCAGCGGTCAGCACGTCGCGGACCCGGTCACGCCAGACCTCCGCCGTCAGGCGCAGATTGACGAAGCCCGGCCCGGCGATCTCGACCGAGGCCACATCGGGCCGCGTCTTCAGCTTGGCCACCAGCAATTCGGCGAGCGCGCGCGGGGCCATCTTGGCGGGCTTCGCCAGGATCATCGCCGCGTTGGTCGACAGGTCGCCATGGGCCGCTTCGCGCGGCGGCTCGACCGTCAGACGGCTGCTGTCCAACCCCGCCGGGATCGAACCCTCGGCGGCCAGTTCTTCCAGCAGTTTGCGAATATCGGTCTCGAAAGCCTTGAAAATATTCATCGTCTTAGGTCTTGGCATCCATGTCGAAAAGACGGCCGTACTCGGCCAGCGCAAAGCGGTCGGTCATGCCCGCGATGTAATCGGCGACGTGGCGCGCCCGCACCACCGCGTCAGCGTCGCCGCCCTGCGTGGTGATGTCGCGCTGCCATTCGGTCGGCAAGGTGTTGGGTTCGGCCATGAACAGCTCGAACAGCGCGCGCACCACGCGCTTGCACTTGCTCATCTCCCGGTTCACCCGGAAATGGCGGTACATGCGCTGGCGCAGGAAGGCGCGGACGGGGCCATGCGCCTCCCACATCGCCGGGGAAAAGCTGACCATCGGCAGGGGCAACCCGCGCAACTCAACGGCGCTGCCCGGCTTGTGTTCGGCCAGACGGCGGCGGGTTTCCGCCAGCAGGTCGCTGACCATCACGTTTATCATCCGCCGCACCGTCTCGTGGATCAGGCGCGAGCGTTCCAGATCGGGGTATTTTTCCAGCACCTGACGGATCACCGGCCCAACCAGCGGCAATTCCGCCACCTCCTCCACCGTGAACAGACCGGCGCGCAGGCCGTCGTCGATGTCGTGGTTGTTGTAGGCGATGTCGTCGGCCAGGGCGGCGACCTGCGCCTCCGCTCCTGGATTGGTGTGAAGCTCCAGATCCCAGACGTCGCGAAAGGCGGCGATGGTCGTCGGCAGGGCCGCGCCCGTTTTGGTCGGCAGCAGCGGCCCATTGTGCTTGACCACCCCCTCCAGCGTTTCCCAGGTCAGGTTCAGCCCGTCGAACTCGGCGTAACGACGCTCCAACCGGGTCAGGATGCGCAAGGTCTGGTCGTTGTGGGCGAAGCCGCCATAGGGGGCCATGCAGGCGTTCAGCGCCTCTTCGCCCGCGTGACCGAAGGGCGTGTGGCCAAGATCATGGGCCAGCGCCACTGCCTCGGCCAAATCCTCGTTCAGGCCCAGCGTGCGGCTGATCGACCGGGCGATCTGCGCGACCTCCAAGCTGTGGGTCAGCCGAGTGCGGTAATAATCGCCCTCGTGATAGACGAAGACCTGCGTCTTGTATTTCAGCTTGCGGAAGCCGCCGGAATGCACAATGCGGTCGCGGTCGCGCTGGAAGCACGAGCGCGTCGGGCTTTCCGGCTCCGCCACCAGACGCCCGCGCGTGTCCGCCGGGTCGCAAGCGTAGGGAGCCAGCCGTTCCTGGGTGAAATCCGCCTTCATGGGGCGGACACTACCCATGGGGAACCGCCCGCGCAACGGAGAAGGCGTGCTATGACATGGCGGAACTTTGACGCGGAAGCCTTTCCACCCTACATTCGTCTCAACAGCTTCCCGCACCGCACCAGAGGCGACCGCCATGCCCGACACCGCGATTCCCGCCGACCGCGCTCCGACCAAGGGGTCCACCGCCGCGACCGACCGCGTTCTGACCGTCAGCGAAAGCGCCGCCAAGCGCGTCGCCTTTCTGATCGCGCAGGAAGGCAACCCGGCGCTGATGCTGCGCCTGACCGTGTCGGGCGGCGGCTGCTCCGGCTTCCAATACGGCTTCGGATTTGACGATTCCGTCAACGAGGATGATTTCGTGTTCGAGCGGAACGGAACCAAGGTCGTCACCGACGATTCCTCGCTCGACCTGCTGGCCGGGGCGATTTTGGATTACGTCGAGGATCTGATGGGCGCCGCCTTCCAGATCAAGAACCCGAACGCCACCGCCTCTTGCGGCTGCGGCAATTCCTTCGCCGCCTGAAAACGGATCCGTTTCGTGAAAATCGCCACCTGGAACGTCAATTCCGCCAAGGCCCGCCTGCCGCTCATCACCGATTGGCTGCGTCTGACGTCGCCCGACGTCGTTCTCTTCCAGGAAATCAAATGCGAGACCGCCGCCTTCCCCGGCGCGGCCTTTGAGGAGCTTGGCTATCATGTCGCCGTGGTCGGTCAGAAGGCCTACAACGGCGTCGCCCTGCTGTCCAAGACGCCCGCCGAGGACATCCTGACCCGCCTGCCCGGCGAGCCGGAGGACGAACAGGCCCGCTACATCGAGGCGACGGTGGCGGGCGTCCGCATCGCCTCGCTTTACCTGCCCAACGGCAACCCGATTCCGGGCGATAAGTTCGCCTACAAGCTGCGCTGGATGGATCGGCTTTACGCCCACGCCCGCGATCTGCTGGCCCGCGAGATTCCCTTCGTGCTGGGCGGCGACTACAACGTCATTCCGCAGGACCGCGACGTCTATTCCCCCGCCGATTTCGCAGGCGACGCCTTGGCCCAGCCAGAAACGCGGGCCAAGTTCCGCGCCCTGCTCAACCTCGGCCTTACCGAAGCTTATCGGGCGCTGCACGACGACGACCGGGCTTACAGTTTCTGGGATTATCAGGCCGGCTGTTGGCCGCGCGACAAGGGCTTGCGCATCGACCATTTCCTGCTGTCGCCGCAGGCCGCCGACCGGCTGGCCGAATGCGTCATCGACCGAGGCCCGCGCGGCGGCGAGAAAGCGTCCGACCACACCCCGGTCATTCTGGACCTGCGGGACGCCTGATCGTGTTTTCCCTGACAGTTGAGAAGTATTTTGTTAAAAGTTTCGTGGTTAGAGTAGCCAATTCGGGATAGGCCATCCGCCGCCCGACAGACCCACGGAGGATCAGGGCGGGATGGTGTGGGGGCGCAGCTACAGCCGCGAAGAGGTTCGCGAACTTCTCTCGGCCATCGAACGCCAAGCCATCGACGCCGCGCGTCTGGCCGAAAAGGCGCAGCGCGACATCGGCGACGACCGTTTCGCCTCCTTCCTCGACTTCCGCAAGAAGGTGGAGGAGATCCGCGCGCTGTTCGCCCTGACCGAGGATCGTTTGCAAGGCGTTGACGACGGCAAGCTTTCCGACCTGCGCAACGAGTTCGAGCGCATGGATCTGCTGCTGATGGGCATGCTGGCGAAGGCGACGCGCAGCTATTTCGCCACCATGCGCGACGATCAGGTTCTCCCCATCGGCGCCCGCGAGCTGTTCGAGCCGGAATTGAAGGCCATCGACCAGACCCGGCAACGCCTGTCCCATCCCCGTTACGAAGGCCGCGTGTCCCCTGACGTTCTGGAAGATCTGGACGCGACCGCCGTGATGATCCGCAAAACCATTATCCGCGCGCCCAGCCTGCCCGACTTCTCCGACAGCCCCTCCGCCCCGCGCGCGGTCAAACGGTTGCGCACTTTGGGCCGCCCAATCCGCAACTGAGAATGCCAAAACGCGACGACGACGCGCGCAACGCTTGACCGCCGCCGTCACTTTCGTTAATCCGGTCTTCCACGCAGTTCAACGCGCGCTGGATGGGTGGCCGAGTGGTTTAAGGCAGCGGTCTTGAAAACCGCCGTAGGTGTGAGCCTACCGTGGGTTCGAATCCCACCCCATCCGCCAAATGAAATCATTGCATTGTTGAAAATATAAACAAATCAGCAGGCCGCTGATTTTTGCTCACAATTCAGCCCACAAACAGGCGTTGAATTGTGAGTGACAAGGGGCGACGTTCAGCGCCCCTTGTCTTCCGCATGCTCGCGTAGACTCAAGAACGATGCGGACTGCATCAACCACGACCTCAATGCTCGTGAAGCACCTCTCGACCAGCAAGATCACAATTTTATCGATGGCCGCCCGTACTGTCGTCAAAACCCAAATTTGTACGATCAATCAGAAACGTCAGAACTCCGTCCGCACCGCCTGAACCAGCGGAAAGAACCATGCGCAGGCGGAGCCTGCCCATCACTCGATGAACAGCTTGCCCTTTTCGCTGCCATGCACACCCAGCGATTTGAGCTTGCGATGCAAGGCCGAGCGTTCCATGCCGACGAAGGACGCGGTGCGTGAGATGTTGCCGCCAAAGCGCGTGACTTGGGCCAGCAGATACTCGCGCTCGAACACCTCGCGGGCTTCGCGCAGCGGCAGGCCCATGATTTCGCCGCCCTTGTCCCATTTCAGCACGGTTGGGGTGATGGCGCCGATTTCCGGCGGCAGGCTGTCGGCGCGAATCGGCTCCTTCACGTCGCCTTGCGCCATAATCAGCAGCCAATCGACGACGTTGCGCAGTTGGCGGACGTTGCCCGGCCAGTCATAGGCTTGAAGCGCCGCCATCGCGTCCTCGCCGAACTCGCGCACCGGCAGGCCGGAGCCTTCGGCGGAGCGCAGCATGAAGTGGCGTGCCAGATGCGGGATGTCTTCGCGCCGTTCGGTCAGCGACGGCACGCGGATCGGAACCACCGACAGACGGTAGAACAGATCCTGGCGAAATCGTCCCTGGTCGATCTCCGCCTGAAGGTCGCGGTTGGAGGTGGCGATCACCCGGACGTCCACCTCGACCCGCTGGCCGCCGCCAACCCGCTCGAACACCTGCTCTTGCAGGGCGCGGACGATCTTGCCCTGGGTTTCCAACGGCATGTCGGCCACCTCGTCCAGCAGCAGCGTGCCGCCGTGGGCCTGCTCGAAGGTGCCGATCTTGCGGCCATGGCCGTCCACCCCGGATTCGGTGCCGAACAGCTCCATCTCCAGCCGTTCCGGGCGCATGGTTGCGCAATTCAGCCCGACGAAGGGGCCGTCGTTGCGGCGGGAGCGGGCGTGGATCAGCCGGGCCACCACCTCCTTGCCCGACCCGGCGGGGCCGGTGATGAGCACGCGGCTGCCCGTCGGCGCGACCTTTTCAATGCTCTGCCGCATCTGGTTGACGGCGGAGGAGCGGCCGATCAGTTCGACGTCGCCCCCGGCCCGCAGCTTCAGCTCCTGATTTTCCCGCTTCAACCGCGACGCTTCGACCGCGCGTTCGACCATCAGCAGCAAGCGGTCGGCCTTGAACGGCTTTTCGATGAAGTCGTAGGCGCCGATCTTGATCGCCTGGACGGCGGTTTCGATGTTGCCATGGCCAGAAATCATGATGACTGGCAGGTTCGCGTGGTCGCGCATCAACTGCTCAAGAATTTGCAAACCGTCCAGTCGGCTGCCCTGAAGCCAGATGTCGAGCACCACCAGACTGGGCCGCCGCGCCGACACCTGGGCAAAGGCTTGATCGGCGTCAGCGGCCTCGCGCGTCTTGATGCCTTCGTCGTTCAGAATGCCGGCGATCAGCATCCGAATGTCGGCCTCGTCATCGACGATCAGAATGTCATGCGCCATGGGCCGCGTGCCTCATCTCTCCGCCGGTCTCCGCCGGCCTGTCGTCGCGCCCGGCGGCGTTCGCCACAGTCGCAACAGGGTGCGGAATCACCAAAGCCACGCGTGCGCCGGGGCCGCTCTCGCGGTCGCTCAGCGTCAACGCGCCGCCATGGTCTTCCATGATCTTCTTGACGATGGCCAGCCCAAGGCCGGTGCCTTTGGCCCGCGTCGTCACATAGGGTTCGGTCAGCCGGTCGCGCTGCTCGTCGGTCGGCAGACCTCTGCCATTGTCCTCGATGGTCAGCGTGACCTTTTCGTCATCGCTCACCACCGTGATCGACACCTCGCCGCCCGGCAGGGGCGCGCCGTCGACCAACGGCGCGCGGCCTTCGATGGCGTCAGCGGCGTTCTGCAACAGGTTGGTCAGCGCCTGGGAAATCTGGCGGCTGTCACACGCCACCGTCAGCGGCCCCGACGGCAGACGGGTGTCGAACCGAATGCTGCCGCTGTGGGCGCTGGATTGCAGGAACACCGCCTGCCGAACCAGATCGTTGATGTTGCAGGGCTTCATCACCGGCTGCGGCATCCGCGCAAAGGCGGAGAATTCATCCACCATACGCCGGATGTCGTCCACCTGCCGGACGATGGTGTCCGTGCACATGGTGAACACCTCGGTGTCGCTGGTGATTTCCTTCAGATATTTGCGGCGCAGACGCTCGGCGGACAGTTGAATCGGCGTCAGCGGATTCTTGATCTCGTGCGCGATGCGCCGGGCCACGTCGGCCCAGGCCGCCTTGCGTTGGGCCGACACCAGTTCGGTGATGTCGTCGAAGGTCACGACATAGCCGCGCACCTCGCCGCCACGACCTTCCGCCGCGATGCGGACCAGCAGGGTGAGGGTGGCGGAACCGGGGCGGCGCAACTGAATCTGGTCCTGCACCACGCGGCCCGGCCGTTTGGGCGCGTTTTCCAGCAGATCGGCCATGTCCGGCGACAGATCGACCAGGGCGACGCCCATCAGCGTTTCGGGATCCTCGACGCCCAGCAGGCGCGCCGCCGACAGGTTCGGCAGATTGATCCGTCCGGCCCCGTCCAACCCCAGCACGCCCGCCGACACACCCGCCAGCACGGTTTCAGTGAAGCGCCGCCGCTCGTCCAACAATCGGTTGGTGGAAAGCAGCTCGCGCCGCTGCCCCTCGATCTCGGTCGTCATGCGGTTGAAGGCGCGGGACAGCAGGACGAAATCATCCTCGCCCGGCGGTTCCGTCACCCGCACGGTCAAATCACCGGCGCGCACCCGCTCCGCCGCGCCAATCAAGGCGCTGATCGGGCGGGCCAGCCGCGTGGCGAAGTTCAACCCGGCCCACACCGCCGCCAGCAGCAGCAGCAGCGCCACCACCAGGAAAATCAAGGTGAAGGTGATTTGCAGGCTGCCGCGCTGGTTTTCCAGATCGGCGTATTCCTTCACCGCCCCTTGCGCGGCGGCCATGTGGGACAGCACGCGCGGCTCCACCATGCGCCCGACATAGAGGAAGCTGTCGGACACCCGGTCCAGCCCGACCAGCGCCCGCACGCGGTCGTCGTTCTCGCTGACGATCAACACCACCTCGCCACGCCGGGCGATCTGGAGTTTTTCCTCCGGGATCGGGTCGAATTCCAGGGTGAAGGTGTAGCCGGAGCGGGCGATGATGGCCCCGGTGGTGCCGTTGAAGACGATGGCCTCCGACAGCGCGCGCAGCATGGATTGAGTGGCGACGATCTGCTCGAACCGCTGCGGATCGCTCGACAGGCGCGCTTCTTGCGACAGGTCATTCGCCATCGCCAGCGCGTCGGCGCGGATGTTTTGCTGGTGTTCGTGCAGATAGGCGCTGGCGACGACCAGCGACTCGTTGACCGCCGTGCGCACCCGGTCGCTGAACCAGCTTTGCACCCCGACATAGAAAAAGATGGTGGAAAACACCGCCATGATGATGGCGGGGGCCACGGCCAGCAGGCTGAAAACCAGAACCAGCCGCGTGTGCAGCCGCGATCCGGCCAAGCCGCGCCGTCGCCCCATCCAGATGCCGACGATCCGGCGCGAAATCAGCACGCCCAGGGTCAGCAGCAGGGCCAAATCCAGCGTCAGCAGCAGGGTGACGGTGCGTGGGTTGGATTGGCCGAAGGGGGCGCTTTCCGTCATCGCCGCGTAGGTGGCGAAGCCCGCCGCCAAGGCCGCCAGCGACAGGGCGAAGGCCAGCCGCTTGGTCAGCCCCATGCGCGCCGACCAGCGGAGAAAGCGTTGCCACACTGGGGATGGGTTTTCAGACGTCGTTGGCATGATCCGGCGCTAATCTGTTGCCGGAAAGATACACCTCTGTTGCCGCATTGCCAAGCGACAACCGCATGGCCTTTGCGACAGGCTTTCGCCCCAACCCCGGCGCGAATTGGGTGAGGCGAAAGCCTGTCGCAAAAAAGTTACAGGTTGTGTTGTGAAGTCGTCCCTACTTGATGCCGCGCATCACCTGGATGTCGAGATCGCGGATCTTCTTGCGCAGGGTGTTGCGGTTCAGCCCCAGCATCTGCGCCGCCTTGATCTGGTTGCCGCGCGTCGCCGACAGGCTGAGCGAAATCAAAGGCCGCTCGATCTCGCGCAACACCCGGTCATAGAGGCCGTTGGACGGGATGCCATCCTTGTGCGCGGCGAAGTAATCCTTCAGATGCCGTTCGACCGCCGCCGAAAGCCCCTCGCTCTGGGTTTCCTCGACCGGCTGGGCGGCGGGGGTGGCGTCGGCCAACTCGGCCTCCACCACGTCCAGGCTGATGACCTCTTGCGAATAGAGCGCAGCCAGACGGCGGACCAGATTTTCCAACTCGCGGACGTTGCCGGGCCAGCGGTAACGCTTCAGCCGGTCCATCGCCCCTTGGTCGATGCTCTTGGCGGGCAAACCCTGGCTGATGCCGATGTTGAGGAAATGGCGGACCAGCAGCGGGATGTCCTCCGTCCGCTCGCGCAGCGGCGGCAGGCGGATCGGCACGACGCACAGGCGGTAGAACAGATCCTCGCGGAACAAGCCCTGGCGGATCAGCGTGCGCAGATCGCGGTGGGTCGCCGCGATGATGCGGACGTCGGTCTTGATCGGGGTGCGCCCGCCGACCGTGGTGTACTCGCCCTCCTGCAACACGCGCAGCAGGCGGGTTTGCGCCTCCAACGGCATGTCGCCGATTTCGTCGAGGAACAGGGTGCCGCCCTGGGCCTGCTCGAAGCGCCCGGTCGAGCGGTTGGTCGCCCCGGTGAAAGCCCCCTTCTCATGCCCGAACAGTTCGGATTCGATCAATTCGCGCGGGATCGCCGCCATGTTGATGGCGACGAAGGCCCCGTTCCGGCGTTTGCCGTAATCATGGAGCGCCCGGGCCACCAGTTCCTTGCCGGTGCCGGACTCGCCGGTGATCATCACCGTCAGGTCGGTGCCCATCAACCGGGCGAGCACCCGGTAGATTTCCTGCATGGCCGGGGAACGGCCAATCAACGGCAATTGTTCTTCGCCGTCGTTCGGATCGTTCACCATCGGCGCGGCGTGGGTGTTGGAATTCAACGCCCGCTCGACGACCGACACCAGCTCCTTCAGGTCAAACGGCTTGGGCAGATACTCGAACGCCCCACGCTCCGCCGCCTTCAGGGCGGTTATCAGCGTGTTCTGCGCGCTCATCACGATGACGCGCAGCTCGGGCCGCAGTTTCTTGATGCGTGGAATCAGATCCAGGCCGTTTTCATCGGGCATCACCACGTCGGTGATGACCAGATCGCCCTGCCCGTCCGCCACCCAGCGCCACAGGGTGGCGGCGTTGCCGGTGGTGCGCACCTCGTGCCCCAGACGGCCCAGGGCTTGCGTCAGAACGGTGCGGATGGCGCGATCGTCGTCCGCGATCAGGATGGTCGCCGCAGTCATCAACGACCCCCTCGACCGCCCCGGACCAGCGAGACATTGTGGGAAATCTGCGAATCATCATACATGGGCAACGACACCTTGAAGACGGTACGGCGCGGCTGGCTGTCGAACTCGATGGTTCCGCCGTGATCGCCGATGAGTTTCGCCACCAATGCAAGACCAAGGCCAGTTCCGTTCACTTTGCTGGTCACGAACGGATCGAACAGGTTGGACCGCAAGTCTTCGGGAATGCCGTCGCCATTATCCTGGACGGAAACCAGCAACGGCAGATGCAGGCGGGTGTCGCCGCCGGGAAGCGCCATGCGCACCCCCTGCTGATAGGATGTGCTGAGCGTGATCTCGCCGCCTGATTCTGGGGCAGCTTCTGCCGCATTTTTAATCAGATTCAGGAAAACCTGCACAAGTTGGTCGCGATTTCCGTAAACAGCGGGCAAAGATGGGTCATACCGCTCAACAAAGCGTATTTTTCGGGCAAAGCCGCTCTGGGCGACGTTGCGGACATGCTCCAGCACCGTGTGGATGTTGACGTCGGCGCGCTCCAACGGGCGCTCGTCGGAAAACACCTCCATCCGGTTGACCAGGGCGACGATGCGGTCGGCCTCGTCGCAGATCAGCCGGGTCAACACGCGGTCCTGCTCGTCCGCGTTCTCTTCCAAAAGCTGGGCCGCGCCCCGGATTCCCGACAGCGGGTTTTTCACCTCATGCGCCAGCATCGACGCCATGGCGGTCACGGAACGGGCGGCGTGGCGGTGGGTCAATGAATTGTCGATTTTGCGGGCGATGGACCGCTCATGCACCGTCAGCAGCACATGGTCGGGCGGATCGCCCATGCTGGCCACCTGGACCGTCACATGATGCGGGCCGATGCGCGGGGTGTCGATGATGACGCCCTCTTGCGAGACGCGGCGGTTGCCCCGCCGCACCTGCTCGATCAACCCGACCACCGGGCTGTCGGCCGGCAGAAGCTCGGCCAACGGCATGCCATCCATCGAGCTGAAGGACAGGTCGAAAAACTCCTGCGCCTCCAGATTGACGAAGCGGATCTCGTTGGCGGCGTCCACGACCAGAACCGGATCGGGCAGCGTGTTCAGCACCACGGAGGCGTCGATGCGGGGGGCGCGCGGGTTTCCGGCGCGAGTCCGGTTGCGGCTGCGCGTCGGTGCGCCAGTCGGCACAGGATCCATCAGGCGGCCATCCTTTCGATTGCCGGAACGAAAAAATCACGGATGCATTGGCGCACCGCCTCGGGATCGCCCAAGCGGTTGACCTCCTGCCGGAACTCGTTGGAGCCGCGCACGCCGGTGGAATACCAAGCCACATGCTTGCGGGCGACGCGGACGCCGCCCTCGATCCCGTAATGGCTGAGCATGGCGTCGAAATGCTCCAACAGCGTCTCCATCCGCTCCAACAGGGATGGATCGGGCAGACGAACGCCGTCTTGCAGATGCCGCATCGCCTGCGCGGGGAACCAGGGGCGGCCATAGGCGCCGCGCCCGATCATCACGCCGTCGGCCCCGGATTGCGCCAACGCCGCGTCCACATCCTCCAGCGTTCCAATGTCGCCGTTGACGATCACCGGGATCGACACCGCGTCTTTCACCTGACGGACGAAGGTCCAGTCGGCGGAGCCGGTGTAGAATTGGTTGCGGGTGCGGCCATGGACCGTCACCATTTTGATGCCGGCGTTCTCGGCGATGCGGGCCAGCGACGGGGCGTTGCGGTTGCTCTCGTCCCAGCCGGTGCGCATCTTCAAGGTGACGGGGATTTTCACCGCCTTGACCGTCGCCTCCAGAATGCGGGCGGCGTGCCGCTCGTCGCGCATCAGGGACGATCCGGCGTTGCCGTTCACCACTTTTTTAACCGGACAGCCGAAATTCAGGTCGATCAGGGCGGCGCCGCGATCCTCGTTCAGCTTGGCCGCCTCGGCCATCACCTCCGGCTCGCAGCCCGCCAGTTGAACCGCCATCGGAAATTCTTCCGGTTCGGTCTGCACCATGCGCAGGGTTTCGCGGTTCTCGCGGATCATCGCCTGGCTGGCGACCATCTCCGACACGACGAGGCCGCAGCCCGCGCGCTTGACCAGACGCCGAAACGGCAGGTCGGTGACGCCCGACATGGGCGCCAGGATGACGGGGCCGGCGAGCGTGAGGGGGCCGATTTGAAGGGTCATTCACACCTGCCCGTTTGTTGGGCAAAACAGAAATATGCCGATGAATTAGGCACAGTAGCACGCAAACGCGCCATTGTGCAAGCGCGAAGCCCGATTCGGAGACGCAATTGCCGCAAGCGTCACGCCCAAGCCGGTTGGCCCAACAGGATGTTGGACACGAACTTCACCCCCGGATAGGCCAGCGTCAGCAGCAGATAGGCGATCAGCACCAGCCGCGCCGCCGTCCGCCCGCGCATGCCGGTGCGGTATTGGGCGAACAGCAGGACGCCGACCACCACGAAGGTCGCCAACGACAGCAGCGTCTTGTGATCGACGCGCAACGGCATCTGTTCGAAATGCAGCACGGCCATGCCGCTGGCAAGACCGACGCCCAACACGACCTCCGACGCCACCAGCAGGGCGACCTGCAAACGCTCGCTCTCGGCCACCGGCGGCAGGAAACGGGTCAGCGGAGTCGGGCGCTTGCTCTTCAACGCCCGCTCTTGCAGGAAGGCGGCGAGCGAGGCGACGGCGCTCAAGGTCAACAGGGCGTAGGTGAAGACCGACACGGCGATGTGCAGGTCGATCCACACCCCCGGCGCGCCACCGCGCAACACCGGGGCGGGCGCGTCCTCCGTCAGCGTCGCCAGCGCGCCGACCACCAGCAGATAGGGCAACAGCAGCGGGGCCAACCGCCACGCCGCCCGGTGAAAGCGGCTGAGCGGCAGAAACAGCGCCATGCAGGCGGCGACCGTCACCCACAGCGCCGTGGAAAAGCCGGTCTGCCATTGCCCGGCGACCTGAAGAAGCGCCCACATGCCCGGCCCGGCGGCGGCCAGCAGCAGCGCCCCCCAAAAGGCCCAGCCGCGCCCATCCTCTCCCCGTCCGGCGACGCGGCGGTAGGGGTAGATCGACGCCGGCAACAGCGCCAGCAACGCCGTGAGGCTCAAAAGAAAATTCTGCGACATCAGGCCGACCGCGCTCCTGTTTCCCGCTGCCGCGATCCCGAGCGCCGCCCCGATGGGGGCGCGCCGGTCGCGGGTCTTGGCGGAACCACGGCGACAGGCTAGGCTCCGCCGCGATCCCGTCAAGTGTCCTTGACGTCCTTTTACGGTTTGACCCATGCCCGCCAGCGCGCCCCTGCCCTGCATCGCCCTCATCGTCGCCGGTGGTTCCGGCCAGCGTTTCGGGGCGGAGCGGCCCAAACAATATCTCGACCTGCTCGGCAAACCGATCCTGCGCCGCACCGTGGACGCCTTCCTCAGCCATCCCCGGATCACCGGCGTGCAGGTGGTGATCGACCCAACATGGCGCGCGCAGTATGACCGCGCCGTCGCCGGTCTGACCCTGCCGGAGCCGGTGACGGGCGGGGCGACCCGCCAGGATTCGGTGCGCAACGGATTGGAGGCGCTGGCAGGGCTTGCTGTCCCGCCCGCCCGCGTGCTGATCCACGACGCCGCCCGCCCGTTGACCGACGCGGCGACCATCGGCGCCGTCATCGATGCGCTGGACGAGACGCCGGGCGCCGTCGCCGCCGTTCCGGTGGCCGACACGCTCAAGCGCGGCGCGCACGGGCTGGTCGGGGCCACGGTGGACCGCGACGGGCTGTGGCGGGCGCAGACCCCGCAGGGCTTCCGCTTCGCCGACATTCTGGGCGCCCACCGCGCCGCCGCCGGGCTGGCCCTGACCGACGACGCGGCGGTCGCCGAACAGGCCGGGTTGCCGGTGCGCCTCATCCCCGCCACGGAGGACAATTTCAAGGTGACGACCCCCGACGATCTGACCCGCGCCGCCCGCGTCCTGATGGCTGGGCTGGGCGACATCCGCACCGGCACGGGCTTTGACGTTCACCGTTTCACCGAGGGGGATTTCGTCACGCTGTGCGGCCTGCGCGTGCCGCACGATCAGGGGCTGGACGGCCATTCCGACGCCGACGTCGGGCTGCACGCGCTGACCGACGCAATTTTGGGCGCGCTGGCCGCCGGGGACATCGGCAGCCATTTCCCGCCCAGCGATCCGCGTTGGCGCGGGGCCGACAGCGCCCGCTTCCTGCGCCACGCCGCCGACCTTGTGGCCGAACGCGGCGGGATCATCGCCCACGCCGACGTCACCATCATTTGCGAGCGCCCCAAAGTCGGCCCGCACCGCACGGCGATGGCCGCCCGGATCGCCGACATTCTGGGAATCGCCGAGGACCGCGTCAGCGTCAAGGCGACGACCACCGAACGGCTGGGCTTCACCGGGCGCGGCGAGGGAATCGCCGCCCAGGCGGTCGCCACCATCCGCCTTCCGGGGTGAACAAAAAACACGTTAGACTTCGCCCAACTGACTTCTTCAAGCCGTTCCCGGAGACGACCAAACAATGTTTCCCGATCACATCCGTGAACTTGCCGCCGTGACCCTCGCCGAATACGGCTTGGCCGGTTACATGCTGGCGACGGCGGAATCCTGCACTGGCGGGTTGATCGCCGGGGCGCTGACCGACATCGCCGGTTCCTCGAAGGTGGTGGATCGTGGCTTCGTCACCTACACCAACATCGCCAAGACGGAGATGCTGCGGGTGCCCGCCAGCCTGCTGCACGCCCACGGCGCGGTCAGCCCAGAGGTGGCGGTGGCCATGGCGGTGGGGGCCTTGGCCCGCTCGCGCGCCGATGTCACGGTGGCGGTGACGGGGGTTGCCGGACCAGGGGGCGGTTCAGAGGAAAAGCCGGTTGGCCGAGTCTACATCGCAACCGCCGTGCGCGGCGGCGACGCGCGCGCCAAGGAATACACCTTTCCCGGCGACCGTGACGCGGTGCGCATGGCCACGGTGCAGGCGGCGCTGGAGCGGCTTCGCACAGTGCGTCCGACGTCAAGTTTGCGGTGAGAGGCTGGGTTCAGCCAATTCAGGCTGATGGCGGGGGAGACGCGCGGCCATACAGGTTGTCAGCCCGCGTCTCGAAAGCCTGGACCATGCGGCGCACCGCCTCGTTGAACAACAGGCCCATGATTTTTTGCAGCATTTTGGAGCGGAACTCAAAGTCGACGTAGAAATCGACGCAGCAACCGCCCTCATGCTCCAGGAAAATCCAGTGGTTGTTCAGATACTGGAACGGCCCGTCGGTGTACTGAACGTTGATGCGGCGCTCCGCCTCGTTCAGTTCGACGCGTGAGGTGAAACGTTCGCGGACCATCTTGAAACCGATGATGAGGTCCGCGAACATCACGACGCCTTCGCGTTTGCGGATGCGGGACGCCAAACACCAGGGCAGAAATTCGGGATATTTCTCCACATCGGCGACCAGCGCGTACATCTGCTGCGGCGTGTAGGGAAGTATCTTCTTTTCCGCGTGCGTCGGCATTCCCGTACCCTGTCCTGTCCCTTATCCCGCCGCGATCCCCAGCTTGCGCAGCCGGGCGTCCCGCAGCTTTTCGAAATCGGCGCCCGCGTGGTAGGACGAGCGCGTCAAGGGCGACGACGCCACCAGCAGGAAGCCCTTGCCACGGCCCACCGTCGAATAGCCGTCGAATTCCTCCGGCGTCACGAAACGATCAACCGCCACATGCTTGGGCGTCGGCTGGAGATACTGCCCAATCGTCAAAAAGTCCACATCGGCGGCGCGCAGATCGTCCATCACCTGCCCAACCTCCTCCTTCGTCTCGCCCAGACCGGCCATCATGCCGGATTTGGTGAAGATCGTCGGATCCAGCTCCTTCACCCGCGCCAGCAGTTGCAGCGAGGTGAAGTAACGGGCGCCCGGACGGATCGTCGGGTACAGGCGCGGAACGGTTTCCAGATTGTGGTTGAAGACGTCGGGCTTGGCGGCGACCACCACCTCCAGCGCGCCCTTCTTCTTTTGGAAATCGGGCGTCAGGATTTCAATCGTCGTGTTGGGCGAGGCGGCGCGCACGGCGCGGATGGTGCGGGCGAAATGCTCGGCTCCGCCATCGTCCAGATCGTCGCGATCCACCGAGGTGATGACGACGTGGTGCAGCTTCAACTGGCCGACGGCCTCCGCCACCTTCTCCGGCTCATGCGGGTCGAGCTTGTCCGGGCGTCCGGTCTCGACGTTGCAGAAGGCGCAGCCGCGCGTGCAGATCGCGCCCAAGATCATGAAGGTGGCGTGTTTCTGCTTCCAGCATTCGCCGATGTTCGGGCAGGCCGCCTCTTCGCACACGGTGTTCAGCTTGAGGCCGCGCATCAGGCTGCGGGTCTCGTTGTATTCCTGGCTCATCGGCGCCTTGACGCGAATCCAGGCGGGCTTGCGCTGGATCGGGTTGTCGGGCTTGTGAGCCTTTTCGGGGTGGCGCGGCTTTTCGGTCTGGTCGACGAGGGACATGGCTGAAAGACTCCCGACGGCCGACGACAGGGCGGCCCCGAAGGAATGAACGGAAAAAGCGGTCAGACCCGCCCTTCAGGCGGAAACAGCTCGGGCGGATAGGCCGGATCGCGCGCCCGGTCAAGGGTGAACGCGACCTGTCCAGACCCGCAGACGCCCATTCCCATCACAGCGTCATGCCCGGCGCAAGGGCCGGGCATGACGTCGCGACGAAAGAACGGCGATCCTAAGCCTGTTTAGAAGTGGATCGCGCGGCCATAGGCATCAAGGACCGACTCATGCATCATTTCCGACAGGGTCGGGTGCGGGAACACCGTGTGCATCAGTTCGGCCTCGGTCGTCTCCATGGTCTTGGCGACGCCGTAACCCTGGATCAACTCCGTGACCTCGGCCCCGATCATGTGGGCGCCGAGCAATTCGCCGGTCTTGGCGTCGAAGATGGTCTTGACCAGACCCTCCGGTTCGCCAAGCGCGATGGCCTTGCCGTTGCCCATGAAGGGGAAGCGGCCGACCTTCAGCTCGTAACCCAGCTCCTTGGCCTTCTTCTCCGTCAGGCCGACCGAAGCGACCTGGGGATGGGAATAGGTGCAGCCGGGGATGTTGCGGACGTTCAGCGGGTGCGGATGCTTGCCCGCGATGTGTTCCGCGACGATCACGCCCTCGTGGCTGGCCTTGTGGGCGAGCCAGGGCGCGCCGGTGACGTCGCCGATGGCGTACACGCCCGGCTCGTCCGTCTCGCAATATTGGTTGGCCAGGATGTGGCCACGGTCGGTCTTGACCTTGGTGGTTTCCAGCCCGAGATTTTCGGTGTTCGGCGAGATGCCGACGGCGACGATCACGCGGTCCACCGTGATGTCTTCGATCTTGCCACCATGCTCGACGGCGACCGTCACGTTGTCGGCGCCCTTGCGCAGGTTCCCGGCCTTGCCGCCGGTGATGACGCGCATCCCCTGCTTTTCAAACGCCTTGCGGGCGAGGCCGGAGATTTCCTCATCCTCGACCGGGAGGATGCGGTCCATCACCTCGACCACCGTCACCTTGGCGCCCAACGCGTTGTAGAAGCTGGCGAACTCGATGCCGATGGCGCCCGAGCCGATGACCAGCAGAGACTTCGGCATGACGTCGGGCGTCATCGCCTTGCGGTAGGTCCAGACCAGCTTGCCGTCGTCTTCCAGGCCGGGCAGCGTGCGGGCGCGGGCGCCCGTCGCGATGATGATGTGCTTGGCCCCAAAGGTGCCGACGGGCGCGTTGCCCTTCGACACAGCCACCAGGCCCTTGCCCGCCAGCTTGGCGGCGCCCTCGATGACCGTGACCTTGTTCTTCTTCAACAGATGCTTGACGCCGCCGTTGAGCTGGGCCGCGACCTTGCGCGAGCGCTGGACGACCTTGTCCAGGTCGAAGGTCGGGTTCTGCACGACCAGACCGTAATCGGCGGCGTGTTTGGCCAGATGCAGCACTTCGGCCGAGCGCAGCAGCGCCTTGGTCGGAATGCAGCCCCAGTTCAGGCAGATGCCGCCGAGGTTTTCACGCTCGATGACGGCGGTGTGCAGGCCAAGCTGCGCGGCGCGGATCGCCGCCACGTAACCGCCCGGCCCGCCGCCGATGACGATGACGTCGTAATTCATGTCGGCCAAGGGTGTTCTCCCCATTCAGGAGCGAGGCGCGTCCTGGGTTCCGGCGGCGAAGATGCCCTCTTCGACCCGGCACGCCTCGTCGATGATCGTCTGGTACAGGGTGGCCATGAAAGCCGGATCCAGGCCATGCGCCTTGCCGCGCTCCGCCGCCCGCGCCTTGACCGCTTCGACGCGGTCGGGCAGGACGGCGGGCAAACCTTCCGCCTGTTTCACCACGGCGACGCGGTGGACGACGGACAGGCGTTTTCCCAGCAACGCGACGATCTCGTCGTCGATGGCGTCGATCTCGGCGCGCAGCGGGGCAAGGCTGTTGGACAAAATCCGGCTCCCTCGGTCTGGTTACAGCAGCATCGACAACGGATCCTCGACCAGCTTCTTGAAAGCCGCAAGGAATTCCGCGCCGACCGCGCCGTCCACCACGCGGTGATCGACCGATAGGGTGCAGCTCATCACGGTGGCGACGGCCAACGCGCCGTTTTTCACCACCGGACGCTGTTCGCCCGCGCCCACCGCCAGGATGCAGCCCTGGGGCGGGTTGATGATCGCCGCGAACTCCTTGACCCCGAACATGCCGAGGTTGGAGATCGAGAAGGTGCCGCCCTGGAACTCTTCTGGCTTCAGCTTGCCATCGCGGGCGCGCTTGGCCAGATCCTTCATCTCGGACGAGATTTGGGCCAGACCCTTGCCCTCGGCCTTCTTGATGATCGGGGTGATGAGGCCGGTCGGGGTGGCGACCGCCACCGACACGTCGGCGTGGTCATATTGCAGGATCGCCTCGTCGGTCCAGGCGGCGTTGGCCGCCGGAACCTTCTTCAGCGCCAGCGCGACCGCGCGGATGACGAAGTCGTTGACCGACAGCTTGTAGGCGTCCGACCGGCTGTTCAGCTCCGTCCGCGTCTTCAGCAGAGCGTCGAGTTCGATGTCGACGGTCAGGTAGAAGTGCGGGACGGTCTGCTTGGCCTCGCCCAGACGACGGGCGATGACCTTGCGCATGCCGCTGTTCGGGATGGCCGTGTAGGTCATGCCGAGCTTGTCGGACAGATCCTTCGCGTCCACGCCGGCGGCCTTCGGGGCCGGAGCGGCGGCGACCGGGGCCGGAGCCGCGACCGGAGCGGCGGCGGCGACCGGAGCCGGAGCGGCCTTCGCCGGACCGGCGGCCTTGGCGGCCTCCACGTCGGCCTTGACGATCCGACCGTTGGGGCCGGTGCCCTTAACCGACTTCAGGTCAACGCCCGCCTGTTCGGCGATGCGGCGGGCCAGCGGGCTGGCGAACACGCGCGCGCCCGTCGCCGGAGCGGCGGCGGGAGCCGTCGCCGCGACCGGAGCGGCGGCGGCGGCGACCGGGGCGGCAGCAGCCGGGGCAGCGACCGGAGCCGCAGCGGCAACCGGGGCTGGAGCGGCGGACAGGGCGCTGTCGTCCTCGCCCTCTTCCAGCAGGATGGCGATGGGGGTGTTCACCGCCACGCCCTGGGTTCCGGCGGCGATCAGGATCTTGCCCAAACGGCCTTCCTCGACCGCTTCGACTTCCATCGTCGCCTTGTCGGTTTCGATCTCGGCGAGGACGTCGCCGGACTTCACCGTGTCGCCTTCCTTCTTCAGCCACTTGGCGAGGTTGCCCTCGGTCATCGTGGGAGAGAGGGCGGGCATCAGAATCTGAACGGTCATCGTGTCAGCCCTCCTCTCAACGGTAGCAGGCGCGCTTGGCGGCCTTGACGATGTCGTCCACCTGCGGCAGCGCCAATTTTTCCAGATTGGCGGCGTAGGGCATCGGCACGTCCAGACCGGCCACGCGGATCACCGGCGCGTCGAGATAGTCAAACGCCTCGTCCATCATCAGCGCGGCCATTTCAGAGCCGATGCCGGCGAACGGCCAGCCTTCTTCGACCGAGACCAGACGGTTGGTCTTCTTGACGCTGTTGACGATGGTAGCGGTGTCGAGCGGACGGATCGTGCGCAGGTTGATGACCTCCGCGTCGATGCCGTCCTTGGCCAGGATCTCGGCGGCGGCCAGCGCGTGACCGACCATGATCGAGAAGGCGGTGATGGTCACGTCCTTGCCGGGACGCTCGATCTTGGCCTTGCCGATGGGCAGCACGAACTCTTCGTCGTCGGGAACCTCGAAGCTCTGGCCGTAGAGGATCTCGTTTTCCAGGAAGACGACCGGGTTCGGATCGCGGATCGCCGCCTTCAACAGGCCCTTGGCGTCCGACGCCGACCAGGGGGCGATGACCTTCAGACCCGGGCAATGGGCGTACCAGGAGGCGTAGCACTGGGAGTGCTGCGCGCCGACGCGGGCCGCCGCGCCGTTCGGGCCACGGAACACGATGGGGCTGCCCATCTGGCCGCCCGACATGTAGAGCGTCTTGGCGGCGGAGTTGATGATGTGGTCAATCGCCTGCATGGCGAAGTTGAACGTCATGAACTCGACGATCGGACGCAGGCCCTTGAAGGACGCGCCGACGCCCAAACCGGCGAAGCCGATTTCGGTGATCGGCGTGTCGATGACGCGGGCGTCGCCAAATTCCTGCAACAGACCCTGCGTGACCTTGTAGGCGCCCTGATACTGGGCGACCTCTTCACCCATGACGAACACCTTGTCGTCACGGCGCATTTCTTCGGCCATCGCGTCGCGCAGCGCTTCGCGCACCGTGCGCTTGGTGGTCTTGGCGAAGAACTTGTCCTCGTCCGACTCCGGCGCGGCGATGGGGGCCGCCGGAACCGTCGGCGCGGCGGCGGCCGGAGCGGCTTCCGCTACGACCGGGGCCGGAGCGGCGGCGGGGGCCGGAGCGGCGCTCTTGCTCAGCGCGCTGTCGTCCTCGCCCTCTTCCAACAGGATGGCGATGGGGGTGTTCACCGCCACATTGTCGGTGCCTTCGGCGATCAGGATCTTGCCGACGCGGCCTTCATCGACCGCCTCGACTTCCATCGTCGCCTTGTCGGTTTCGATCTCGGCGAGGACATCGCCGGACTTCACCGAATCACCTTCTTTTTTCAGCCATTTCGCCAGCTTCCCCTCGGTCATGGTGGGGGACAGGGCTGGCATGAGCACTTCGATCGGCATTCCTCAACCTCCGGCGGCGCGGGGAGTCCGGTTTCCCGTCCCTCTGGCGCCGCTCCCGCTGTTCGTTGATCGTCTAGGATTAGAGGAGGACGTCGGTCCACAGCTCCGACGGATCCGGCTCGGGGCTTTGCTGGGCGAATTCAGCCGATTCGATCACGATGGCTTTCACCTCGCGGTCGATTTCCTTCAGCTTCTCTTCGTCGGCGTGGCCGCCCGCCAGCAATTTGGCCTTGAGCTGGTCGATGGGGTCGGATTCCGACCGCATCTTCTCGACCTCTTCCTTCGTCCGATACTTGGCCGGATCGGACATCGAGTGACCACGGTAGCGGTAGGTCTTCATTTCCAGAATGACCGGGCCGTTGCCTTCGCGGATGTAGTTCACCCACTGGTCGGCGGCGGCCTTGACCTCGAGAACGTCCATGCCGTTCACTTGGTAGCCCGGAATACCGTAGGACGCGCCGCGCTGGTGCAGTTCGCCCGCCGAGGCGCGCTCCTGCGAGGTGCCCATGGCGTATTTGTTGTTTTCAATGACGAAGAGCACCGGCAGCTTCCACAGCGCCGCCATGTTGAAGCTCTCGTAAACCTGACCCTGGTTGATCGCGCCGTCGCCGCAATAGACCGCCGAGACGCCGCCATCCTTCAGGTATTTGTGCGCGAAGGCCAGGCCGGTCCCCAACGGAACCTGACCGCCGACGATGCCGTGGCCGCCGTAGAAATTCTTTTCGCGGCTGAACATGTGCATCGAGCCGCCCTTGCCGTGGGAGTAGCCCCCACGACGCCCGGTCAGCTCGGCCATCACGCCCTTGGCGTCCATGCCGCAGGCCAGCATGTGGCCGTGGTCACGGTAGCTGGTGATGACGCTGTCGCCTTCGTTCAGCGCGGACTGGATGCCGACGACGACGGCCTCCTGGCCGATGTAGAGATGGCAGAAGCCGCCGATCAGGCCCATGCCATAGAGCTGGCCCGCCTTCTCTTCAAAGCGGCGGATGAGCAGCATCTCGCGGTAATAATGAAGCAGCTCTTCGGACGAGACGGCTTGAGCGGGCGCAGACTCAGTTTGCGCCTTGGGACGGCGTCGGGACGCGGCCATGTTTCCTCCCCAGGGTTCACGCGGCGACGGTCTTGAGACAACCGTCGTCGCCGTACGTTGCGGGCGACAGAAAACCCGCACCGGAAGCGGCTATGGCGCGCACACTACACGAGCTTTACAGCCCGCGCAAACATCTGTTTTTTAAGGCGGATTTCTGATTAACCGATATTCGGTTAATTGACTGATTTGGGCCGCTTCTCCACGACCGCCTCGTTGGCGTCGTACAGTTTGGGCAGCGTCACAACCACGTCGCGCGCGTTGGACAGGTTCAACATCGACCGCGCGCGCTCGTCCAGCATGTCGCGGTCCAGATTGTCGCCGCGCAGCAGTTGGGCGCGCCGCTCCATCCGTTCCCGCTCGGTCTTGAGCTGTTGCAGCACCGCTTCGGCCTGGGCGATTTCGCTCTTGATCTGCTTCATGGCGACCAAGCCGCGATCGCCATGGATCGCGTAGTAGGCGAAATAGGTCACGACGCAGGCGCACACCCCCGGCACGATGGCCTGACGGAGCGCGCTTTTGGCGGCGCGGGCGAGGGAGTCGGCGAGGGAGGTCATCATCGTCATGGTGACTCAATGGAGCCACAGACGCTTTCCGCTGGTCAAACAAAAAGACACGGAAATCAGCGCTCTGCGCCGGTCTTTTCCGTCGCCCCCCAGTAATGGTGGCGCAACGGAAAAGACCCACAAGGCGACCGGCTTCACCCAATGACGCGGCGCAACAAAAACCAAAGAATCCAGCCAAGGACCCGATGGCGTCAGACGTCCACCACCCGACGCGGGCCGGGCGCGATCAGGTCGGGTTCAAAGGCCACGCCCTTGACCAACGCCACAACCTCGCGCCCCGGCGTCAAATCCAGGTCGCGCACCGCCGCGCGGGTGATGCGGGCGATGAGAAAGGAGCCGCCGACGGCGATCTGCACGTCCGCTGACGACGGCCCCGACTCGGCGACCGCCACCACCCGCCCCGGCAGGGCGTTGCGCACGCTGATTCCGCTGGGGGGCGACAGCGCGACGATGACGTCGCGGGCGTGGATGTGCAGGCGCACGGCCCCGCCGACTAGGCGCGCGACTCGCGGAACCGTCAGCCGCCCGCCGTCAAAGGCCAGCACGCTCAGCCCATCCGCGTCAATGTGCCGCTCCACCGTCAGGTCGAGCACCGCGCCCGCGTCCTGAATCCCCGACAGCGCCGACAGGTCGAGCCGCCCCATGACCGCGCCGACCGACCCGGCGGCGACCACCCGGCCATCGGCGATCAACACCATAGTCGTCGCCAGCCGCACCACCTCGTCCACCGCGTGGCTGACCAGCACGATGGGGATGTTCATCTCGTCGCGCAGCCGTTCGATGTAGGGCAGGATCTCCGCCTTGCGGGCGGCGTCCAGGGCGGCCATCGGCTCGTCCATCAGCAGCAGGCGCGGCTGCGCCAGCAGGGCGCGGCCCAAGGCCACCCGCTGCGTCTCGCCCCCCGACAGCCCGCGCGGGCGACGGTCGAGCAAGCCGCCCAAGCCCAACAGCTCCACCACCGGCCCCAGCGCGATGCGCCGCTCCGCCGACGCCACCCGGCGCAGGCCATATTCCAGATTGCTGCGCACCGTCATGTGCGGGAACAGGCGGGATTCCTGGAAGACGTAGCCGACCCGCCGCTTTTCCACCGCCACGTCGATGCGGCGGGCGCTGTCGAAAAACACGGCGTCGCCGACGCGGATGTGGCCCTCGTCAGGCCGCGACAATCCGGCGATGGCGTTGATGACGGAGGTCTTGCCCGATCCCGACCGGCCAAACAGCGCGGTGACGCCGCGCTCCTCCGCCTGAAAGGCGATGTCGAGGGCGAAGCCGCCCAGCTTGCGGCGAATGGAGACGTCCAGCATCGCGCTTCCCCTCCCCTCTCTACCCCTGGCCGATCAAACGGCGCAGGCGGCGGGCCAGAAACTCCGACGCCATCAGCGCGACCAGCGCCACCGAAAAGGAAATCACCGCCAAGCGCGCCGCTACGGCGTCACCGTCCGGTTGCTGGGTGGCAGCGTAGATGGCCAGCGGCAGGGTCTGCGTCCGCCCCGGGATGTTGGAGACGAAGGTGATGACCGCGCCAAACTCCCCCATCGCGGCGGCGAAGGCGACGATGGCCCCCGACAGCAGTCCCGGCGCCATCAGCGGCAACAGGATGGTGAAGAAGCGGTCCACCGGCCCGGCCCCCAGCGTGCGGGCCGCCGCCTCCAGCCCGCCGTCAATCGCCTCGACCGACAGGCGGATCGCCCGCACCATCAGGGGAAAGGAGGTCACGGCGACGGCCAGCGACGCCCCTTCCGGGGTGAAGATCAGCTTGATCCCGAAGGTCTGCAACAGCCAGCCGCCGATCACCCCCTTGGTCCCCATGGTGATGAGCAGGATGTAGCCGACCACCACCGGCGGCAGCACCAGCGGCAGATGCACCAGCCCATCGACCAGCGTCTTGCCCGGAAAGGAATAACGCCCAAGCACCCAGGCGGCCAGAACGGCCAAAGGCAGGCTGCCGACGATGGCCCAGCCCGCGACCCGCAGGCTGAGCAGCAACGCGGTCATTTCCATCGGCGACAGCAGATCCATGACGGTCAGCTTACGGCAGCTTGGGGGCCGGGACGAAGCCGAATTCCTGGAACACCGCCAAGCCTTCCGGCGATTTCAGGAAATCCAGGAACTTGACCGCGTTCGCGTTGGTCGTCGTCGCCGTCAACGCCACCGGAAAGACGATGGCGGGGTGCGAGCCGGGCGGGAAAACGCCGACCACGACCACGCCGGGATCCACCGCCGCGTCGGTGCGGTAGACGATGCCCAACGGGGCCTCGCCCCGGCTGACAAGGGCCAACGCGGCGCGGACATTGTCGGTGCGCGCCAGCTTCGGTTCGATCTGCGCCCATTGGCCGAAGGATTCCAGGGCGGCTTGCGCGTATTTGCCAACCGGAACGTTGGAGGGATCGCCGGTCGCCAACCGCCCATCGCCGAGCAGGGCGGGCAGATTGCCGCCGGGCTTCAGATCGGGCTTCAGCGTCGAACCCTTGGGCGCGATCACCACCAGCTCGTTGCCCAGCAGGCTGACGCGGCTGTCCGTTTTGATGAGGTTGCGCTTTTGCAGATAGTCCATCCAATCGAGATCGGCGGAGATGAACAGGTCGGCGGGCGCCCCATTCTCGATCTGCTTGGCCAAGGCCGAGGAGGCGGCGAAGGAGCTGGTGATCCCCACCCCGGTCTTCGCCTTGAACTGACCGGCCAGCTTCTCCACCGCGTTCTTGGTCGAGGCGGCGGCCAGCACCAGAACATCCTGCGCCATCGCCGCCGGGGCGGCGGTCAACAGGCCAAGACCAACCACCGCCGCCGTCATCAGACGCCTTGCGGCCCCCTTACGCGCATCGACCATGCCACCCTCCGTTCGAGTATGATGTTCTATATCTCAACGGATACAGCGCTTCGCGGTTGCGGTAAAGCGCAAATGGTCAGCCATCGTGCCGCAGTTTCGGAAGCGGGCATGGCCCCGGGCGGGACGTCATGCTATGGAACCCCGTCTTTCATCTTTGGTCTTTTCAGGGAAGCCACGTCATGCGCGCCGTCAAAATCTCCCCGTCCATTCTCTCCGCCGATTTCGCCCGGCTGGGCGAGGAGGTGCGCGCCGTTGACGCGGCTGGCGCCGACTACATCCACATCGACGTGATGGACGGGCATTTCGTCCCCAACATCACCATCGGCCCCGCCGTGGTGAAGGCCCTGCGCCCGCACAGCGCCAAGATTTTCGACGTCCATCTGATGATCTCGCCGGTCGACGCCTACGTCGCCGATTTCGCCAAGGCGGGCGCCGACATCATCACCGTCCACCCGGAGGCCGGCCCCCATCTGCACCGCACCATCCAGCTCATCAAGTCGCTGGGCAAGAAGGCGGGCGTGGCGCTGAATCCGGCCACCCCGGTGGACGCCATCCAGCATGTGCTGGAGGACATCGATCTGGTGCTGGTGATGACCGTCAACCCCGGTTTTGGCGGCCAGAGCTTCATCATGAGCCAGTTGCCGAAGATCCGCGACCTGCGCGCCCGCATCGACGCGCTGGGCAAGGCGATCGATCTTGAGATCGACGGCGGCATCAACACCGAAACCGCCCGGTTGGCCATCGAGGCCGGGGCAGACGTGCTGGTCGCCGGAACCGCCACCTTCACCGGCGGGCCGGACCATTACGCCGCCAACATCCGCGCCCTGCGCTGATCCGGCACTCCTCTCAGTCCTGACTGATTGCCCCCGCGCCCTGTCTGGCAAGCTCAGCGGCGCGGGGGACGTCAGCGCCCTTTTTCCCGAATCATGCGGGACCGCCATTGCCAGGGCTTTTCCACCTGCCCGGCCCACAGGCCCATTTTTTTGCTCTGGGCGAAGGCTTCGGCCTTTTGGTAGGCCGCCGACAAACCGGCGTAATGGAACGCCCAGCCCATCGACACCATCGTCATCCCCAAATCGACGCCCCGCACCCGGCATTCGCCCTTCTTCTCGCCGTTCCGATCCTTTTCGGCGACGGTGCACGTCACCTCCTCGTCCTTCACCATGTTGGCGAGGACGGCGGTGGCGACCTTGAAACAGTCGAGTTCGTGGCCGTAGCGGTTCTTGCATTTCTGCCCCGGATCGGGCGCATCGATGCCCATCAGGCGGATGGGCGTGCCGTCGATGGTCAGCAGATCGCCTTCCACGGCGGTGGCCCGGCCCTTGATCGTTTCGTTCGGCGTTCCGGCTACCTTGCCGCCCGGCTTGGCCTTGGCGGCGTTCTGCGCCAACGCCCCGCCCGCCCCGCCCAGCAGGAGCGCGAGGCCAAGCAGCGCGGCCAGCGCCGCCCGCTCAAAACAGGCTGAACTGGTCATCGGCGGGTTTCCGAACGGGTTCTGACGGCGGAGGCGGATCGAGACAGCCGGGATCGTCGTTGCGCACGCTGTTCACGCGCGGCCCAACCGGCGTCAGGTCCAGCAGATCGTCGGGCGCGGGCCGCAGCAGTGTGGCGAGGTCCGACAGCGGCGTTTCCGGGTCAAGCCACGCCGCCCAATCCCCTTCGTCCAGGATGACCGGCATCCGGTCGTGCAGAACGGACAGGGCGGCGTTGGCGCTGGTGGTCAGCACCGTGGCGGTTTCCAACGGCGGAGTTTCCAACGCCGGATCGACCGGCGCCGCCCCCTTTGGCCCGCGCCAGGACTCCCACAGACCGGCCAGCGCGAACAGCGCACGGTCGCGGCGGCGGATGATCCGGCCCTGCTTGCGCCCGTCCACCTCCGCCCATTCGTAAAAGCCGTCCACCGGAACGAGGCAGCGGCGCAGACGAAACGCCTCGCGGAAGGCCGGTTTCTCCGCCGCCGATTCGGCGCGCGCGTTTATCATCCGCGCGCCGATGGACGGATCCTCGGCCCAGCTTGGAACCAGCCCCCAGCGCGGCAAGGCCAGACGACGCCGGTCCTTGTCCTTGCGGATGACCGGGATCTCCTGGGTTGGCGCGATGTTCCAGCGCGGCTTCAGATTCGGACGCTCCGGCACGCCGAAGATCCGTTCAATCGCGCTGACCGGGCTGGTGAGCATCATGCGTCCGCACATGGCCGCACTATGGCGGGCTTGTTGCCCGCACGCCAGCGGCAAGCGTTGGCAAAGGCGATGTTCCCCGGGCTGTTTTCCGGTCATTCTCCAAGCGCAGACCACCGGGGAAAGAACGGAGTCCTTCCCCCGGGTTCCGTCATCGGCCCTGTCGCCGCGTCGCCGGTCAGGCGTTTTCCTTGTTCAGGGCGCCCACCTGTCCATAGAGGTCGGCCAGATCAGGTTGCTTGTAGGATTTGTATTTGCCGACGATCTGCTGGATGGCGTCGGCCATCGCCTGCATCGCCGAGACGTCGGTGTTGCCGCCGTCCTTCTCCGTCCCGTAATGGACCGTCAGCCCCTCGCCATCGCCAAGGTCGGTGTGGAAGGTGTCGAGACAGCGGCTGCCGCCGACGGCGCCCGCCCCAGACGCTCCGCCGTCCGATGACGCAGCCCCGGCCCCGCCGCCGCCAGCAGGCTTGAGGCCGTTGAGGAACCCAATCATATCCTCCATCGAACCGAGCAACTGCGCGCTGAAGGCGCTGTTGCCGCCAAGATGGGTTCCGCTGACCTTGAAGCCGTTCGGCATCTCGATGCTGAGCGTGTCGGAGGACGGTTCGTCGCCGCCGACGCCGCCGCTCTCCGCCGAAGCATCCTTGCCCGAGGCGGCGCTGGTCGCTGAGTCGAGCGCGAACGCGTCGGCGGCCCCCGCCGCCTTGCCAGTCTGGCGATGCCGATTCAGGTCGCGCCACCCCTCAATGGACCCCGAACCGCCGATGCTGCTGGTGGACATGTCTAACCCTCCCCCACGGTGGAACATTTCAAATTTTGAGCAATTTTCGTGCCGACACCTGGACCGCTTGTTGTCCGCCGATTCCCGGGGTCGGTCGCCCGGTCGCCGCCCGGCAAAAAAGATTTCCGCAGCGGTTTGCGGACGAAATTGCCGGGCAAGGGCTGCCGGGCGATCCCCCCCCCGGCTTCTCGCATCCCTGCCACGCGGATGGCGTCCATTCGCAGCCACGGGGTTTCCCTTTGCGGGATGGCGTCCTATCTTCGCGGGGGCAACCAACAGATCAACGCGGACAGCGGGAGTTCGACCATGAAGTTCGGCATCGGCCAAGCGGTTCCGCGCACCGAAGACGCGCGCCTTCTGACCGGGGGCGGCCGCTACACCGACGACGTGTCGCTGCTGGGCCAGACCTACGCGTCGTTTGTGCGCTCCCCCCACGCGTTCGCCGCCATCGGCGCCATCGACACCGCCGACGCGCTGGCGGTTCCCGGCGTGCTGGCGGTGTATACGGTCGCCGATCTCGACGCCGACGGGCTTGGCCTGCTGCCCTGCCTGTCCGGGCTGACGCAGCGCGACGGCTCGCCCTATGTCGGCACGCCGCACCCAGCCTTGTGCAAGGGCTTCGCCCGCCATGTCGGCGATCCGGTCGCCATGGTGGTCGCCGAAACGCCGGAGGCCGCGCGCGACGGGGCCGAGTTGGTGATGGTCGATTACAGCGACCGCGAGTCGGTGACGGGCACCGCCGAGGCGCTGGAGCCGGGCCGCCCGCTGGTCTGGGACGCGGCGCCGAACAATCTGTGCTTTGACTGGGACACCGGCGACGAGGCCGCTGTGGAGGTCGCCTTCGCCAAGGCCGCCCGCGTCGTCGATCTGGAAATCGTCAACAACCGCGTCGTCGCCACCCCGATGGAAGGCCGCGCCTGTGTGGCCGGGGTGGAGGCGGAAACCGGGCGGCTGCAAATCTACGTCACCAGCCAAGGCGTGCATTCGCTGCGCAAGCAGTTCGCAAAGATCTTCAATCTGCCGGAAAGCCAGTTCCATGTGCTGACCACCGACGTCGGCGGCGGATTCGGCATGAAGCTGTTCAACTACCCCGAATATGTCGCCTGCCTGTTCGCCGCCCGCCGTCTCAATCGTCCGGTGAAATGGACCTCGGAACGGACCGAAGCCTTCCTCACCGACGATCATGGCCGCGACCATGTCAGCAAGGCGCGTCTGGCGCTGGACGCCGACGGTCATTTCCTGGGCCTGCGGGTGGACACCATCGCCAATCTGGGCGCCTATCTGTCCAACTACGGCCCCTTCATCCCGACCGACGCCGGGTCGTCCATGCTGGTCGGATCCTACAAGACCCCCGCCGTCTATGTCCGGGTCAAGGGCGTCTTCACCAACACCCAGCCGGTGGACGCCTATCGCGGCGCCGGCCGGCCGGAAGCCGCCTATCTGCTGGAACGGTTGATCGACCATGCCGGGCGCGTCACCGGGCTGGGCGCGGCGGAAATCCGCCGCCGCAACTTCATCCCCAGCGCCGCCATGCCCTACGCCACCCCGATGGGGCAGGTCTATGACACCGGCGATTTCATCCAGAATCTGGAAGACGGCCTGATTTTGGCCGACGTCGCCGGTCTGCCCGCCCGCAAGGCGGCGGCCAAGGCGCGGGGCAAGCTGCGCGGCCTGGGCCTGTCCACCTACATCGAGGCGTGCTCGGGCGGCGGGCCGGAGCAGGCGACGGTTCAGGTCAACGGCGACGGGCGCGTCGTTCTGCTGATCGGCACACAGACCAACGGCCAGGGCCACGAAACCGCCTACAAGCAGATCCTCGCCGACCGTCTGGGCGTCGCGCCTGAGGATGTCGAGGTGGTGCAGGGCGACAGCGACCGCGTGACCTGGGGTTCGGGCACCGGCGGATCGCGCTCCGTCCCCGTCGGCGGTTCGGCGCTGGCCGAGGGCGCGGCCAAGGTGGTGAAGACGGCGACGCCCGTCGCCGCCGATCTGCTGGAAACCGCCGCCATCGACGTGGAGTTCGCCGAGGGCCGCTTCACCGTCGTCGGCACCGACCGCAGCGTGTCGTTGAAAGAGGTCGCCGCCAAGGCCGCCGCCATCGCCTCCCCCGCTGATGGCGGCGGAATCGCGTTTTCCGAAATGGCGCGCTGGACGCCGCCCGCCAGCACCTTCCCCAACGGCTGCCACGTCGCCGAGTTGGAGGTCGATCCCGACACCGGCGTGGTCGAGGTTGTGCGTTACAGCGTCGTCGATGATTTCGGCACGGTCATCAACCCGATGCTGGTGATGGGACAGGTCCATGGCGGCGTCGCCCAGGGGTTGGGACAGGCGTTGCAAGAGCGCGTGGTGTTCGATCCCGACAGCGGCCAGCTTTTGACCGGCTCGCTGATGGATTACCAACTGCCGCGCGCCGCCGACATGCCGCCGATCACGGTGAAGCTGAACTGCGTTCCCAGCACCACCAACATGCTGGGCATGAAGGGCGCCGGCGAGGCCGGGGCCATCGGCGCGCCGCCCGCCATCATCAACGCGCTGGTGGACGCCCTGTCGGAATACGGCGTCACCCACATCGACATGCCCGCCACCCCGCACGCGGTGTGGAGCGCGATCCAGGCGGCGAAGACCCAAATGGCGGCGGAGTGACGCGGCGGAGCGACACGGCAAAACCGTCGTAAAATCACCGCAAACATGCAAATCTCCCTGAATTGCTCACCGTTTGACGGTCCGGCGATCCAGGGAGAGGGAAAGAGCGATGACGAAGGACGCGCCCTGCGGCGGTCACTGCGCGGAAAAGCTGGATCTGGATTTCACCATGGCGTTTCAGCCCATCGTGGACGTGAACGCCGGTGCGATCTGGGCGCATGAGGCGCTGGTGCGCGGGGTCGAGGGGCAAGGGGCCGGCTGGGTTCTGGGACAGGTGAACGACGGCAACCGTTACGCCTTCGACCAGGCGTGCCGGGTGAAAGCCATTGAGCTGGCCGCCGGGTTGCCCTTCAACGGGGCGCGGCTGTCGATCAATTTTCTGCCCAACGCGGTCTACAAGCCCGAGGCCTGCATCCGCACCACGCTGGCCGCCGCCGCCCGCACCGGCTTCCCCACCAACCGCATCATCTTCGAGGTGACGGAGGGGGAACGGGTCATCAACCAGGATCACCTGACCAGCATCTTCGTCGAATACCGCCGCCAAGGCTTCATGACCGCCATCGACGATTTCGGCGCGGGCTATTCCGGGCTGAATCTTCTGGCGCAATTCCAGCCCGACATCATCAAGCTGGACATGGAGTTGACCCGCAACATCGACCAGGACCCGGTTCGGCGCGGCATCGTCAAGGGCGTCCTGTCGATCTGCGCCGATCTGGGAATCATCCCGTTGGCCGAAGGGGTGGAAACGATCGGCGAGGCGCGGGCACTGCGCGATCTGGGCATCGCGCTGATGCAGGGCTATCTCTTCGCCAAGCCCGCCTTCCAGACCGTCGCCAACAGCCCGGCGGAATTGCCGCTGGGCTGACGCCGTCTCAGCCGCGCGTCGGCGCGGTCATGTAGGCCATGCCGTCGCCGTAGCTCGCCAGCTTCGCCGCCAGCGCCGGGCCGCCGCCGTCATAGGGGGTGAAGCCCGCGCGGTCCCAATAGCTCCGCGCGCCCGGCGTCGAGGTCAACGCCAGCCACGCGAAGCCGCCGCGCGCCGCCAGCCCGTGCGCGTAATCCAGCACAGACGCCCCCAGCCCAAGCCCGCGCGTTTCCGGCAACAGGGCGATGTCGTGCAGATAGAGGCAATCCGCCGCAGCGGGCAATTCGCCCAGGGGGGCGTCGAGCGGCGGCGGAACGCCAAGCCGCCCCGGATGCATCACGCCATAGCCCAGGACCGCCCCATCCCGTTCGGCCAGACGGCACCCGGCGGGAAACAGCGCCAGACGTTCGGCGAACACCGTCCGGTCTTCCGGGTAATCCGGGTGGACGACGTCCGCCACGCCCAGCACCGCGTCGAGATCCGTGTCCGCCATCGCCCGCCACCGCACAACCATCGCTCCCTCTCCCGCGTCGCCAATCGTTCAGGCACTTCCGGTCCACCCGCTCCGCGCGCTATGGTGCATCCCCAAAGCTTGAGGAGACATCACCATGCCCGACGCCGCTGCGGCGACCTTGCTGCCGTTCGTCCGCACCATCGCCCATGAAGCGGGTCAGGTCATCTTGCGTTTCTACAACGCTGGGATCGAAGTCTCCACCAAGGCCGACGGCAGCCCTGTGACCCTGGCCGACGACGCGGCGGAGGCGGTGATCCTGCCCGCCCTGCACCATCTGACCCCCACCATCCCCGTGGTGTCGGAGGAGGCCGCCGCCGCCGGTCATCGCCCGGACATTTCCGGCGGGCGGTTCTGGCTGGTCGATCCGCTGGACGGCACCAAGGAATTCATCTCCCGCAACGGGGAGTTCACCGTCAACATCGCGTTGATCGAGCGGGGCGTCCCGGTTCTCGGCGTCGTCTACGCGCCCGCCACCGGCGATCTGTACGCCGCCGCCGGGCCGGGAACGGCGATCCATTGGGCGGAGGGGCGGCACGACCACCCGATTTCCGTGCGCCCCCGCCCCGCCGACGGCTTGACCGTGGTGGCCAGCCGCTCGCACGGGAACGGCTCCACCCTGGACGACTTCCTCGCCGCCTACAGCGTCAAGGACCGGGTGTCCTGCGGCAGCTCGCTGAAATTCTGCACGGTGGCGAGCGGCAAGGCCGATCTCTACCCGCGCTTTGGCCCGACCAGCGAATGGGACACCGCCGCCGGTCACGCCGTGCTGATCGGCGCCGGGGGCCGGGTGGAACAGCCCAACGGGTCGCCGCTGCTCTATGGCAAGGACGACATCCTCAACCCGCATTTCGTCGCCTACGGATGGTGACGAATCTCGGCGACGCGGCGCGCGCGGTTCTGACCGCCGCCGCGCCGTTGGAAAAGGCGCGCCTGACGCACCTCCACGCCGCCGCCTGGGCGGACGGGCGGCTCAGCCCCAACGTGCCGACCCCGCCCCCCGACCGCCCGGCCCGGCCCGAGCGGCCCGAACTGAAGCTGCCGCGCGACATGCCCAAGCGCGGGCGCGGCGGCAACATGCAGAACCGCGTCGCCCTGCTGCACGCGCTGGCCCACATCGAACTCAACGCCATTGATCTGGCCTGGGATCTGGTCAGCCGCTTCGCGGATGTCGGGATGCCCAAGGGCTTCACCGACGATTGGGTGCGGGTGGCGGACGACGAGGCGCGTCACTTCCAAATGCTGGAAGACCGGCTGAACGCGCTGGGGGCGTCCTACGGCGATTTGCCCGCCCATGACGGGCTGTGGCAATCGGCGACGGAGACGGCGCACGACCTCGCCGCCCGGCTGGCGGTGGTGCCGATGGTGCTGGAGGCGCGCGGCCTGGACGTCACCCCCGACACCGTGCGCCGCCTGCGCGCCTTTGGCGACGCGGAAAGCGCCGATTTGCTCCAGACCATCCATGACGAGGAAATCGACCATGTCGCCGCCGGGCGGCGCTGGTTCGGCCATCTCTGCGCCCAGCGCGGGGCGGAGCCGGTGGCGTTGTGGCAAGAGCTGGTCGGGCGCCATTTCCGGGGCGGGTTGAAGCGTCCCTTCAACACCGCCAGCCGCCTGCGCGCCGATTTCGGCCCGGAATTTTACGAACCCATCACGCCCGAGGCGCCGCCGCCGTCGCCCCGTCCCGCCCGCCCGCCGGTTGACCGGCAGCCCGAAACCCGTTAAGGCCCTCGCCATCATGGCCGTATACACCGAAGTCTCCGACGAGGATCTCAGCGCTTTCGCCGCCCAGTATGATTTGGGCGCGGTGCTGTCGTGCAAGGGCATCGCGGAAGGGGTGGAGAATTCCAACTTTCTGCTGGTGACGGAACGCGGCCCCTACATTCTGACCCTGTATGAAAAGCGGACCAGGCGCGAGGATCTGCCCTTCTTCCTGGGTTTGATGGAGCATCTGGCCGAGAAGGGCGTCGCCTCCCCCCTGCCGGTGGCGGGGCGCGACGGGGTGGCGCTGCGCGAGCTGTGCGGGCGTCCGGCGGTGATCGTCACCTTCCTGTCGGGCATGTGGCCGCGCCGCATCCACCCGCAGCATTGCGCCCAGTTGGGCGAGGCGCTGGCCCGCCTGCATCTGGCGGTCGCCGATTTCACCATGACCCGGCCCAACGCCCTGGCGCTGGCCGGTTGGCGCGATCTGTTCGCCAAATCCGCCGACCGGGCGGACGAGGTGGCCGTCGGCCTGCGCGACACGCTGAGCGCCGAGTTGGACGCGCTGGAGGCCCATTGGCCGACCGACCTGCCGACCGGGGTGATCCACGCCGACCTCTTCCCCGACAATGTGTTTTTCCGGGGCGAGAGCCTGTCCGGCCTGATCGACTTCTATTTCGCCTGCAACGATTTCCTGGCCTACGACGTCGCCATCTGCGTCAACGCCTGGTGCTTTGAGATCGACGGCTCGTTCAACGCCACCAAGGCGCGCCTGCTGCTGACCAACTACCGCAAAATCCGCCCGCTGTCCCGGGCCGAGCTGGACGCCCTGCCCTGGCTGTGCCGGGGCAGCGCCACCCGCTTTCTGTTGACCCGCCTGTATGATTGGCTGAATCGCGCGCCCGGCGCCTATGTCCAGCCCAAGGATCCGCTGGAGTATCTGCGCAAGCTGCGCTTCCACCAGTCGGTGCGCGGCTTGGGCGCTTATTTCCTCGACGACGACGAACCGACCAACCAAGGCGCCGCGTCATGAGCGATGAGCAAGAGGCCCCCGCCCCCAAGACGGTGGACATCTTCACCGACGGCGCGTGCAGCGGCAACCCCGGCCCCGGCGGCTGGGGCGCCATCCTGCGCTATGGCGCGGTGGAGAAGGAACTCTATGGCGGGGAGCCGGACACCACCAACAACCGGATGGAGCTGATGGCGGCGATCCAGGCGCTGGAATCGCTCAAGCGCCCGGTGGCGGTGCGGCTCTACACCGACAGCGAGTATGTGAAGAACGGCATCACCAAATGGATCCATGGCTGGAAGGCCAAGGGGTGGAAAACCGCCGACCGGAAGCCGGTCAAGAACATGGATCTGTGGCAACGGCTGGAGACCGCCAAGCAGCCGCACGCCGTGGAATTCCATTGGGTGCGCGGTCATGACGGCCACCCGGAAAACGAACGGGCCGACGAGCTGGCCCGGCGCGGCGTCAGCGACGTTCGCGCGCGCGGCTGATCATTGCGGCTTCTCCGGCGCCGGAGACGGCGCCGGAGCCTCGGGTGTTGGGGCCGTGGGTTTCTTTTTGCGGTCTTCCGCCGTTGATTTCTCGCTGTTCAGGATTTTCCCCTCGATCGCTTCGATCGCCCCCATCAAGGTCATGGTGTTGACGAAGTCGTCCATCATCAAAGAGGGGTTTTTCTTGAACTGGTCATACATCACCAAGGTCTGGCGCAGTTCGGTGTGCGCCGACTTGTAGGTCGTCGCCTTGTCCATCGGCGTCAGAAAGGCGTAAATCGACACGCTGGCGGCGGACAGGCCGGTGATGGCGCGGCGGACGTTCCGGTTTTCAACGTCGCTGAGGATGGTGGACAGGATCGGCATCAGCACGCCGGCGGCGCCCAGCAGATAATGCAGATAGTAATAAACGGTGTAGTTGAAATCCCAACTGGCCAGCAGGCAATTCGCCAGACCGACCACATCCGCCTGATTGGTGTTGCCGCACAGCATCCCGCGTTCCCCCTCGCTGCCTGACCATGGTCGGGGCATGCCCCCACACCGCGTGCAGGCATTATTCAGGAACGCGCGCGACAATCAACCAATGCGCCGCCATTGTCGCAAAATGAAAGAAATCCTTCAGGATCGCTCTCTTTTTCGACCGGCAGCAAAGGGGGGCGCGGGACGATCCGCCCAGCGCCCCCGAAACGCTTACAGGCTCACCAGAACCGCTTCCGCCGACGACACCTCGAACTGGCCCGGCGCTTCCACGGCGACGTGGGTGGCCACGCCGTCCTTGGCGACCAAGGCGAAGCGCTGGCCACGGGTGCCCAGGCCATAGCCCGAACCGTCCATCGTCAGGCCCAGCGCGGTGGAGAACGTCGCGTTGCCGTCGGGCAGCAGGAACACGGCGTCGCCCGCCCCGGCCTTCTCGCCCCAGGCGCGCATGACGAACGGGTCGTTGACCGCGACGCAAACGATGCTGTCCACGCCCTTGGCCTTCAGCGCCTCGGCGTTCTGGATGAAGCCCGGCAGATGCTTGGCCGAGCAGGTCGGGGTGAAGGCGCCGGGGACCGAGAACAGGACGACGGTCTTGCCCGCGAACAGCTCGTCGGTCGTGACCTCCTGCATGCCGGCGTCGGTCAGGTGCTTCAACGTGACCGACGGGATGCGGTCGCCAACTTGGATGCTCATGTCTCTAACCCTTCCAGGTTTTTTCGGTTGCAGCGTTCCAACCGTAAAGACCTAGCGCTCCGCCATGACAATCGCAAGCGCGCCCCGCGCCCAACCAAGAAAATCAGCGCGTTATGACCGCTTGGACGCCCGATTCAACGCCTCGATCACCGCCGCTTCGCCCAGCAGTTCCGGCAGGGCGATTCCCTGCGGCGCGCCGGGGCCATAGACGATGTTGAAGGGGATGCCGTAGCGGCCATGATCGGCCAGAAAGCGGGCGATGGCCTCGTCGGGCCGCGTCCAGTCCGCCCGCATGGCGATCAAAGCCGGGTCGGCGAAGCGCTCGGCGACGGTTCCACGATTGAGGACCAGCTTCTTGTTGGCCTGACAGGTGATGCACCAATCGGCGGTGACGTCGATGAACACCACCCGCCCCGCCGCGACATGCTCGCGGATGGCGGACTCGGCAAAGGGCGTCCAGCGATTCGCCGCCTCGCTGGTCGAAGCCGCCGCGCCCGCCGATGGGCCGACCGCCAGCGGCAGGGCGAAGGCGGTCAACGCCAAGCCCCCGGCCAGCGCCGGACCCGCCCAGCCGGAGCGTTGCGGCAGGCGCCGCCCCAGCCACAGCGCCGCCACCAACCCAATCATCAGCGCGGCGACTCCGCCCGCAGCCGCCTCGCCGATCTGCGCGACCAGGACGGACAGCAGCCACAGCGCGGTGGCCGCCAGGGCCACGCCCATCGCCGCCCGCAGCCGCGCCATCCAACGCCCCGGACGCGGCAGCCACGCCGCCACGCGCGGCCACGCCGCGACCAGCAGATAGGGCAAGGCCAAGCCGACGCCCAAGGCGGCGAAGATGGCGTAAATCTCAACCGGCCCCTTGGCCAGCGCGAAGCCCACCGCCGTTCCCAGGAAGGGGGCCGAACAGGGAGTCGCCAGCAAGGTGGCGAAGGCCCCGGTGGCGAAGGGACCGGCCAGCCCGTCGCCCTCCAGTCGGTCGGCCAGGGCGCGCGGCAAAGGCACCTCGAACAGCCCCCACAGATTGGCGGAGAACAGCGTCACCAGCACCACCATGAAGACCAGGAACAGCGGTTGCTGAAACTGGATGCCCCAGCCGACCGCCCCGCCCGCCGCCTTCACCGCGACCAGCGCCGACGCCATCAGCAGGAAGGAGGTCAGGATCCCGGCGGCGCTGGCCAGGAACCCGGCGCGCACCGCGCCGGTGGCCCGCCCGCCATGCTTGATGACCGAGAGAAGTTTCAACGACAGAACCGGCAGCACGCAGGGCATCAGGTTGAGGATCAAGCCGCCGAGCAGCGCCACCCCCAGCATGGCGAACAGCCCACGCCCGGCGACCGCCCCCGCCAGCGGGGCGACCGCCGCCGGGGTTTCGACCGCGCGCGCGCCGTCCACCAGGGTCACGGTGACGGCCCGCCCGGCCAAATCCAGATCCTTGGGCGGATCGGAGGCCCGCAGGGTCAGGCGCACCCGCTTGTCATTGTCGGAAAACACCACCTTCGGCGCGGTGAAGCTCAGCGGCGGGTCGGTTTCGACAAAGACGTCGGGGGAGACGAAGCCGTCCGCCGACGTCGCCTCGATCTCCAGCGCGTCGCCAGCGCCGCGCACCGAGGCGACGCTGACCAGCCCCGCCCCGCCCAGCGCGCCGACGCGCGGGACCAGCGATTGGGCGCGGGCGACGTCGTTCGCCGAGTCCCCCGGCTGCGCCGGTCCCGCCGGAAGGGCCAGGGACAGCTTGACCGTTTGCGGCACGCAAATGTCCGAACAGACCAGCAGATCGGCGGAAAGCGCCAGATCCAGCGGCTTGCCCGGCGTTTGCGGAACGGCGCGCAGCGGCAACAGCGTCTCGACGTCGTACCCGGCGCTCTCGAACCCCAGAACGGAGAAGCGATGCGGCGCCGGATAGGACAGCGTCGCGTCCTTCAGATTGGTCGAACCGCTCCAATCCAGGCGCGGCGGGTATCCGGCGTCGCCGGGGGAGCGCCAATAGGTCTTCCACCCCGGTTCCAGGCGCAATTCCAGGCCGAGCGGCAGCGCGTCGAGATCGCCGACGGCACGCGCCGAGGACACCAGCCGCGCCTCCACCGGCCCGGCCTTGGTCCAGGCGCCTTGCCCCGCATTCTGCGCCAGCGCGGCGAACGGGACCGCCGTCAGCATCGCGACCGCCAGCGCCCGAGCGGCAAAGCTGTTCATCGTCCGCATCCTCGTCCCCATCGTCGCGCGTCGGTCCCTTTGGCCGGTCCATCCAGGGCGCCGCCCTTGGTCCATCCAGAGCGCCGCCCTATTGCGCCACCCCTATATAGGAACCCATATATAGGTGACAAAGATCGTGTCGTGCTGTCACACTCTGGTGAATGCGTCGCGAGAACGCCCACCACAACCGAACGTTCGGACAGGCATGGTCGCCCGCCGCCCATCCTGGATCGACGATCAAGGATGAACGCCCATGCCGCGACTGACCAAGTCCTCGGAATCGCTGACCGGCCAGCTGCTGATCGCCATGCCTGGAATGGAGGATCCCCGTTTCCAACGCACGGTCATCTACATGTGCGCGCACAACGAGGATGGGGCGATGGGGCTGGTGGTCAACCGCCTGTTCGGATCCATCACGTTCGAGGATCTGCTCGAACAGCTCGACATGAACATCAGCCAGCCCGCCAACAACCCGCCCGTCCATTACGGCGGCCCGGTCGAATCGGGGCGCGGCTTCGTCCTGCACTCCACCGACTATGTCCGCGACGGCACGCTGGTGGTGAACGAGGACGTCGCCCTGACCGCGACCATCGACATCCTGCGCGCCATTTCCGAAGATCGCGGCCCGCGCCGCAACCTGCTGCTGCTCGGCTACGCCGGCTGGGGGCCGGGCCAGTTGGACGCCGAGTTCCAGGCGAATGGCTGGCTGAACGCGCCCTGCGACGAAAAGCTGCTGTTCGACACCGATCTGGACGCCAAATGGGAACGCGCCATCGGCAAGCTCGGCGTCAGCGTCTCCATGCTGTCGGGCGAGGCCGGGCACGCCTGAGGCGCGCGGCGGATCAACGCACGGCGGATCAGGGATCCCAACGGGCGGCGGCGCTGTCGTCGCTGTCCTTGGCCTCGACCCAGCGCTCGCCGTCGGGGGTGGCCTCCAGCTTCCAAAAGGGCGCTTTGGTTTTGAGCCAGTCGATCAGGAAGCGGCAGGAATCGAACGCCGCGTCGCGGTGGGCCGACGCGGTGGCGACCAGCACGATTTGGTCGCCCGGCTCCAACCGGCCATAGCGGTGGATGATGAGCACGTCGTCGAGCGGCCAGCGCCGCCGCGCCTCCGCCTCAATCGCCTCCAACTGCTTTTCGGTCATGCCGGGGTAATGCTCCAGCGTCATGGCGCTGACCGCCGCCCCGCCCGCCATGTCGCGCACCAACCCGGAAAACAGCGTCACCCCGCCGACGGAGGTCCGCCCGCGCGTCAGCGCGGCGTATTCGGCGCCGACGTCGAAATCCTCCGCCTGGACCCGGATCGCCACCGCCTCAGCCCCCTGTGACCGGCGGGAACAAGGCCACCTCGTCCCCCGGTTCGATGGGGTGGTCGTAGGGGACATGCTCCTGATTCACCGCGACCTTGACCACCTTGCTGTTGGCCAGCGCCTCGGCGTGTTTGGCGCTGCGGGTCTTCAGCCAATCGACCAGCGCGCCGACCGTCTTGACCTCGGCGGGAAGATCGATGGTTTCCGACGGCACGCCGATTTTGGTCCGCAGCCAGGCGAAATAGAAAATCTTCATCATCGGACCTCACGTCACCGAACGTCGTTGAAGGGCAGAAAATCCACCAGCATGCCCGGTTCGACCCGCGCCACATCCTCGGCCAACTCGATCAGCCCGTCGGATTCGACCAGCGACGACAACACCCCGGCCCCGTCGCGCGGGTGCTTCGTCGCCTGCAACTGGCCGTCGGCGTCGCGGATCAGGGAGGCGCGGAGATACTCCCGCCGACCGGGCTTTTTCTTGTACGCGAAGGCGGCGCGCACCGGATAGAGCGTCGGCGTTTCGTCCGCCGCCCCCATCAGCCGCAGCAGGATCGGGCGGGCGACGCGCAGAAAGGTGACGACCACGGCGACCGGGTTGCCGGGCAGCCCGACGAAAACCGCCTCCCCCACCCGGCCCAGCGCCACCGGACGGCCCGGCTTGATCGCCAGCCGCCAGAAATCGAGCCGCCCCGTGGCCTCCACCGCCGCCTTGACGTGATCCTCCTCCCCGGTGGACATGCCGCCCGAGGTGATGAGCGCGTCGTGGCTTCGCGCCGCCTCGGCCAGCCGGTCGCGGATCGTCTCGAAACGGTCGGGCAGAATGCCCAGATCGGTCACGGCGCAGCCCAGCCGGGCCAGCAGCGCCATCAGGGAATAGCGGTTGGCGTCATAAACCGCCCCGGCGTCGAGCGCCGCGCCCGGATCCCGCACCTCGTCGCCGGTGGAGAAAACGGCGACGCGCAGCCGCGCCCGCACGTCCACCCGGCGGCAGCCCAGCGAGGCGAGCAGGCCGATGTCCTCGGGCCGCAAGCGCCGCCCGGCGGTCAGCACCACGGCCCCCCGCGTCACGTCCTCCCCCGCCAAACGGCGGTTGACGCCGCGCCGGATGCCCGGCGGCAGGGTGACGTGCCCATCCTCCGCCCGGCAATCCTCCTGCATGAACACGGTGTCCAGCCCGGCGGGCATCGGCGCGCCGGTGAAGATGCGCGCCGCCTCCCCCCGGTTGGCCGGTCGCGGCGACGCCTGCCCCGCCGCCACCCGCGCGGTGACGGGCAGCCGGGTCGGGCCGTTCGGGTCAAGGTCGTCGAAAAACACCGCGTAGCCATCGACCGCCGCGTTGTCGTGCGGCGGGACGCTGAAGGGGGCGACGTGGTCGGCGGCCAGCGCCCGGCCCAGCGCGTCGGTCAAGGCGACGCCCTCCACCCCCGTCACCGGGCAAACCCGTTCGGCCAGCCGCGCCAACGCCCGGTCCACCGTCATCATCTCGCCGCCGAAGGCGAAGCAATCGTTGCTGAGCTGAACCATGATGCGGGCAGTCTAGTCCGCCAGCCCCTTGGCTGCGAAGGGGGAAATGGTCACAAGAGGGCGTCGGCGACCCGCTCCGCCCGTTCGAACCGGAAATCGGGACGCCGGGCGGCCCCCCGGGTCATTCGAAGTCAAACACATCGCGCCCGTTCAAACGGCTGCACCGCCCGCAATGCCAGAATTTCAGGCGATAGGGCGTCGGCGGCTCGTTTGAGAAAAGCTGATAGAGCGCATAAACGCCCCGGTTCTTGTGGGCGCGCATCACCCCCACGGGGGTGTTCATAAACTCCTGATCGGCGGGCCGGTTCGGCTGTTCCATGAGCGCTTCAACGATACGGTCCAATCGCGCGCGCTCTTGGTCGGAAAGCTTGCTTCGCTCCTCCAAGAAATCGCCGCCAAAATCAACCTCGGCCCGCGCCTTGGGGCGCGTCTGTGGAACAACCGGATCCACAACCAATCAACCCTTCAGGCTTTTTTTCCAGTAGGCCGGACCCGCAGCGTCCGCTTTGGCCTTCAAGGTCGTCACCAGGGCGTTGAGCTTCTGCTTTTGCGACTGCTGCGCCTCCACCACCTCGACAGTCCGTTCGGCTTTGGCTCGGGCGGGCTTGCGGGATGGAGTTACGGAGGTGCGCGGCTTGTCTGCTGGTTCCATAACCAACTCCACCATAACTGCGCTACCCCTCTATGTTCGCCTTATTGTGGGTGCCGTCAACCGTGACTGACCCTAATCAAGCGAAAAAATACCCCGATTTTGCGCAGAGGTAAACAGGATACTCGCCAAAAAGGATATGTCTGATTTCAGCATTTCTCGGGATGATCATCCCGCCAGCCCACACCGCTCCACCACAAAGGCCGCCACCGCTTCGGCGTCGTTCAAATCCAGAACGGGAACCGGGCAGTCGGGAACCGGGCCGTCGCTGGCCACCGCGACGATGCTGGAATCGCCCGCCGCGATCAGCGGCTTGTCCACCGCCGCCCGCCAGACCTCGATCTTCTCGTGCGGCTCGCGTTTGAAGCCTTCGATCAGCAGCAGATCGACCGGCGACAGCTTGGCGACCAGTTCGGACAGGGTCAGTTCCGGTTCGTCGTCGCGCAGCTCGTGCATCAAGGCCCAGCGGCGGGGCGAGCTGACCAGCACCTCCGTGGCGCCGGCGACGCGGTGGTTGTGGCTGTCCTTGCCCGGATGGTCGATGTCGAAGCCCTTGTGGGCGTGCTTGACCGTCGAGACGCGCAGGCCCCGCGCGGTCAGCGCCGGGATCAGCCGGACCATCAGCGCCGTCTTGCCGCTGCCGCTCCAGCCGGTTAGGCCGAAAATTTTCATCGGATCGCCCTCAGCCGACGCGGCGGGCGGATTGGGGCGGGACCGGCTTTTGTTCGGCCATCATGTGGGTCAGCCCGGCCCGCATGTAATCCCAGCCGGTGTAGAAGGTCAGCGCCGCCGCGATCCACAGGCCGACGGTGCCGACGAAGGTGACGGGGAACTCCGCCGGGCCGTGATCGCCGACGATCAGAAAGCCCAGCGCGACCATCTGGATCGCCGTTTTCCATTTGGCCAGCCACGTCACCGGCACGCCGACATGCAACCCCGCCAGATACTCGCGCAGGCCCGACACCAGCACCTCGCGCAGCAGGATGACCACGGCGGGCAGAATCGACAGGCCGTTCAGCCGGTCGAAGCCGACCAGCATGATCAGCGTCGCCGCCACCAACAGCTTGTCGGCGATGGGGTCCAGGAACTTGCCGATCACGCTTTCCTGCGCCCAGGCGCGCGCCAGATAGCCGTCGAACCAGTCGGTGACGCAGGCCGCGCCATAGAGCGCGCAGGCCGTGTAGGCCGCCCACGCCTCCGTCACATAGAACAGACCGACGACCGGCGGGATGACCGCGATGCGCGACAGGGTCAGCAGGTTGGGCAGGCTGGTCAACATGGTCAGAGGCTCGAACCGCTGGAGGGGGCGAAAGAGGCGGGCGCGCGCATTCTAACCGTCGGGATGGAAGTGATCGTATATCTTTTTTGCAACCGTCCGGCTGACGCCCTCCACCGCCTCCAAATCGGCCAGCCCGGCCCGCGCCACCGCCGCCCCGCTGCCGAAATGATGAAGCAGCGCCTTCTTGCGGGCGGGGCCGATGCCGGGCACCTCGTCGATGGGGGATTTGCCGATGGCCTTGGTCCGTTTGGCCCGGTGGGTTCCGATGGCGAAGCGGTGCGCCTCGTCGCGCAGCCGTTGCAGGAAATAGAGAACGGGGTCGCGCGACTCCATCTGGAACGGCGGGCGGCCTTCGATCAGGAAATGCTCGCGCCCAGCGTCGCGATCCGGCCCCTTGGCGATGCCGACCAGGGTCACGTCGTCGATTCCCAGCTCGGCGAGCACGTCGCGGGCGACGTTCAACTGGCCGATGCCGCCGTCGATCAGCACCAGATCGGGCCAGCTTCCCAGCGTGCGTTCGGGGTCTTCCTTGATGGCGCGCCCGAATCGGCGGGTCAGCACCTCGCGCATCATGGCGAAATCGTCGCCCGCCGCGCCTTCCGTGCGGATGTTGAATTTGCGGTAGGCGTTCTTGATGAAGCCCTCCGGCCCGGCGACGATCATGGCGCCGATAGCGTGCGCCCCCTGGATGTGGGAGTTGTCGTAGACCTCCACCCGCTCCGGCGGCGAATCCAGCCCGAAGACGGTCGCCACCCCCTCCAACAGCCGCGCTTGCGAGGAGCTTTCGGCCAGCCGCCGCCCGTGCGCCTCGCGCGCGTTGGTCAAGGCGTGATCGACGATGCGCCGCTTCTCCCCGCGCTTGGGTTCGACCAGCTCGACCTTGTGGTCGGCGCGCAGGCTCAGCGCCTCCGTCAACAGCTCCAGTTCGGGCAGGGCGTGGCTGACCAGAACCAGCGGCGGGGCGGCCTTGTTCTCGTAGAATTGGGCGATGAAGGCGGCCAGCACCTCCTCGATGTCGGCGGCCTTGTCGTGGCTGGGGAAATAGGCGCGGTTGCCGTAATTGCGCCCGCCCCGGAAGAAGAAGATTTGGATGCAGGTGACGCCGCCCTCGCTGTGGGCCGCCACCACGTCGGCGTCCTCCACCACCCCTTCGACGTTGATGTCCTGATGGGCCTGGATGGCGGTCAGGGCGCGGATGCGGTCGCGGTAGCGCGCCGCCGTCTCGAAATCCATCGCGTCGGACGCCGCCATCATCTGGGCGACGAACTCCGTCTGGATGTCGCGGCTCTTGCCCGCCAGAAAGGCGCGGGCCTGCCCGACCTGGGCCTGATACTCCTCCGGCGTCACGCGGGCGACGCAGGGCGCGGTGCAGCGCTTGATCTGGTGTTGCAGGCAGGGCCGGGTGCGCGAGGAGAACACCGTGTCGGCGCAGTTGCGCAGCAGAAAGGCGCGCTGCAAGGCGGTGATCGTCCGGTTGACCGCGCCCGCCGACGCGAAGGGGCCGAAATAATCGGCGTCCCGCCCGCGCGCCCCGCGATGCTTGGTGAGCTGCGGGTAATCATGGTCTTTGGTTATCATGATGTGCGGGAAAGTCTTGTCGTCCCGCAGCAGCACGTTGTAACGCGGCATCAGCCGTTTGATGAGATTCGATTCCAGCAGCAGCGCCTCGACCTCCGTATGGGTCGTGACGAACTCCATGCTTTCGGTTTCCGACACCATGCGCTGAAGGCGAACCGGCAGCTTGACGACCTGGGTGTAGTTCGTCACCCGGCGCTTCAGATTGCGCGCCTTGCCGACATAGAGCACCGCCCCGTCGCCCGCCAGCATCCGATAAACGCCCGGCGTCTGCGGCAGGGTTTTCAGATGCTCGCGAATGATCTCGACGCCGCGCGCCAGGTCGGCGGGACGGCGGCGCGCGCGGACAGGCGCGCCGTTCACCGGGTCGGGAGCGTCGGGCGCGGAAGCCGCCCCGGAGCCGGGCGGGGTGTCTGAGGAATGCGTGTCGGACATGGCCCGACTGTCGTCGAGCCGACGCGCGCGGTCAACCGTCCGCCGCGTCATGGGCGCCGCGCGGCGACTCACCCTTGCCCGCCGCGCGCCGCAGACTATCCACCGATCCTGTGGATAAGTTTGTCGATAACAAAGGGGGGAAGGGGTCGGAAGCCAAGCGCCGCAAGGACTCTCAGGCATATGCCTAAAAATTAGGCATTTTCCATAAGTCATTGATTTCTTTACGTCAGCCCCGAGTCAAGCGCGTCAAATGACGCTGCGGCACAAAAATGTCATTGATTGCAAACGCCCTCTTGCGCCGGTCTGGACACCTGTGTAAAACGCGCGGTCCTTTCCGGCGCCATCCTGGCCGCCGGGCGACAAATCCCCACGCGCGGAGTCGGTGAACGGAGCGGGAGCGGCGGCTACTCGACCGGCACGAAGCCATGCGTGGGCTGCGCCCATCCCAGATGCTCCCCCCCGTCCAGGGCGATCATTTGGCCGGTCATGGCCGGGGCGGCGATCAGAAAGCGGATGGCGGCGCAGATCTCCTCCGGGGTTGTCCCACGGCGCAGCGGGGTCGAATCCCACTGGGCGGAAAACTCCTCCTCGGTCTGCCGGTCGTTGCGCAGGGTCGGGCCGGGACCGATGCCGTTGACGCGGATGCGCGGGGCCAGCGCCTGGGCCAAGCTGCGCGTCAGCGCCCACAGCCCCATCTTGGACAGGGTGTAAGAGAGAAAGTGCGGCGTCGGGTTCCACACCCGTTGGTCCAGAAGATTGACGACCAGGCCGCGCTCCTCCGGCGGCAGATGGGCGGCGAAGGCCTGCGACAGGACGAAGGGGGCGCGGAGGTTGGCCTCCATATGCGTGTCCCAGCTTTCGCGGGTCGCGTCCTCAACCCCGTCGCGCTCGAAGCGCGAGGCGTTGTTGACCAGCAGGGTCAACGGGCCGAGGCGTTCGACGGCGGCGGGCAGCAGCGCCTGCACCTCCGCCTCGCTTCCCAGATCGGCGGACAGGGCGACGGCCCGGCCGCCCGCTTGGACGATCTGCGCCACCACCTCCGCCGCCGCGCGGCCTGAACGGTGGTAATGCACCCCGACGGCCCAACCCTGGGCCGCCAGATCGAGCGCGATGGCCCGCCCGATGCGTCTGCCGGCCCCGGTGACGAGGGCCGCTTTCCTCTTGATCTCAACCATGCCGTCATAGGTACCTTGCCACCGCTGCGGGTCAAGGGGGATGGAGGAGAGCCGAGGATGTTGCGCGAAGCCTTTGAGTATCTGACGACCCCTTGCGACCCGCTGGCCCGCCGGTTGGGCTATCTGTCCGAAGCGGTGGCGCTCGGGTCCCGTCACCGTCGCCAGCGCCAAAACTGGGCGCCTCATGTCGCCGCCTGCCGCCGCTTCATCGCCCAAGCGGCGGCGCAAGCCCCCAAAGGCGGGCGAGCCGTGGTCCTTGGATCGGGGCTGTTGATCGAAATCCCCCTGGAGGATCTGACCGACCGTTTCGACGAGGTTCTGTTGGTCGACATTGTCCACAGCCGATCCGTCCGCAAACGAGTCGCCGGGATGCCAATGGTTCGGCTGGTCGCGCTGGACGTGACGGGGGCGCTCGCGTCGCTGGACGAGGCGTTGGAGAGGGGATGGGATCTCCCGACCGGATTCACCCCGCCCGACCTGCCCGGCTCCCCGGCCTGCGCCTTCGCCATCTCCTGCAATCTGCTCTCGCAACTGCCGCTGATGCCGTTGGACGCCATCGAGCGCCGCGTGCCAGCCATTCCCGACGCCGCACGGTTGGCCTTCGCCCAGCGACTCGCCACCGATCATCTGCGCTGGCTGACCGGGCTGGCCGAGCGCGCCGCCCTGTTCAGCGATACCGAAAGCCTATGGCTGAACAACGGCGCCGTCGTCGAGCGTGAGGATTCGGTCTGGGGCCTTCCCCTGCCCGCCCCTGACAGCTCCTGGCTGTGGGACATCGCCCCGGCGCCGGAGCAGGATCCTCGGCGCGATTTGCGGCACAGCGTCGGCGGTTGGTTCGATGTCGCTGGCCTTATCAACAGTCTTCCTGCCGATTGCCTGCCACCCCGTTGATTGACCCAGCGGATGCCGAAAGCGAGGAGCGGCGATGCGCGATGCGCGTTTCTTGGGACAGCCTTGTTGTCCTATCATCACGGTCAGAAACAAGAAAGTCCTGGGAGGGGACGTCTCTCGTCAACGAGGAGATTCCCCAGCCATGTCCACGAACGCCCCCCTTTACGAACGCGATCCCCGCACCCACGACGAGATCATGCTCGCCGCCCGTCAGATGCGCGCCGACTACATGCGCGAACTGTTCGGCAAGCTGCGCGCGGCCCTGTTCGGCAGAGAGGCCGCGCCCAACCACGGCACGGTCGGCCACGGCCCCGCTCTGACGCCCCACGCCCATTGATCGACAGACGGCGGCGGCGATTTCTGCTAAAGCTGGACGGATCGCGACCAAGCGCCGTCATCGGCGGCGCTGTCCGATTCGTCTTATCCTTGCAAGGAACATCGCGTTGTCTCTGCTGCACACGGGCCGAACCTATGAACTCCGCGACACCCCGGAACGCCTGCTGAGCGTCTGGCCGACCGTTCGGGACGCCGATTCCAACGCCGTCATCGTCACGGCGGCGGGCGACAACATTGGTGTGATCGGCACCAACAGCCGTGACGCCATGTTGTTGGGCAAACTTGCCCTCGGCTGACGCTTCTGCGCAAACGCCAAGGGGCGGAGACGGTCGGCTGACGCCGCTGTCTCCGCCCCTTGGCGTTTGTTCGTCGTGACAGGTTGTGTTGGGCCGCCCCGTCTATTGGGCCGACAGAATTTCGCCATGCAGGGCGCAGGCGCCTTCGGCCAGTTCGACGAAGCGGTCGGTGATCTGGTCGGGTTGGGTGATCGACGTCGGATCCTCGCCTGGGAAGGCTTGCGTCCGCAGCTTGGTCGCCACCACGCCGGGGTCGATCAAATTCACCCGCAGCGGCGACGCGGCGATTTCCATCGCGTAGGTCTTCACGATCATTTCCAGCGCCGCCTTGCTGGCCCCATAGGGACTCCAGTAGGGATAGGGCGCCTTGGCCGCTGCCGAGGTCACAAAGATCGCGCGCCCGGACTCCGAGGTGCGCAGCAGGCGGTCCAGCGAGCGGATCAGCCGGTAATTCGCCGTGACGTTCAGATCCATCACCCGCGACCACAGCTTGGGATCATACTGGGCGATGGGGCCGAGAGCCTCGAGAGCGCCCGCGTTGCTGACCAAAATGTCGAGCTTGCCGAAACGCTCGTAGATCGAAAAACCCAACTGGTCGATCTTGTCGTAATCGCGCAAATCCAACGGAACCAAGGTGGCGTTGCGCCCGGTGGTCTTCAGGATGGTGTCGTCCACCTCCTCCAACCCGCCGACGGTGCGGGCGGTCAGGATGACATGCGCGCCCTCGGCGGCGAATCGCTTGGCGACGGCGGCGCCGATGCCGCGCGACGCGCCGGTGACAAGAGCGATGCGACCGGACAAACGGGACATGGGATCAAGCTCGGTTGGTTGACAGGGGGGATGACCGCCCTCCCCCGATCCGGGAGAGGGCGTCTTCAATCGCTTACGCCCGCGCCGGAACGCCCGGCTCGTTCGTCGGGCTGTCCAGCGCGTCGGTCAACGCGATGGGGTATTCGCCGGTGAAGCAGGCGTCGCAATAGCTGAGCTTGGCCGGGTCGCGCTTTTCCTCGCCCATGGCGCGGTACAGGCCATCCAGCGAGATGAAGGCAAGACTGTCGGCCTGGATGAAGTCGCGCATTTCCTCCACGCTCATCCGGTGCGCCAGCAGCTTGCTCTGTTCGGGCGTGTCGATGCCGTAGAAGCAGGGGTGCGAGGTCGGCGGGCTGGAGATGCGCATGTGCACCTCGGCGGCCCCGGCGGCGCGCACCATCTCGACGATCTTCTTCGACGTCGTGCCGCGCACGATGGAATCATCCACCAGAATGACGCGCTTGCCCTCGATCATCGCCCGGTTGGCGTTGTGCTTCAGCTTGACGCCCAGATGGCGGATCTGGTCGGTCGGCTCGATGAAGGTGCGGCCGACATAATGGTTGCGGATGATGCCGAGGTCGAACGGCACGCCCGCTTCCTGCGCGTAACCCAGCGCCGCCGGAACGCCGCTGTCGGGCACCGGCACGATGACGTCGGCGGGAACGCCCGCTTCGCGCGCCAGCTCGCGCCCGATGCGCTGGCGGGCCTGATAGACGGAGGTTCCCTCCATCACGCTGTCCGGGCGGGCGAAATAGATGTATTCGAAAATGCAGAAACGACGGCCCTGCGGCTGGAACGGGCGCAGGCTGTGGACGCCGTCGGAGTCGATCACGATCATTTCGCCCGGCTCGACGTCGCGGACCAGCTCGGCGCCGACGATGTCGAGCGCGCAGGTCTCGCTGGTCAGCATGTGGACGTCGCCCAGCTTGCCCAGCACCAGCGGACGCACGCCCAGCGGGTCGCGCACGCCAATCACCTTGTTGGCGGTCAGCGCCACCAGCGAAAAGGCGCCCTCGACTTGACGAACCGCTTCGATCAGCCGGTCAACCGGCGAGCCGCCACGCGCCGTCGCCATCAGATGGACGATGACTTCGGTGTCGGTGGACGACTGGAACAGGCAGCCCCGGCGGACCAATTGGCGGCGCAGGGTCTGCGCGTTGGTCAGATTGCCGTTGTGGGCCAGCGCGAAGCCGCCGAACTCGAAATCGGCGTAGAGCGGCTGAACGTTGCGGATCGAGGTGTCGCCGGTGGTGGCGTAGCGGACATGGCCGATGGCCGACGCGCCTTTCAGCTTGGCGATGATCGCCTCAGAGCTGAAATGATCGCCGACGAGGCCCAGCGTGTGCTGAAGATGAAAGCGGCTGCCGTCGAAGCTGACGATGCCCGCCGCCTCCTGACCGCGATGTTGCAGGGCGTGCAGCCCCAGCGCGGTGATGGCGCCCGCTTGCGGGTTGCCGTAGATGCCGAACACGCCGCACTCTTCGCGCAGCTTGTCGTCGTCAAACGGATGCGTCGTCAGCATCTCAAAGTCCTTCGTTAAAAGCGCCCAGTGGCAGGGGCGCCATCAGCCGGAGTCAGCGCAGCATTAAGGGTGTCAAGCGGCGCGACTCATCGCGCATTCTGAATCAGCCGTTCAAGGTCGCCGCGTTCGCGGTCCTTATAGCCGGTATCGGTTGGCGGCGCACCCCCGGTCTTCGAAGGGCTGGGCACCGGAGTCGACAGGCGGTCCAGCGCCTCCTTGGCCTCCACCGCCTGCTTGGCGCGGTCCCGCGCCATGTCCAGTTGCCCCAGGCTTTCCTTGCGCAAATTCTCCGGGACGATCTCATAGACCAGCGCCGCTCCGGTGGCGAGGAAGGGGCGGGTCTTCGCCGTTTGCAGCCATTGCGGATGTTCCGCCGTGTTCGGCACCAGCCAGATGAAGAACAGATAGGCCACCGACACCAGAACCGCGCCCTTGGCCAGTCCGAAGACAAAGCCAAGCGAACGGTCGAGCGCCGACAGGCTGGAGTTCTGCACCCCGCGCGACAGCGACCGGCCCAGAATGGTCAACACGATCAACGCGACGATGTAGATGCCGACGGACGCGATGGCGTAGGCCAGCATCTCGAACTTGATGCGCTGCTGCACCAGCGGCAGGACATAAGGCAAGGCGTACAAGGTCGCCACGCCGGCCCCCGCCCACGAGGCGACCGACAGGATTTCGGCCACCATGCCACGGGTGAAGGCCAGCAAGGCGGCCAACAGCAGCACGGCGATAACGGCGGCGTCCGCCGGGTTGATGGGAAAATTCTCCATGGCCTAACGCTCTCAATCCTCGTCGCGATGGCGCGACCGTTGTGGCCGCGCGCCCGGCTGGAACAGCGGCATCAACTCGCCCAGATGGTGGAGTTCCACCGTCTTCAAACCGTTGTCGCCGCGCCCGCCCCGCGCTCCCGTTCGTCTAGCCGGAAAAATCGCGGAGGAAAAGCCCAGCTTGGCGGCTTCCTTCAATCGGGTGTCGCTCTGGCCGACGGCGCGCACCTCGCCCGACAGGCCAAGCTCGCCAAAGACCACGGCGTCGGCGGGAACCGGCTCGCCGGTCAGCGACGACACCAGCGCCGCCGCCACCGCCAGATCCGCCGCCGGTTCGGTGATGCGCAGGCCGCCCGCCACGTTCAGATAGACGTCGTTGGCCCCGATCTGCACGCCGCAACGCGCCTCCAGCACCGCCAGAACCATGGCGAGCCGCCCCGAATCCCAACCGACCACCGCCCGGCGCGGGGTTCCCAACGGCGACGGCGCGACCAACGCCTGCACCTCCACCAACACCGGACGGGTGCCTTCCATTCCCGCGAACACGGCGGCGCCCGACACGTCGCCGCGTCGTTCGGCCAAAAACAGCGCCGACGGGTTGGCGACCTCGCCCAAGCCGCCGTCGCCCATCTCGAACACGCCGATTTCGTCGGTCGGGCCGAAGCGGTTCTTCACCGCGCGCAGGATGCGGAACTGGTGGCCGCGCTCGCCCTCGAAATAGAGAACGGTGTCGACCATATGCTCCAGCACGCGCGGCCCGGCGATCATCCCTTCTTTGGTGACGTGGCCGACCAGCAGCAGAACGACGCCGCGCCGCTTGGCGACGCGAATCAGCTCCTGCGCGCTGGCGCGGACCTGGGCGACGGTGCCGGGGGCGCTGTCCAGATTGTCCACATACATGGTCTGGATGGAATCGATGACGATGATCTCCGGCCCGTTGGTCTCGTCCAGCGAGGCGACGATGTCGCGCACGTTGGTGGCCGAGGCCAGATTGACCGGGGCCGAGGCGCAGCCCAACCGCTGGGCGCGCAACCGCACCTGATCGACCGCCTCCTCGCCCGAAACGTAGGCGCAGCGATGCTCCTGCGCCAGCCGCGCCACCGCCTGGAGAAGCAGGGTGGATTTGCCGATTCCGGGGTCGCCGCCAATCAGAATGGCCGATCCGGGAACCAGACCGCCGCCGCACACCCGGTCAAACTCGGCGATGCCAGTCATCCGGCGGGGCGGCGCGCTGCTTGACCCGGCCAGCCCGAAAAACTCCAACCGCCGCCCGCGCCCGGCGCCCAACCCCTTGGGGGCGCTGTCGGGCGCCGCCTCTTCGATCAGGCTGTTCCATTCGCCGCAGGCGTCGCAGCGCCCCGCCCATTTCGGGAAGGACGCGCCGCAGGATTGGCACACATAGCGGGTGGTGGGCTTCGCCAAAACTCGAGTGGTCCTATGAGGGCAAGACCGCCGACATATAGCAAGACCCTCCCCGGAATCCTATGGCCGAAGCCCGGAAAACGCCGGGGCTTTTTTCGGCGCGCCATGGTGGTAGGGTGGCGGCGGCGCGCGACAGCGTCGAACATTCAGATGACCGAGGGTTTCGTGGCGGATAAGGAAGGCAAGCGCATCGTCCTGCATGGACCGGAAGCGTTCGAGGCGTTGCGCAAGGCGTGCCGTTTGGCGGCGGAGACGTTGGATTACATCGGCTCCCACGTCGTGCCGGGGGTCAGCACCGGCCATCTCGACCATCTGGTCGAAACATTTCAGCGCGACCGGGGCGGCATCCCCGCCACCATCGGCTATCACGGCTACCCGAAGGCCTGCTGCATCTCGCCCAACCATGTCGTCAACCACGGCATCCCCAGCGACGACAAGCGATTGGCCGACGGCGACATCGTCAACATCGACGTGACGGTGATCCTGGACGGCTGGTACGGCGACAGCAGCCGCATGTATTTCGTCGGCGACAAGGTCGGAATCAAGGCGCGCAAGCTGGTCGATCTGACCTACCGTTGCATGATGGCCGGGATCGCCCAGGCCAAGCCGGGCAACACGCTGGGCGACATCGGCCACGCCATCCAGACCCTGGCGGAAGCCAACCGCTGTTCGGTGGTGCGCGATTTCGGCGGGCATGGCATCGGCCAAGTCTTCCACGACGCCCCGCACGTCGATCATTTCGGCAAGCCTGGAACCGGCGTTGTGCTGCAACCCGGCATGGTCTTCACGGTCGAACCGATGATAAACGCCGGGCGGCACGAGGTGAAAATCCTGTCGGACGGCTGGACCACAGTGACGCGCGACCGCTCGCTCTCCGCCCAGTTCGAGCATCAGATCGGCATCACCGAAGATGGCTGCGAGATCTTCACCCTCTCCCCCGCCGGTTTCACCCAGCCGCCCTACGGAGCCGCGCCATGAGCGACGATTCCGAAAAAGATGCGCTGAAACCCTGGAAAGTTCTCGGCAGCCGTGACCTTCTCGACGCCAGCCCTTATTTGAAGGTGCGCGCCGAAACCGTGGAACTGCCCGATGGTCGGCAGGTGGAAAGCTTCTATCAAGTGGAACAGCCCGATTACGCCCTGATGTTCGTCGAGACCGAAGACGGTCACGTCGTCATGCTGCGCACCTACAAGCACGGCGCCCGCCGCGTCAGCCTGACCTTTCCGGCGGGCGCGATTTCCCCCGGCGAGGATCCGCTGGCCGCCGCCAAGCGCGAGTTGCTGGAGGAAACCGGCTATGAATCCGACGATTGGACGGCGCTGGGCGACTATGTGGTGCAGGGCAATCATCGCGGCTGCGCCTGCCACATGTTCCACGCCAAGAACGCCCGCAAGGTGGCCGAACCCGACAGTGGCGACCTGGAGGAGATGCGGATCGAACTCCACACGCCCAAAGAGTTGATCGACGCGGCGGCGCGCGACGAATACGCCTTCCTGCCGGTCATCGCCATGCTGGGCGCCATGCTGGTGCCGGAACTGCGCGCCGGTCTGGGCATGGCGGCCAAGGGGCGTGATGGGGCGTGATGGCGGACGCGGGGAGGCCGTGTTAGCCTGACGGGGTTGTAAGCCGGAGGCTGGCATGGGCGCGCTGCGCAAACATCGGTCGATGACGATGGCCGAATTTCTCGTCTGGGAGGAGCGGCAGGACGAGCGCCACGAATTCATTCATGGCGAGATCGTCGCCATGACGGGCGGCACCGTCGCGCACAACCAAATCTCCGGCAACATCTACACAGCGCTGCGTTCAGCTTTGCGCGGCACGCCCTGCCGGGTGTTTCAGGAAAACATGAAGATTGCCGCCGACGGCTCCATCTTCTACCCGGATGTGTTCGTCACTTGCGCCCGGCTGAACGACCAGGACCGGCTGGCGAGCGAACCGACGGTGATCGTCGAGGTGCTGTCCGACAGCACGACCAACCGTGACCGCTTGGTGAAGAACTCCGCCTACCGCACCCTGCCCTCGCTGACCCAATATGTGATCGTGAACCAGCGCGTCGCCGCTGTGGAAAGCGTTCGCCGCGACGGGTCGGGCTGGCTGCACGAGGTGGTGACGGGCGAACAGGGCGTTTTGCGGATTCCGGCGCTGGGCGTCGATGTGCCGCTGTCCCTGATTTACGAGGACACGGAAACCCCCTTCGATCTGGAAAACCTGGATGAAAGCCCGGACGACGGCGCCGAGGCGACGGAGACCCGACACACCCCATGAGCACTGACATGACGCCCGACCAACTCATCGCCCTGCTCGGTCTGCAACCGCACCCGGAGGGCGGCTGTTACGTCGAGACCTACCGCGCGCCGACCGATCCGCCGGGTGGGCGGGGCAGCGTCACCGCCATTTATTTTCTGCTGACGGCGGGCGAGCGGTCGCACTGGCACAGGGTCGACGCCGTGGAAATCTGGCTGTGGCACGGCGGCGCGCCGCTGGAGCTGTCGATCCACGACGCGGCGGCCCAGACGCCGACCACCCAGCGCCACCGACTCGGCATGGACCTCAAAAACGGCGAACGCCCACAGGCGGTGGTGCCGGTGGGCGCGTGGCAGTCGGCCCGCAGTTTGGGCGCTTGGTCGCTGGTCAGTTGCACGGTGGCGCCCGCCTTTGACTTCGCGGGCTTCACCCTGGCGGCTCCGGGCTGGGAACCGCCCGGCGTCTGACCTTTCCTAAACCTAAACCGTCACTCGTCGGCGTAGGGGTTCTTGCCCTTGCGCAGCAGCAGCCGCAACGGCACGCCGGGCAGGTCGAAGCTGTTGCGCAGGTCGGCGATCAGGTAGCGCTGATAGCTTTCTGGCAGATCCAGCGGCTTGTTCACGAACAGCGCGAAGGTCGGCGGGCGGGTCTTCACCTGGGTGACGTAGCGGATCTTCACCCGGCGGCCTTCGATCAAGGGCGGCGGGTGATGGTCGAGCACGCCGCCGATCCAGCGGTTCAACTGCGCGGTCGAGATGCGACGGTTCCACACCGCGTAGGTCGACAGGATCCCATCCAGCAGCGTGTCGAGCTTGTGGCCCTTCAACGCGGAGATGGTGACGACCTTCACGCCCTTGATGTAGCCAAGCGCGGCTTCCAGCTTGTCTTCAACCTGACGCAGCGCCATGGCGCGGTCATCGACGATGTCCCATTTGTTGATCGCGATGACCAACGAGCGGCCCTCCTCGATCACCATGCGGGCGATGGTCAGATCCTGCTTGTCGAGGATCGCCTCGGCGTCCACCACCAGAACGACGACGTTGGCCATGCGGATGACGCGCAGCGTGTCGGCGACCGCCAGCTTTTCGACCTTTTCATCGACACGGGCGCGGCGGCGCATCCCGGCGGTGTCCACCAGCTTGAACCGGCGGTCGCGCCATTGCCAATCGACGCTGATGGCGTCGCGCGTCATCCCGGCTTCCGGGCCGGTCAACACGCGCTCTTCGCCGACCAAGCTGTTCAACAGGGTCGATTTGCCGACGTTCGGACGGCCAACGATGGCGATCTGAATCGGCTTGACGAGATCCTCGGCGGGTTCCGGCTGATCGCCGATGGGAATCGGACGGTCGCCGACGCTCTCGACAACCTCCTCCTCCGTCTCCTCCACGTCGCCTTCCTTGTCGTAGGGCATCAGGGCTTCGACCAGATCGGCCATCCCCTCGCCATGCTCGGCGGACAGCGGGATGGGATCGCCCAGGCCCAACTCGTAGGATTCATAAAGGCCGGACTTCGACGCCTTGCCCTCGGTCTTGTTGGCGACCAGCAGGACCGGAGTCTTGATCTTGCGCAGCAGAGCCGCGAAATGGCGGTCGAGCGGAGTCACCCCCGCCCGCGCGTCGATCATGAACAGGGCGACGTCGGCGCGCTCCAACGCCTGCTCGGTCTGGCGGCGCATCCGCGCCTCCAGACTGTCGTCGGTCACATCCTCAAGCCCGGCGGTGTCCACCACGGTGAAGGACAGGCCGCCGACATGGCCGGGGGCCGAGCGCCAATCGCGGGTGACGCCCGGCGTGTCGTCCACCAAAGCCAGCTTCTTGCCAGCCAAGCGGTTGAACAGGGTCGATTTGCCGACATTCGGCCGACCGACGAGAACGACTGTGAACGACATGGGGCCAAAGGCCTCCTAAAGCAGACAAGAACCAAGAGACATCACGAACGATCAACGGAAGGCGACGAGCGATCCATTGTCGCACAGGACATAGAGGGTGTTGTTGGCGACGACCGGCGGCAGATAGGAGGCGGCGGGCAAGGAGCGCGTCACCTCAATCTGACCATTGGCCGTGGACAGGCCCAGCAGAACGCCGTTCGACCCAGTGACCCACAGGCGGCCACCGGCCAGCACCGGACCCGCCCACACAATGGGGCCGGACTTGGCCTTAGGATCGTCGTAGCGTTCCAGCGGCGCGACCCAGCGGACGCGGCCCGCCTGACGGGTCACGGCCGCGACCTCCTGGTCGTTGGTCACGACATAGAGGTAGTCACCGGCCAGCCAGGGGGTTTGCACCCCGCCGATTTCGGTTTCCCACACGCGGTTGCCGATGCGCTGGTCGATGGCGATCATGCGGCCCGAATGGCCGATGGCGTAGACGACGCCATGATCCATCACCGGCAGACCACGAATGTCGGCCAGATTGCTCAACGCGCCGGTGCGGCGGATGGCGGCGAGGCTTTCCTGCCATGACACGCGACCGTTTTCCGGGCGCAGGCCGAAAATTTCGCCCGACGAATAGGGGGCGACCACCAGCGCGCCGTCCGCCGCCGGGCTGGCGGCTCCCAGCAGACCGGCGGTTTCCAGGATGCCCTGGTGCGACCACTGAATCTCGCCGTCGCTGGCCGACAGGGCCACCAATTGGTTGTCCAGCGTCAGAACCAAAACGCGCCCGCCCGCCACCGTCGGCGCGCCGCGCACCGGACCGGCGACGCGCTTGCGCCACAGGATCGAGCCATTGGCGGGGTCGAGCGCCATAACCTCGGCGTAGCCCGTCGCAGCGAACAGGCGACCGTCAGCGTAGGCCACGCCGCCGCCGGTGGCGCCGCCACGCTCATTCTCCGGCTTGGTGTCGACGCGCCAGACCGAACCGCCGGTGCGCTCGTTCAAGGCCGAGACATGGGCCTCCGCGTCCATGGCGAAGACGCGGCCATCGGCGATCACCGGAACGCCCAGCAGCATGCGCGAACTGCCCGACCCGGCGCCGATGTCGCCGCGCCACGCTTCCGCCGGGTTGGCTGACAAAGCGAGGTGGCCCATGGCGTGGTCAGCGACACCGCCGGGCTGCGCCCAAGCGGCGTTGACGGTCGGCGACGGAACCGTCACAGCGACGTCGGCCAGACGGGCGTCCGGCTCCACCTTGCGCTCACGAGTCAGGATCGACACGCGTTGACCTGGCAAGGGGGGATCGGCTGTTTTGCCAAACCAATCACTGACAGTGTCGCAGCCGCCCAAAAAGACGGCGAGCAGCGAAGCGGACAGAAGGGCCGAACGGCGGAGGGAGCGGGCCGTGGTCATCGTTGCCGTGGTCATCGTTCAGGTCTTGCCGTAAAGGGAAGCGAGATCAGCGGCGCGCGACCGGACACCCGCAGGCGCCAGCGCGTCGTCCGCCAGTTGCTGGAACAGGCCGCGCGCCTTGGCCGTGTCGCCGCCCCGCAGGGCGAGCACCGCCGTCAGCTCCCGCGCGGTGAAACGCCAAGGGCTGGTTTCGGCGGTCAAGGGCGCCAATTTGGCGGCGAGTTGCGCCGGATCGCCAGTTTCGACGCGCTGCATCGCCCCCAACAGGGTGGCGAGATCGCGGTACGCCGGATCGACCGAGCCGTTGGCGGCGACGCCGTCATAAACCGTGGCGGCGTCGGCGGTCTTGCCCTGACGGACCAGAAGCGCCGCCGCGTTGAATTGGGCGAGCGCGGCCATGCGAACCTCGGCCCCGCCAGCGTAGGCGGCCAGAGCCTCCACGCCCTTTTCCGGCCCCTGTTGGGTCTGCGAAATGGCGGAGACCAGCGCGGCGGTGTCCTGCTGCTGCTTGTTCTGCTGCCAATTGCGCCAAGCGGTGTAACCGCCGGTGCCGACAACCACAGCCACGGCGGCGGCGATCATGTAGCCGCCATATTGTTTGAAGACATGCTCCGCGCGGTCCCGGCGCAGATCCTCGTCAACTTCGCGGAAAATATCGCTCATGGCCCTGCGGTGCAGTCCTTGTTCGCGCGGCCGTTGGCGGCACGGGCGCTGGGTCGGGTCACGCTGAACCCACGCCTCCGGCATGACCGGAGGGGCGGTTCGGCATCATCACAGGGCCGGATAGCATTGGGTACCACGCCCGTCAAGAGCGCAAGACGCGCGCCGCCTCCGACCCCTTGGGCCGTTTTGATGAAAATCCGCGCGCAGACGCGGTTTAGACCGTCAAAGCCGATGCGGCGATCACCGCTTGGGTGCGATTTTTGACGCCCAGCGATTTGAAAATCGCGGTGACGTGAATTTTAACGGTGCCTTCGGACAGACCAAGCTCGTAGGCGATCTGCTTGTTGGATTTGCCCTGACGCAGGCAATCCAACACCTCGCTCTGACGTTGGGTCAGGCCGTAGCCGCCGTGACGCTCCAGCGGCTCTTGGAAGCGGCGGCGGATCGGCGGCTCCACCGTGGCCCCCAACGCGCCCGGCGGCACATAAATCCCGCCAGACATCACCAGATTGATCGCCCCCATCATCACCTTGACGCTGCTGGATTTGGGGATGTAGCCGGTGGCGCCATGGTCGATGGCGCTGCGGATGTCGCTTTGCGCCTCCGACGCCGACACGATGACGATGGGAACGCCGGGTTGCAGAGCCAGGACATCCCGAATGCCGGAAAACCCTGGCCAACCCGGCATGTGGAGATCCATCAAAACAACGTCAATTCCCTGATTGTCCCGGCAATGATCGAGAAGCTCGCCGAAGGTGCCCGCTTCAACGAACATCGCGTCATCCTGCAATTGTTCGAGCACGCGCCGCAGCCCTTCGCGGAACAGCAGGTGATCGTCACCGATCAAAATTTTCATGGCGCTGTTACTTTCGCTCGCCGACCCTTGCGGGCGTCGGACCCTGCGCCCAGCGCGCCCTCGTGACGCGCGGATCGACTCTCCGACGGCAACTGGTGGGATACATTGTTATCACGTTCGGTCGAGCGCCAGCATCCCAACAAGAGCCATAGGTCATTTGCTGCTTTCTTTGGCCTCATATCTTTGGTCAGGCATTTTTCAAAATCCTCCTTCCATTAGGTCATAGAAACAAATGTCAGAGACGAGGGCCTGTTCCGGCGCGACGCCGCCTTGACGGCGCTGTCGGGCTGGTGTGGTCTTTGGCCTTTGCGCGAACGGACGGCATTGAGGGGACGACATGACGGGTTGGCAGATCATCGGCGCCGCGATGGTCGGATATCTTCTGCTTCTGGCGCGCAGCGCCTGGAAGCAAGGGGAGTTTCTCCAATTTCTGCGCAGCCTCGCCATTGTCGCGTTGCTGATCGGCAGCGTCGCCGGGGTAGTGGCCGCCGCCATCGCGCTCGATTCCCCGTAAGGCGGCCCCTGCCCGCCTCGCCCGCCGCCGCGTTCCATGCCGACGCGGGATAGCGGACGAGGGGGAGCGGCGCGGCGTCACCACGCCAGGATCGGACCGATCATCGTCCAGCCATAGAGCGTCGCCAGCAGCACCGCCAACGTCACGCACTCACGCACGAAAGCCAGAACCGACATGCCAACCTCCCATGTTCGCGCTATGTTCTGATTTCATATCAGAACAAACGCCGAACTTCAATTCACATGTTCGTTCTTTGTTCCTATTTTTGCCGCACTTGTTCCTTCGTGTGCACAAAGCGGCATGGTGTCGGGATCGTTTCAAACACACCGATCCAGGGAAGGCGACGGAGCCGCCCAGCCGCTGGACGGGACCGTCGGACCCGCCGCCGAGGGCGGGCGCGTCCGACGGATGACAACCGCTTACAACGTGCCGGCGTAGGCCCCGCCGTCGAGCAGGATATTCTGTCCGGTCATGTAGCCCGCCTGGGCCGAACAGAGGAACGCGCAGGCCGCGCCGAACTCCTCAGGATCGCCGAAGCGGCCCGACGGGTTGGTCAGGCGGCGCGCCGCCATCTCCTCGTCAATGCTGCGCCCGGCGGCCTTGGCCCCGCCCTCCATCGTCTTGCGCAGGCGGTCGGTCTCGAACGGGCCGGGCAAGAGGTTGTTGATGGTGACGTTGTGCCGCACCGTCTGGCGCGACAGACCGGCGACGAAGCCGGTCAAACCCGCCCGCGCGCCGTTCGACAGCCCCAAAATGGGGATGGGGGCCTTCACCGCCGCCGAGGTGATGTTGACGATCCGGCCAAAGCGCCGCCCGATCATTCCATCCACCGTCGCTTTGATGAGGAAGATCGGCGCCAGCATGTTGGCGTCGAGCGCGCGGATCCAATCCTCGCGCTCCCAATCGTGGAAATCGCCCGGCGGCGGGCCGCCCGCGTTGTTGATGAGAATGTCGGGATCGGGGCAGGCGGCCAGCGCGGCGGCCCGCCCCTCCTCCGTGGCGATGTCGCCAACGGCGGTGGTCACGGTCACGCCGGTGGCGGAACGGATCTCGGCGGCGGTCGCCTCCAAAATTTCGGCGCTGCGGGCGGTCAGGGTGACGTGCGCGCCCTCCCGCGCCAAGGCCAACGCGCAGGCCTTACCCAACCCCTTGCTGGCCGCGCAGACGAGCGCGCGACGACCGGCGATTCCCAGATCCATGGTCACTCTCTCCCGTGTTTTGCTCCAGCGCCGCCAGCACCTCGCGCGCCAGCGGAACCGTCACCCGGCGGTGCGCCGCCAGCGAGGCGTGATCGAGCGCCGCCACCACCCGGCGGGCGGCGTCGAGCGAACGCTCCATCCGCGTCAGCAGGTAGGTGATGACCTCCAACCCCGGCCGCAACTGGCGGTCGGCGAACAGCTTGACCAGAACGGCGGCGAGCAGCGCATCGTCGGGGGCGTCCACCTCCACCGCCGGAGCGCCCTTGATGCGGGAGCGCAGATCGGCCAACCGCGCCCGCCAACGCGACGGCGCCTTGCGCGACAGCAGCAGCAGATGGCCGTTCTGCTCGCGCGCCAGATTGTAGAGATGGAACAGCGCCTCTTCCCGCGCCGGTTTTCCGGCGACCCGGTCGGCGTCCTCGACCACCACAGCGTTGGCCGAGGCGAGAAGCCCCGGCAGATCGGTCTGATCGAGCGTCTCCCCGTTGGCGATCACCGCCCGGCTGCGCGTCCGCCAGACATGGCCCAGATGGGTCTTGCCGCAGCCCGCCGGGCCATAGACGGTCAAGGCCGGGGCGGGCCAGGCGGGCCAGCGGTCGAGCCACGCCACCGCGTCGGCGTTGCTGGACGCGACGAGGAAATCCTCGCACCCCATCGCCGTCCGGTGGCCAAGGTCGAGCGGTATCTGCGCCGGGGCGCTCATCAGCCGGTTTCCATCAGCGCTCTGGCTCCACGCCGCGATAATAGCTGCTGCTGAGATACTGGCGCAGGGCGAAGCGGGTCAACACGCCGATCACCGCCGCCACCGGAACCGCCAGCAGCACGCCCAGGAAACCAAACAGGCTGCCCCCGGCCAGCAAAGCGAACATCACCCAAACCGCGTGCAACCCGACCTTGTCGCCGACCAGCTTCGGGGTCAGGACGTTGCCCTCCACCGCCTGCCCGAACAGGAAAATCCCGACGACGATGGCGACTCGCCACAAATCGTCAAACTGCAACAAGGCAAGCCCGGTGCTGACCACGAAGCCGAACAGCGACCCGACATAGGGAATGAAAGACAGCAGGCCGGACAGAAGCCCGATGACCAGACCGAAATCCAGCCCGGCCACGGTCAGCCCCACCGCGTAAAAGGCGCCCAGCACCAGACAGACCGACGCCTGCCCGCGCACAAAGCCGGACAGCGTGACGTTGACCGCGTCCGCCTGCTCGCGCACCGCCTCGGCGTGGTGGCGCGGCAGCCAGCCATCGACCTTCTCTATCATCACGTCCCAGTCGCGAAGCAGATAAAAGGCGACGATCGGCGTGATGAACATCACCGACAGCACGTCGAACAGGGCCAAGCCGCGTGACAGGATTCCAGTGATGACGTTGGCGATCCATCCGGCCACGTCGCCCGCGTAATTGCCCGCCGCCGCGCGCAGACGCTCCACATCGGCGGGCGGCAGGCGATGGACCAGCCGGTCGAGCGCGGGCAAGGCGCGCTCTTTCACCACCGCGACGTAGTTCGGCAGCACCTGCAACAAATGGGTGGTCTGCCCCTGGACCAGCGGCACCAGCAGCAGGACCATGACCACCAGAATCAACAGGAACCCCAGCAGAACCAGCGACGTCGCCAGCCAGCGCGGCAGGCCCAGCCGCTCCAGCCGGTCCACCGTGGGGTCGAGCAGATAGGCGATGGCCAGACCGACCACAAAGGGCAGCAGCATGTTGGACAAAAGCCACAGGGCCAGAACAAACAGCCCCAACCCAATCAACCAGAAGCGGAGCTGTTTGGCCGGAGTCACGCGACGCCCCCATGGCGGTTGAACAGCAGCGCGGCGCGCTGGGCGTAGGCGACGCCGGACAGCGCCGTCGTCGCCGTGCAGGCGTAAACCAGCGCGTCCACCACCTCCATCCCAAACAGATGGAGTTCCGGCAGCCCCAGCGCCGGGGGGGCCAGCACGGCGGCGGCCAGCGCGATCTGAACCACCGTGTTCAGCTTGCTGACGATCAGCGGCTGCATCGCCAGCGTTTCCTTCAGCGTGAACAGCAGGATGACGCCGCCGACGATCATCACGTCGCGAAACACCACCATCATGACCAGCCACAACGGAATCTGCCCGACATAGGACAGCGCGACATAGACGCCGATGATGAGCGTCTTGTCGGCCAGCGGGTCGAGATAGCCCCCCAACACCGTTTGCGCCCGGAATAGGCGGGCGATGGCCCCGTCGAGCGCGTCGGACACCCCCGCCGCGACGAACAGCCAGAAGGCCCACTCCATCCGCCCGGTCAGGATCATGTACATCGCCAGCGGCACCGCCAGGATGCGCAGAAAGGTGATGATGTTGGGAACGCTCACTTACTGGACGCTCTTGGCTGGAAGGGTTCCCAGGTCGCGCGGCGGCGCGCCCAGCCCGCCGGACGAAGTCGCCGAAGCGCCCATGGGCGCGGTCGGGGCCAGCGCGGACGGCGCGCCGAGCGGCGCGGCCATGGCCTCGCCGCCGCTGCGCGGCAGCAGGGTCAATTGCCAGTCGGTGGACACCGCGCCCGGAACCGACGCAGGAGCGGACGGCGAGGTTGAGGACGGCGCGCGGGTCAATGACAGGTCGCGTTTGGCCAGCGCTTGCGCCAGCCGGTCGGCGTCGCCGCGATGGGTCAGCGTCACCAGGGCGGCGCTGCGGGTCATGGATTGCAAATCCGTCCGGGTCACGGCGGCGAAGCCGGTCAGGCGCTTGCGCACCTCGACCCAATCGGCGGCGGCGGCCAGCGGCACGCGGACCAGCGTCGATTGTTCCGGCCCGGAGGCCATCACGTTGTCGCGCCGCCACGCCTCGTCCAACTGCGCGCCGACCGTCGCCACCGCACGGGTCAGCACGTCGCCCGCCGCCGCGTCGAGCTTGACGCTGACGGTCTGCGCGTCGCGCGTCCCATCCAGGCCGTAGCGGGTCAGATCGACGCTCAACCCGCGCGCCGGATCGGCCCCGCCGCCGGGCAACTCCACCCGCGCGACGATGACGCCGCCCGCGTGGTAACGCTGGGCGATGCGGGCCAACGCCTCGGGGTTGCCCGCGATGGCCTCCTCCGTGCCGATGGCCTGGGCGTCGGCCAACTCGCCGTCCGGCACCACCAGCGGCACCAGCGAGGACGCGGCGGGGCGCTCCTCCCACGCGGCGCGCCAGGGGGTGCGGTCTTCCCACAGCAGGGCGCGTCCAGCGGTCATCGTCACCGGCAAAACGACGAAGGGCTTGGCGGGCGGCTCGACATATTGGCTGTTGCCGGTGAGGCTGCCGCCAATGACGTCGCGCACCGCGTTGGGACGGAAACGCACGGTGATCGACCCGACATATTGGGTGGCGGAGACCTTTTCCTCGTCGATCTCGAAGCCCTGGACCAGCTTGGCCAGCTCCGTTTCCGGCAGCTTCGGCGCGGGGCCGCCGGTGGGGACGAGGCGCTTGTAGAGTTCCGTCCACGCCCGGCTCTGCGCCTCGCGGATCGCGGAATCGCGGGCGCTGTTGGCGTTGGCTGCGGTGATGTCCACCTTGACCCCCGACACGGCGAAGGCGTCGGCGGCGGTGTTGGCCGTCGGCGCGCTGGACGGCAAAGGAGAGGCGGCGGGAGACGCCGCGCCGAAGGGCTGCCCTTGCGTGATCGGCGCCGGAGTCGTCTGCGCCAGAGCGGAACCGCCCGACAGGGCGCAGGCGACGGACAGGGCGGTGAGACCCGCAAACAGCGGCGCGCGACGGCGGTGGAGCATTGCAATGCCTTCCGATTCGAGTATGTTCGGCCCGAGCCAACGGCTCGGTATATAGCCCAGCTCAAGCGAGGATACCATCAGCACCCAGTCCAACAACATGTCCGACGCCTACAAGCAGGCTGGTGTGGACATCGACGCGGGCAACGCGCTTGTCGAAGCGATCAAGCCTCTTGCCCGCTCCACCGCGCGTTCCGGCTCCGACGCGGGCCTGGGCGGTTTTGGCGCGCTGTTCGATCTGCGCGCCGCCGGCTATCAGGATCCGCTTCTCGTCGCCACCACCGATGGCGTCGGCACGAAGCTGAAGGTCGCGATTCTGGCGAACCGCCACGACACGGTCGGCATCGATCTGGTGGCGATGTGCGTCAACGATCTGGTCGTGCAGGGGGCCGAACCGCTCCTGTTCCTCGACTATTACGCCACCGGCAAGCTGGACGTGGCCGCCGGTCGCGCCATCGTGTCGGGCATCGCCGAAGGCTGCCGTCAGGCGGGCTGCGCGCTGGTCGGCGGCGAGACCGCCGAAATGCCCGGCATGTATTCCGAAGGCGACTATGACCTCGCCGGTTTCTCGGTCGGCGCGGTCGAACGCGAACACGCGCTGACCGGCTCCACCGTGCAGGCGGGCGACGTCGTTCTTGGTCTGGCGTCCAGCGGCGTGCATTCCAACGGCTATTCGCTGGTCCGCAAATTGGTTGACGCGTCGGGCCTTGGCTACGACTCGGCCTGCCCGTGGGACGCCGCGATGACGCTGGGCGAAGCGCTGCTGACCCCGACCCGCATCTATGTGAAGAGCACGCTGAAGGCCGTGCGCGCCGGAACCGTGCGGGCGATGGCCCACATCACCGGCGGCGGCCTGATCGAGAACATTCCGCGCGTTCTGCCCGATGGGTTGGGCGTGACGCTGGACGCCGGGACCTGGTCCCTGCCCCGGGTGTTCTCCTGGCTGATGAAGACCGGCGGCATCGCGCCGTTCGAGATGGCCCGCACCTTCAACGTCGGCCTCGGCATGGTCGTCGTCGTTCCGGCGGACAAGGTCCAACAGGCCATCGACATCCTGACCGAGGGCGGCGAGACGGTCTTCACCGTCGGGACCGTCACCGCGCTGAAGGATGGCGAGCCGCGCGTCACCGTGACCGGCATGGAAACGGCCTGGGCATGACGTCAGCGCCAAAGCTGAAGCTGGGCGTTCTCATTTCGGGCCGGGGCAGCAATTTGCAGGCGTTGATCGACGCCTGCGCCGCCCCGGATTTCCCGGCGGAGATCGTTCTGGTCCTGTCGAACAAGGCCGACGCCTTCGGGTTGGAACGCGCCGCCAAGGCCGGGATTGCGACGGCGGTGATCAGCCACCGCGACTTCCCCGGCGACAAGGCGGCGTTCGAAACGGCGATGGACGCCCAACTGCGGCAGGCTGGCGTTCAACTGGTCTGTCTGGCGGGCTTCATGCGGCTGCTGTCGCCGCTGTTCGTCACGCTGTGGAACGACGCGCTCATCAACATCCACCCGTCGCTCCTGCCCTCCTTCAAGGGGCTGGACACGCACGAGCGGGCGTTGGAAACCGGCGTGCGTTTCCATGGCTGCACCGTGCATTACGTGCGGGCGGAGATGGACGCCGGGCCGATCATCGCGCAGGCGGCGGTTCCCGTGCTGCCCGGCGACGACGCCCACGCGCTGGCCGACCGCGTGCTCGAATCGGAGCACGCACTCTACCCGCACGCTGTCCGCCTGATCGCCGAGGGGCGCGCCCGCGTCGATGGCGCGGTCGTGCGGATCAACGGCGTTTCCCAGGAACTGGCCTCCTCCATCAACCCGCCCCTATAAAGGCGAGCGGGTTGGTTGGTTTTTGTTGCGCTTCGCCCATTCGTGGGCAGAATTGTCGGCAACACAAACCAAAGGAGGGTTCTTGAGATGGCGGCTGTTGGTTCCCCGACCCCGGTCAGCGACGATCTGGTCCGCACGCACATGCAGGGCTGGCTCGCCTTCACGCAGTTCGTGAAGATCGGCACCGGCGGCGTTGTCGCCCTTCTGGTTCTGATGGCGATCTTTTTGCTGTGAAGCCGCTGACGGCGTTTCCCCCCGGTCGCCGACCGATGGGGAAACGCCGTCGCGCGCCTCACGCCGCGACAGGCCTTACGCCGCGACAGGCGGCTTCACGAAATGCTGGTGGCCGTGGTCGCATTGGCCGCGCGCGTGCTTGTCGTCGCAGCTTTCCTGCGAGGTCAAACCGATCCAGGCGTGCAGCGTCGCCGGATCAAAGCCCGCCTCGCGGCGGTCGCCCGATTCCAGCAGCGGGCGGCGAATCAAATCACGGTCGGCCAACATCGCGTCCAGCGCCGCCGCCTCGTCCAAATCGTCGGGCGTCACCGCGCCGCTTTTGACCGCGACGGCCCGGCGGTTGAACCACGCCCCAACCTCCTTGTCGCCAAAGAAGGCGCGCAGCTCCGCCGCGCTCAAGAGCGCCGTCTCCAGATCGCGTTCGATCAGGCTGTGGCCAGCCGCCTGCAACTGAAGCTTCTGCTTGGCGTTCGCCGTGCAGCCGGTCAACCCGTAGAAAATCACCTCAGCCATCGCGTGCGCTCCGCATAGGGGGTGGTCCGAAAGGGGCAATCAGGACCAATTCCGTCCAGTCTAACGGCAGCGCGGCATGAAAAAGGGCGCGACAGAATGCCGCGCCCACATTTTTTGTAAGGGTATTTACCGCAGGCGCTTATTTCGCCAGCCGCTTCAACGACTCCTCGACATACTGGTTGGTGAAGGTCTTGGACAGGTCGATGGAGGCCGCCGCCACCGCCGGGTCGAACGCCTTCAGCACCTTCAGCGCCGCGTCGGCCCCATCCTGGGTGAAACGACCGTCGGGCGAGTAGGTCGGCTTGGAATGCTCGAACGCCTGGGCGTAGAGCGTCTTGTTGCCGAGGAAATACTCCTCCGGCAGCACCTTCAGCACCTCCTCCGTGCTGGCCTTGTTCAGCCACAGCATCGTCTTGACGAAGATGTCCGACAGGGCTTGCGTGGTCTTCGGGTTGGCCTGGATGAAAGCCGCCGTGGTGTAGAGCACCGCCGCCGGGTACGGCCCGCCATAGACGTCCAATGTGCCTTTTTCGGTGCGGGTGTCGGCGATGACGGCGATGTCGCCATCGGCTTCGGCCTGGCTGATGACCGGATCAAGGTTGGAAATGGCGTCGATGTCGCCGCGCTTGATCGCCGCCACGGCGCTGGGACCGCCGCCGACGCCGATGATCGACACGTCGTCCGGCTTCATCCCTTCCTTGGACAACAGGTAATTGACCATGAAGTTGGTGGAGGAGCCGGGCGCGGTGACGCCGATCTTCTTGCCCTTCAGATCCTTGATTGAGGCGATGGTCCCGGCCTTTTTGACCGAGGCCAGAACGATGCCGGGGTAACGGCCCAACTGGGTCACGCCGACGATGCTCTGCCCCTTGGCCTGCATCTGGATGGTGTGGTCGTAAGCGCCGGTGACGACGTCCGCCGAGCCGCCGACCAGCGCTTGCAGGCTCTTGGCCCCGCCGCCGAAATCGCTGATCTCGACGCTCAGCCCCGCCTCTTTGAAATAGCCCAACCGTTCGGCCAGGGTCAGCGGCAGATAATAGAGCAGCGGTTTGCCGCCGACGGCGATCTTCAACTCTTTCTTTTCCAGCGCCTGCGCGTTGGCCGAACCGGCCGCGCCCAAGGCCAAGGCCACAGCGGCGGCGGCGATCAAAGTCCTGAAGCCCATGGGGCGATCCTCCCGACAATCAACGTTAATGGGTGGTTTGCGCCTCTTGCGGGCGCCAATGCAGCAGACGTTTTTCGGCCATCGTCACCGCCGAATCGATGGCGACGACGAAGATGGTCAGCACCAGCATGCCGGAAAAGACGCCGACCGTGTCGAACACGCCTTCGGCCTGATGGATGCGGTAGCCAAGACCGGCGGACGAGCCGAGATACTCCCCGACCACCGCGCCGACCATGGCGAAGCCGACGGCGGTGTGCAGGGAGGAAAACACCCAGGACAGGGCCGACGGCAGATAGACATGGCGGAACAGGTGGCGGGAATTGGCGCCCAGCATGCGGGCGTTGGCCAGCACCACCGGGCTGACCTCCTTCACCCCCTGGTAGACGTTGAAGAAGACGATGAAGAAGACCAGCGTCACCCCCAACGCCACCTTGGACCAGATGCCCAGCCCCAGCCACAGGGCGAAAATCGGGGCCAGCACGACGCGCGGCAGGGCGTTGACCGCCTTGATGTAGGGGTCGAACACCACCGAGACCAGCGGCGCGCGGGCGAACCAGAAGCCGAAGGCGATGCCCGACACCGTGCCGATGACGAAGGCCAGCGCCGTTTCCAGCAGCGTGATTCCCAAATGATACCAGATGACGCCGGAGGCGAAGTCCTTGACCGTGCGCTCCAGCACCGCCAGCGGCGTGCCGAAGAAAAACGGGCTGAGCAGGTTGGTGGTCACGGTCAGGACGTGCCACAGCAGGAAGAAGCCGACCAGAACCGCGACCTGCAACAGCAGGATGACGGGACGGCTCGGCAGACGCTTGGCGTGGGATCTCATGATGTCGTCACCGCAGCTTGGTCTGGGCGTAGCCCTTCAGCACTTCGTCGCGCAACTGGCCCCAAATCTCTTTGTGCAGCGCCAGAAATTGCGGGGTCATGCGGATTTCCGCCACGTCGCGCGGGCGGTCCAGGGTGATCTTGTACTCGCCGATCAACCGCGATCCCGGCCCCGCCGACAGCACCAGCACCCGGTCGGACATGGCGATGGCCTCCTCCAGATCATGGGTGATGAAGACCACCGATTTGCGATCCGCCGCCCACAGATCGAGCAGCTCATTTTCCATCATCTGCCGGGTCTGGATGTCGAGCGCTGAAAACGGCTCGTCCATCAAGACGATCTTTGGATCGACGATCAGGGTCTGGGCCAGCGCCACCCGCTTGCGCATCCCGCCGGACAACTGGTGAGGAAAGCGGTCGCCGAAGCCGTCCAGCCCAACCCGCGCCAACCACGGCCCAGCGCGGTCCAGCGCCTCGCGCTTGGGCACGCCGCGAAACTCCAGCCCGACGGCGACATTCTCCAGCGCCGATTTCCAGGGCATCAGCGCTTCGGCCTGAAACATGTAACCGGCCAGCGGGTTGATCCCCGTCACCGGCTGGCCAAAGCTCAGCGCCCGGCCCTCGCTGGGCCGCAGCAACCCGGCGGCGACGTTCAGCAGCGTGGATTTCCCGCTGCCGGTCGGCCCGACGATGGAAACGAACTCGCCGTCCGCCACCGTGAAGCTGGCGTTCTGCACGGCGGTGTAGGTGCGCCCGCGCCCGTCGGGCGATGGAAAAATGCAGGTCACGCCCTCCAAACTGAGAGCGGGCGCCGTCGCGGCGGCCTCGGCCATGGGTGGAACGTCCTTCCTTGTTGGGGGCGCGTCATGCGGGCCGCCATACTGGCCGATGCGACGCGTCGGGGCAACATGGTCCGTATGGCTCACAATCCGTTCGGACGCTGAACGAAAGGCCAGCCGCCTTCCTTATTTTTTCACCTGATTTTGTAGAGATAATGATTTAATAAACACACTCATGTTGGAGACTGGCGATGGCTCACGATTCGGAAAACAGTGTGAAATATGATGGCGGCGAGGCGCTGGCCGAATCCCTGGCGGCCAATCTGCGCCGCTTCCGCTTGAGCCAAGGCCTGTCGGTCGAACGTCTGGCCGCGCTGTCCGGCGTCGATCCGCGCGATCTGACCGCCATCGAACAGGGCCTGACCGTGCCGACCATCGCCTTGCTGTGGAAGGTGACGCACGCGCTGGAGATTCCCTTTTCCAGCCTGTTCAGCGTCGGGCAACCGGCGAGCACCACCGTGCTGCGCCGGGCCGAGTCGAAGATTTTGACCTCGCAGGATGGCCGTTTCACCTCGCGCGCGCTGTTTCCGTTTGAGGGCGAACGGCATGTCGAGTTCTACGAACTCCGCCTCGCCCCCGGCGCGGTGGAGTTGGCCGAGGCGCACGCCGACGGAACCACCGAAAACATCACCGTCGCCCAAGGGTCGGTCGAAATCGTCACCGGCGACGGGCAGCACCGTCTGGAAAGCGGTGATTCCATCCTGTTCGAAGCCGACGCGCCGCACGCCTACCGCAACAACGGCGACGGCGAAGCGGTGCTGTATCTGGTGATGAATTACGCCGAACCGTTGATGGCCTGATCTTGCCGCGCGTCAGCCACGTTGCGGCTGTTTGTCATACCGGGGTAGACTAAACCGAGGTGACGACAACCCAAGGCGAGAGGGGCAGCATGACGGGCCGATCAACCCGCCCGACGGCGCTTTCCACCGCTTGGTCGTTGTTTCTTCTGATGATCGTCGGGATCACCGGCGGATCGTCGGCGTTCGCGGCCACCACCATCAAGGTCGGCGCCTACGAGTTTCCACCCTATGTGTCGGACACCGGGCCGGGCGTGACCCAGTCCTTCCTGGATCTGCTGAACGCCAACCAGGATGAGTTTCGCTTCGAGCCGGTCGCGACCTCCCCCCAGCGCCGTTACGAGGATCTGGAGCAGGGCCGTTTCGACGCCATCGCTTTTGAAAGCCTCGCCTGGGGGTGGGAGAAACGCCCCGTGGACGCCACCCGCGTCTTCCTGCGCGACGCCGAGGTTTTCGTCGCCAAGGCGGGACCGGGCGTCGACCAATCCTTTTTCAACACGCTGGACGGCAAAACGATTCTCGGGCGGCTCGGCTATCATTACGCCTTCGCCGATTTCAACGCCGATCCGAAATATCTGGAGAGCCAGCACCGCATGCGGGTGACGGTCACGCATGAGGGGAATGTGCGCAATGTGGTGGCCGGTCGGGCCGCGCTGGCCATCGTCACCCGCTCCTTCCTCAACCGCTTCCTGAAATCGGACCCGGAGTTGGCGCGCAAACTTCTGGTGTCGGAACGCACCGACCAGATTTACGAGCACACCATTCTGGTCCGACGCGGCGCGCCCGTTTCGACGGCGTGGCTGAACGGGTTGTTGGATCGGTTGGACGCCGCCGGAAAGCTGGACGCCCTTTGGAACGACAGCGGGATCGCCACACGATGAAGCGCCACAAACCCCGCGCCCCCATCTGGCGGGGCGGTTCCCTGTTGGCGCGCGTCAGCGCCACCATGCTGGCCGCCACAATCGCCATCGGGCTGGTCGCCGTCGCCCTGTCGGCCCGCATCGTTGGCGGGCAGCGCCATCAGGATTTGCTGCGTCGGGCCGAACTGGTGGCCGCCACCCAGGCCGACGCGCTGAGCGGCCCGGTGTGGGAGTTGGACGAGCGCGCCGTTCAGGGAACCATCAACGCGCTGCTGGAGCGCGACGCCGCCATCCGCGCCATCGCCGTGTTCGAGGCGAATCGCCCCGCTCCGCTGGCCCGCGCCGCGTCGTCCGCGTCGTCCGCGCCGCTTGGCGACCCGGCGGACCAGTTGCGGATCGAACGCCCGATCCATCTCAACAGCCGTGACGGGCGAACCGAAACCGTTGGCCGCCTGGAGATCGTCTATTCAACCGCCGAGGTGTGGCGAGCCACGCTGGACGCCCTGTTCCCGGTGGTCGGGCTGCTGCTGCTGTCGTTGCTGGCCGCCATCGGGGTGTTGGGCCTCACGCTGAACCGGATCATCCTGCGCCCGCTGCGCCGTCTCACCCAGTTGGCCCGCGCCATGGCGCGCGGCGACTATGGCGCCCGCATCGACAGCGCGCGTGGCGACGAAATCGGGGTGCTGGCCGACAGCTTCAACCGCATGGCGGAAACCGTTCAGGAGCACACCCAAACCCTGGAAACCCGTGTTCAGGAGCGGACGGAGGCGCTGGCCGCCACCAACCGCGCCATCATGGACAGCATCAACTACGCGCAGTTGATCCAATCCTCGATCCTGCCGCCCCCGGACAGCCTGGACGCCGGGTTGAGCGAGCACGCCATCCTGTGGCGCCCGCGAGACGTGGTCAGCGGCGATTTTTATCTGTGCCGACAGACCGCCAACGGCTTCGTCATCGCGGTGGCCGATTGCACCGGCCACGGCGTTCCCGGCGCTTTCATGACGATGACCGCCAGCGCCATGCTGAACAACGCCATCGACCAGTTCGGGCCGGAGGATCCTGCGGCGATCCTGGCCGCCGTGGACGCCAAGGTCCGCACGACCCTGAACCAGGATGGCGAGGCCCGCACGCTCGCCCAACGCTTCGACAATGGCCTGGACCTCGCCATCTGTCATGTGATCCCGAACGAAAGCCGCCTGACGTTCGCCAGCGCCCGCATTCCCTTGCTGATCGTCACCGCCGAGGGCGTCGCCGAATTGCGCGGGGATCGCGAAAGCTTGGGCTACCGACGCCTCTCCGACACACAATCCGCCCGCTTCTCCAACCACAACATCCCCTTGCGATCCGGTCAGAGTTTTTTCCTGGCTACCGATGGCTTGACCGATCAAAATGGCGGCGATCTTGGTCGACGATTTGGCAAACAACGTCTGCGCGACGAGTTGATCCACAGCCAGGACAAGCCGCTGGATCTTGTGAAAGCGATGCTGGAACACACCCTCGACAGCTTCCAGAACGGGCGAGGACAGCGCGACGACATCACGCTGTTCGGATTCCGCGTGCGGTTGCCGGATTGAGACGCAGCGGCGGCCCCCGTTCCATCAACACCCAGAAGCGGCGCTTTCGTGCTGACCTGTGTTACAAAAATATTATCAGATATGACATCTTGTGTCGGCGCACTTGCGCAATTCACATGTTTTGATGCAACAACATTCTAGAGTATGCTCCATCCGGTCCGATGGCAGAAGGAAATGAGAGTATGGCGGCGCCAACGATCATCGTGGTCGAAGATGAAAACTCCTTACGATCCGACATGGTCGAGTATCTTGGAAATTGCGGGTTTGACGCGGTTGGCGCGCGGAGCGGCGCCGAACTTGATGGGCTTTTGAGCCAACGGACGGCGTCGGTCATCATTCTTGACGTCAACCTGCCAGACGAGGATGGATTCAAGATCGCCGCACGGCTGCGCGATGGGCATGGCGTCGGCATCATCATGGTGACGGCGCGCGGCACGACGGTTGACCGCGTGGTTGGGCTGGAAATCGGCGCCGACGCCTATCTGGTGAAACCGGTTGAACTGCGGGAGTTGGAAGCCCAGGTTAAATCCCTGTTGCGCCGACTGAGCGAACACAACGCCGAACAACCCCAGCCTCCCTGTGGGCCTGCCGCGCCGTCTGACAGCGCTGGAGAACTGAGCGAAGACGCGCGTTGGACGCTTGACCCGACCGAATGGGCGTTGACCAGCCCCACCGGAATCCGCATTGGCCTGACCAGCATGGAAATGAAGCTGACCAGCCTGTTGGCTGGACAGGCGCGCAAACCAGCAACCCGCGATCAAATTTCCCAGGCGCTCTACAATCGACGCTGGAATCCCGAAGACCGCTCCATCGACACTGTGGTCGGTCGCCTGCGCCACAAGGTGGAGGCGACCATTGGCGGCGCCGCGCCGCTAAAGTCGGTTCATGGTGTCGGTTATGTCTTCTCGGCCCCCGTGCGCATTCTGGGTGGAGCGGCCTAACTAAAGCGAAGCCCGCTTCGGCGTCAGTCCCGCTCCGGCGTCTGCCGTGGAAACAGCAGGACAAAGCGGGTTCCCTGATCGACGGCGCTCTCCACCGTGATGCTGCCCTTCAGGGCGCCAACCACCAGATTGTGGACGATGTGCAGCCCCAGCCCGCTGCCGCCACGCCCCCGGCGGGTGGTGAAGAAGGGTTCAAACACCCGCGCTCGATTTTCCTCCACCATGCCCTGACCATTGTCGGAAAAGCGCAGACGGACCCAATCAGAATCGGGTTGTTCAACCTCGATCGCCATCAAGCCAACCCGCCCGTTCGGGAAGGCGTGGGTCAGCGCGTTCATCACCAGATTCGCCAAAATCTGCGACAGAACCCCGGGATAGCCGTCCAACTCCAGATCCGGCGGGCAGAGCACCGACACGGTGTGCCCAAGCGGGCGCAATTTGGGCTGTAGGCTGACCAGCGTTTCCTGAATGTAGGTGCCCAGATTGAACCGACGACGCTCCGCGCTGGCCCGATCCACCGCAACTTGCTTGAAGCCGGCGATAAGCTGGGCCGCCCGTTGGCAATTGGCCAGAATGAGATCGGTGGTGTCCCCGGCGGTCGCCAGATAACGGGAAAAATCACCACGGCTGACCGCCCCCTCATCCGACAGGCGCTTCAATCGCGCGGTCGCGTCGGCCAGATGCGAGGCGCAGGACACGGCGATGCCAACCGGCGTGTTGATCTCATGAGCGACCCCGGCCACCAGCGCGCCCAACGAGGCCAGCTTCTCGGCCTGAATGATGGCCTCTTGCGCTTCGCGCAAATGCTCAAGCGCGGTTTCCGCCTCAAGTCGACGGCGTTCCAATTCTTGGTTGGCGGTTCCAAGCTGGGCCTGAAGCCGGTCGCTGACGCGGACCAAACGACGCTGTTCGCGCGTGCTGCGCTGAAAGGCGTCCACCAGCGCCTCAAAATCACTCACGCAGTCGGGCGCGACGACCGCCAAAGTCTCCCCCAGCGCACGGGCCTTCTCAATGGCCTGTTCCTCGGCTGCGAAGAGATTGAATTTCATCCGATGGCACCACTGGGAACGTCGCGCAGGGAAAAGGCGACGTAGCGCAAATCTTCGGAGAAATCCTCTCCCAACTCACGCATTGATTCATCGTTCTCTTCGTAACACCAGGACACGGAAACCGGACGGCCAAGCTTCGCCACCGCCTCCAGCATCTGAAAGATGTTCATCAACACTTTTGCGCTGGAGCTGTTGAAATAGAGAAGCTCCATGTCAAAGCGGATGGGGCGATCATCGGGTTCGGCAAGATAAGCGCGCAGCGCGGTGAAGATTGGACCAAAGAAGGTGGCCACATCATCGGGATAGGATTCGCCGTGCAACCGTAAATGCCCGGCGGCGAAATCAAAGGTCACACCCGGCGTGCGCCCGGTGGCGGGAATGTTGAGAGAGTCCATTGCTGTTCGCCTGTGTCCCGCTGCGGCCGTCAGATACGGACCTTGAGGCAAAAAAAACTCCGCTCCGCGTCCATCACATCAAAATCATAGTCGATGGGTTCGCTGGCGCGTCGCGCAATATCAATCAGGCCGATGGTCGCCCCCCGGCTGCCATCCTCCGGCTCTTCACGCAGTTGCTCGCGGTAATAGGTCTTGATCCCCTCACGATCCAAACTGCGCAGATGGTCCAAGCGCTCACGCAGACGCGGAACATCGGCGTTGTGAACCGTGTTTCCGCAAACGATGAAGACCTTGTTCTGCTCCATGCCAATCGTCACCATCCCGGCGCTCAGTTCAATCGCGCGCGTGGTGGCGCCCGTAACCTTTTCCGCCGAATAGCGGATGATGTTCTGCATTTGCTCAACAAAGACGGCAAACACCCGCCGCACCGTTGGCGCGTCGGTTTCCTCCAACGTCATCTTTTCCCGCAGGGCCTCTCCCAAAGAATAGAGAATACCTTCGGACAAATACCCGCTGAACGAGAACACAATTCCCTTTTCGTCAAGGTCGCGTTTGATCGCTGCGTATTGCTGAGCAAGCATGGGGCAACGCTTTCTGGAGCGAATCAGAGGCCGAAGACGTCAACATCCGTTCAACGTCATCGCATAGCCTGCAAAATATGTCATCGTCCTTGGAAAAGGGCCATACGATTCATGCAGCTTCGTTTACGCCTACGCCATCACCGGCAGGATGACGCGAAAGTTTGATCCGATTCCCGGCGTGCTGTCCACGGCGACGGCGCCGCCATGCAAATGGGCAATTTGTTGCACCGTGTGCAGGCCGATGCCGGTGCCCGGCACGCCGACCGCGCTGGTTCCCCGGAAAAAGCGCTCGAACAACCGAGGGATTTCACATTTGGGAATGCCGCGCCCTTGATCGGCCACCTCAATCACGGCCATCGCCCCGTCCGTGTGGCCACGCAACGTGATGGCGCTGCCAGAATTTGAATATTTGACCGCATTGGTGATGAGGTTCGCCAAAACCAACCCGACGAGATGAGCGTCCACCTCCGCCTGCGCTGGCAGAGCGGCAAGATCGAAATCAAAACGGCGATCCGGATAGGCCACTTGAAATGGGTTGACCACCGTCAGGATCAGGGCCGCCAAATCAACTGGGCCACGCTCCAGAACCAGGGCGTTGCTTTGCAAACGCTCGTCGGTGAGATGGGAGTCGATTAGCCCGGTCAGGCGTTGAACGCTGCCCCGGATGACCGAGAGTCGTTCCAGCATGTCCGGCCCCGCCTGCTCGGCCCGCATGGCCAGAAGCTGGGCGGCGCTGTCGATGATCGCCAAGGGGGTGCGGAATTCATGACTGACCATGCCAAGAAACTGGCTCTGGTTTTCCTTGGCCCCAAGTTCGCGTTCCAGCGCCCGCTCAGCCCGCTCCTTCGCCAAAATCAGCGCCCTCTGGTTGGTCGCGAGTTCCGCCGTCCGGGCCTCAACCCGGTGTTCCAACGAGCGGTTCAGAGTGATGAGTTCTTCATACAAACACACATTGTCGAAGCCGATAGCCACGCGGTTGCAGAACAGTTCCAACAAGCGGTGTTCGTCGGCGGTGAAGGGTTCGGCCCGCTCCAACACCAGAATCGTCTTGCCATGCTCACGCGTGCGGAACACCAGAACGCAATGCCCACCACCATAGAGGTTGTTGTGTGACTGATAAGCCGTCTCAATGGCCGCCGCCAAAGCTGGTGACAAGGCCTCGGCGATGGAAAGCCCGACGGCGCGGGTGTGGCGCCCGATTCCAGCCACCACCACAGTGTGCGACAGGCCATCCCCCCGCTCCGTCTGACGACAGGCCAGAATTGCCGGAACACTGCCGGGATCGACGACGTGGGACAATTGTTCAACCAGTCTTTCGACAAAAGCTCGCATCGAACGCAGTTCAAACAGCGAAGCCGAGGCGTTGAGAATGCGCTCCAGCCCCAGCCGGTTCCGCTCAATGGTCACAATATCGCGCCACGCCCGCAGGGCGCTGACCAGCGTCGTGAACAGGCGTTGAGCCGTCAATTCGCTCTTCGCTTTGTAATCATTGATGTCATAGCCAACGATCACATCACGTTCGGGGGCCTGTCCCGGTTGGCCGGTGCGCAAAATGATTCGCATCCGCCGATTTGCCAGATCATCGCGGATGTAACGAACCAACCGCAGCCCGGCATCCTCGGTTTCCATCACCACGTCGAGCAGAGCCACCGGCAGATCGGGCCGCTCGGCCAAAATGACTCGAGCCTCCGCCGCCGATAGGGCGCCGACCACCTCGAACGGACGGCCATCGAAATCGAAATCGCGCAGCAGCACCGCCGTCATGGCGTGGACCTGGGGATCGTCATCAACGACCAGGATCGGCCAGGGATCTCCGCTTGGGCGTGGTGGGCGTGCAGCCGCCGCGTCGTCGGCGTCGTTCCCGAACAGAGGCTCGTCGTCCCACGCCATCTTTGCAACCACCCTTTCAAGCCTCAACCATCCAGTCCGCCGCGATCGACACACGGTCAAAAGCAGGGAGGCGATGGTAGCATTTCCTCAGGCGCGGCGATCTCCGATGTTGAGATTGCTTCAATTTGTTACAAATTAATGTTCTTTGTTTCCCGATGGCGTGAATCCTCGCCATTCAGGCGTTTCGCGACGCTGCTGCAATTTGTATAGTTTGGTTTGCAAGGCCTCTCACCAAATTGTTGTTGACGCAAACAATTACTGAACGAGGCCATGACCGTCTTACTTTTACGGATGGTGGCCAAATGCCTCCGACCCAAGATGTTTTCGGTATGGCGGTTCTGCTTCTTGGTCTCAGCGCTCTTGGATTGTCGGTGATTTTCGAGGCGTCCCGGCTGAGCGCGGCGGCTGGACGGCTGGCGTTGATCCGTCGCCGCGCCCAGTCCCGCCAACGCGAAAAGCTTGAGCTGAAAATCCGCTTGGACAGCGGCGAGACCGAGGCTACCGCCAAACAGGTGAAGCTGGACGCCATGATGGCCGAGCGGTCGCGAATCATCGCCGCAACCGCCGCGTTGAAGCTGTCAAAAATCGAAATGGTTCATGAAATCGGTGAACCAGACAGCGGAATGACGCTGTTTCAAGCCGATCTGCGAACAATCCCGGAGCAGGGCCGCGCCGACCAGCGCCGCATCGTGTTCGCCAAAGAGATTTGGGAGCGCAACAACATCGCCCATGTGTGGGCGGAAACGCCGGAATCGGCGATGGCGGCGATCCAACGCGCCTTCACCGCCCGGTCGGGCATCGTCGCCTCCCGGTTGCAGCGGGCCGTGCAGCCAAAGATCGCAGGGCCGACAAGCGACAGCACGGTTGCCGCCTCAGCGCCTCCCGCAACCACCCCCACCACGCCAGTTCTGCGAGCGCCCGCCACGGCGTCCATTAGCGCCGCCGCTGCGGTCCAGGCCGCATGACCGCGCTGTTTCTGTACGCCGCCGTGCTCTTCATGGTCGGCAGCGTTCTGGTCAACCGCATTGGTCAGCGCCGTATGGCCGTCGCGCGCAAAAGCTTGACGGAGGAGGAAAGCGCGCTGCTGTCGCTGGAGCGCGAGATCATTGACCACGGCCAAAAACTGAACCAAGTCAAGGAACGCGAAACCGCCTTGGACGATGAACTTCACGGCGCGCGTCTTGCCGTGGAGCATCTGACGGAAAAATTCGACGAGGCCCGCGCCGCGCCCGTTGAGCGCTATCATGTTTTTGATCGGCTGGACGCCCGTCCGGGCGGCATCTGGTCGCTGGAGGTCCGCCGCGCTGACGACGCGGGGAACGCGCGAATGATGGCCGCTTGGCCGATTCCACGCACCTATCTGATCGTAGCCTCCACCCCGCGTGAGGCGGTTGACCGGGCCTTGCAACGCTTTCCCCGGAACCAGGGTTTTGAGATCGGCAACGCAGTCCCGTGCCACCTGTTCAAAGCGAAGCGGACGAGCGCGACAGAGGATGGCAACGGCTGAGCGGTTGGCTACAGCTTCTCGCCCTTGCTCCGCTTGCCCGTTGAGACCAAGGTCGGGGCGATGAATGCGGTTGGTTCTTCGGTCGCCTTCGGCAATTTTTCCGCGATGCCAAAGATCGTCGCGCGCCGCTGAATTTCCGCCATGACCTCGTCGGGGGAAATCTCCAGGTCAGCCAGCAGAACCACCAGATTGTACAGCAAATCCGCCGATTCCATGACCACGGCGCCCCGGTCGTTGCGCATGGCGTCGATCGCGACCTCAATGGCCTCTTCACCGACCTTGCGGGCCATCCGGGCGCGCCCCTGGGCCAGCAGCTTGGCCGTGCGCGACCCCTCCGGCGCCGACAGCGGGTCACGCCGCAGCGTCTGAATGGAATCATAAAGAGTGCGAAGCGGGTCCGAGCCGACGAACGTCATCATGACCCTGAAGTCGTGACGGTGAAGCCGTCCGTCAAGCTTAACTCATCATCGGTTGTGGAAATCAGACGCTGCCGCGCACATCCTCGACCATGGTTTCCAGGCGGGAGACGTCGCGCACCACCAAAGCATCGGCGCGTCGTTCCACCAGACCATCGCGCGACAGGTCGCTCAACACGCGGGCGACGGTTTCGCGCGTGGTGCTGACGCGGGCGGCGATGTCGGAATGGACGGGGATCGGCGCGATCACCGAGATTTTGCCCTCAATCCGCCCCCGCTTGGCCAGCCGCAGCAATTCGGCGTGCACCCGGTTGTTGGCCCCCAGGGTGGACAATTCCATGATGCGGTCGGTGGCGACGCGCAGTTTGCCGCTCAACCGCAGCAGCATCGCCATGGCCAGCGACGGATGACCGGCGACCAGATCCTGAAAGGGGCGCGGGCCGAGAAAGGCGATCAAGGTGCCCTCGCGCAGCGCCACGACGGAGGCGGAACGGGGACGCCCGTCCAGCGCCGACATTTCGCCGACGAACTCCCCGGCCTCGATGTCGTCAAAGCTGATTTCCCGCCCACCGGCGGAATGGCTCAACACCCGGACCCGTCCCTCGACGATGAAGGCGACGTCGCTGGTTTCCGCCCAATGGTCGATCAACTGCTCGTCCAGGCCAAAGCGGCGCCAACGGCATTGCCGGACAACCGCCGCCCGCTGCTCCGCCGACAGGGCGCGCAGCAGATGAATGCGGTCAAGCGCGTCGGGGGACGCGATCTCGGAATGCGTGGACACGGCGGCGGCAAACCTTCGGATCGAGACATAGGCGTTTTCCAGCGCAGGATAACCCGCTCTGCGTCGTAGGGGAAAGGGGCGTAACCCCAGTTTGCCCACGCTTTTCGCAAGCGCGGTGGTTGAGCCGCGACGCGCCTTGCATCACTATGGTCCCAAAGGGATTTTCAGCGGGTGGGCCAGCGTGGACAGGAAAACCGTGAACAAGAACGTCGAAGACGGTCCCAGCAAGGCGGCGGAGCCGCCGCGCCACCGCCGGGAACGGATCGGGCTGATCGGTCGGTTGCGCGCCTATTTCCTGGCCGGCGTTCTGGTGACGGCCCCCATCGCCATCACCATCTACATCGCCTGGTGGTTCGTGTCCTTCATCGACGGACACATCCGCCCGCTGATTCCGTCCTCCTACAACCCGGAAAATTATCTGCCCTTCTCGATTCCGGGAATCGGGGTGCTGACCGTCATCGTCGTCGTCACCCTGATCGGCGCCTTCACCGCCGGTTACGTCGGGCGCCTGATGCTGGGGCTGAGCGAGGGGGTGGTGGAGCGGATGCCGGTCGTCCGTTCGGTCTACAGCGCGGTGAAGCAGATTTTTGAAACGGTGCTCGCCAAGAAATCCAACGCCTTCCGCGAGGTCGTGGTCTTGCAGTACCCCCGCCCCGGCGTCTGGTCGCTGGGCTTCATCACCGGCGCCGCCCACCCGGAGGTGGAGGAGGTCTGCGCCACCGACATCCATGGGGAGGAGATGGTGAACGTCTTCATCCCCTGCGCGCCCCCCACCACCGGCTTTCTGGTGATGGCCCCGCGTCACGAGGTGAAGGTGCTGAACATCACGGTCGAGGACGGACTGAAAATGGTGATGTCGGGCGGCATCGTCGTGCCGCCCGACCGCCGTCCCAGCGCCAGCGCGCCCGAGTCCACGCCAACCCCTGCCCCCGAGACCATCAGCCCGACCGCAGCGTCTTAGCCGCCGCGTCGCGTTCAAACAGATACAGCAGAGTCCGCAGCGCCTGCCCGCGCGGCGTCGCCAGTTCAGGATCGCGGTCCACGATCAGCTTGGCGTCGTCGCGGGCCACCGCCAGAAGTTCGCCATGGACCGCCAGATCGGCCAACCGGAAGCCCGGCAGGCCCGATTGCCGGGTGCCAAGCACCTCGCCCGCCCCGCGCAGCCGCAAATCCTCTTCGGCGATGACGAAGCCGTCTTCGGTGTCGCGCAGAGTCTTCAAACGGGACCGCGCGGTTTCGGTCAGATGCGGGTCGAACAGCAGCAGGCAGGTGGACGGCTTCTCGCCCCGCCCGACCCGGCCGCGCAATTGGTGCAGTTGGGCCAAGCCGAAGCGTTCGGCGTGCTCGATCACCATCACCGTGGCTTCCGGCACGTTGACGCCCACCTCGATCACCGTGGTGGCGACCAGAACGTCCAGCGCGCCCTCGGCGAAGGCGGCCATCACCGCGTCCTTGTCGGGGCCGCGCATCTTGCCATGCACCAGCCCGACCCGGTCGCCAAAGCTGGCGCTGAGAAAGGCGTGGCGCTCCGTCGCGGCGGCGAGGTCGATCTGTTCGGATTCATCGACCAGCGGGCAGACCCAATAGACCCGCGCGCCCTCCTGCACCTTGCGGCGGACGCCGTGGACGATCTCCTCCAGCCGGTCCAGCGCGATGGTGACGGTCTGCACCGGCTTGCGCCCGGCGGGCTTTTCCATCAGGCGCGACACGTCCATGTCGCCATAGGCGGTCAGGGTCAGGGTGCGGGGGATCGGCGTCGCCTCATCACCAGCACGTCCACCGCCCGTCCCTTGGCCGACAGTTGCAAACGCTGGTGAACGCCAAAGCGGTGCTGCTCGTCGATCACCGCCAGCGCCAAATCCTTGAAGGCCACATCCTCCTGAAACAGCGCGTGGGTGCCGACCAAGAGAGGCAACTCGCCCGAGGCCAGCCGGTCAAGCACCGCCTGCCGCCCCTTGCCCTTGTCGCGCCCGGTCAGCAGGCCGATTTCGACGCCCGCCGCCTTGCACAACGGGGCGAGGCTTTCGGCGTGTTGGCGGGCCAGAATTTCGGTGGGGGCCATCAGGGCGGCCTGCCCGCCCGCCTCCACCGCGTTCAGCATGGCCAGCAACGCCACCACGGTCTTGCCGCTGCCGACGTCGCCTTGCAGCAGCCGCAGCATGCGGGCGTCCGCCGCCATGTCGGCGTAAATCTCCTCCAGCGCCGTGCTTTGCGAGCCGGTCAGCGCGAAGGGCAAGGCGGCCAGCGCCTTGCCGCGCAGGCTCCCATCGCCCTGGGTGACGCGTCCGACCAGCCGCCGCTGGCTGGAGCGCACCAGCATCAGGGCCAATTGGTTGGCGAGAAGCTCATCATAAGCCAAGCGGCTGCGGATCGCCGAGGTCGGGGCAAGGTCGGCCTCATCCTCCGGCGTGTGGGCACGTTTCAGGGCGTCGGGCCAAGTCGGCCATTGGCGACGGGCCAGCCAGGCCGGATCCTGCCATTCGGCCAAAGCCGGGATGTCGGCGAAGGTGGCGCGCACCGCCTTGCGCAGGGTTTTGGCCGGAAGACCGGCGGTCATCGGATAGACCGGCTCCACCGTTTCGATCTCGTCGCGGGCTTCCAGCGGAACGACGGCGTCGGGGTGGGAGATTTGCGGGGTGTCGTTGAACCACTCGACCTTGCCCGACACCACCATGGTGGAGCCGACCGGGATCTGTTTGGCCAGCCAATCGCCCTTGACGTGAAAGTAAACCAGTTCCAGAACGCCGGTGTCGTCGGTGCAGCGGATGCGGTAGGGATGGCGCGGGTTGACCGGGGCGACGTGCGAATCAATGCGCACCGTCAGCGTGGCGATCCGCCCATTCGGCGCTTGCGCGATCTTCGGCGAAAAGCGGCGGTCGATCACCCCGCAGGGCAGATGCCACAAGAGATCGACGACATGGCCGCCCGCCAGCTTTTCCACCAGCTTGCCCAGACGGGGGCCAAGGCCGGGAAGCGCCGTGACCGGCTTGAACAAGGGAAACAGGATGGCTGGGCGCACGGGCGGCACGGTCTCGCAAGGTCAACGGACCTCAGAAAGCCGCGTGGGGAGCGGCCCGTCAAGACCAGGATTCGCAAAAGAAAAAGAAGGGGGCGGAGCGCGCCGCGACCGGCGGCGACAGTCGGGGGCAACCAGGGCCGTGATTGGCCGCGTCGCGCTCCGCCAAAGGGCGCCGTCCGGTGGGGGTGCTGGAGAACCGGACGGGCTGAAGTTTGGTGGCAGGGGAACCACCGGGAGAGACATCAGAAAACGCACTGTGGAAGACGCACTGTGAAGACACTGCTCTCTGTGTGACGGGGCCGGTTCTGGGGGGAAGTCGAAGCGCCCCCGTCACAGGATGAACAGTAACCCCGCCCACCTGAACCCTGTCTGTCGGCTGGATGAAATCCGGTTCATGATACAAGCGGTTACGGCATCCCCACCACGCCTTCGGCGGCGCGCCGCTGCGCCGCCGCCGCCAGCCGATACAGCTCGTCGCCGTCCAGGATGATGACGATCCGTCCATCGTTCAGCAGCGACACGCCGCCCACCCCCGGCACTTCAGCCAGACCGGGGTGGCTTTCCCGCACGAACAGGTCGCCACGCCGCAGCAGCTTGTCGATTTCCAGCCCGATCCGGCGGTCGCCCTGGCGCAGCACGACGATCAAGCGTTGCCCCTCGCCCACCGGCGGCCAGTCGCCGCTGGCCGGAAAGCCCAGCGCGTCGGCCAGCCGGACCACCGGCAGCACCCGGTTGCGGCGCAGCACCGTCCAGCGCCCCGACACCACATGGAAGGCGTTGGCGGTGAAGCCGCACACCTCTTCAACGAAACGGTCGGGAATCGCCAACACCTGATCGCCGACCTGAAGCAGCAGGGTGCGCAGGATCGCCGCCGACAGGGGCAGGTCAATGGCGAAGGCGGTGCCCGCCCCTTCCCGCGTGCGGGTGGCGACGCTGCCGCCCAACCGGGTGATGGCGTTGCGCACCACATCCATGCCGACGCCGCGCCCGGACGTCTCCGTAACGCTGTCCGCCGTTGAAAAACCCGAGGCGAAGATGAAGTCGCGCACCGCTTCGGGGGACAGGCGACGGCTCTCCTCCTCCCCGATCAGGCCGTTGCGGACGGCCTTGGCGCGCACCGCTTCGGTGGAGATGCCCCGGCCATCGTCGGCGATCTCCACCACGACGCGGCTGTTGCGCTGGACCGCGCGCAGGCTGAGCGTCGCCTGGGCCGGTTTCCCGGCGGCCTCGCGCTCGGCGGGGGATTCCACGCCATGGTCGATGGCGTTGCGCACCATGTGCATCAGCGGGTCATAGAGCGTTTCGACCATGCTCTTGTCGATGCGGACGTCGCCGCCGTCCACCGTGAAGCGGACCGTCTTGCCCTGCACGCGGGCCAATTCGCGCACCACGCGGGGAAACTGATTGAACAGGGTGTCGATGGGAACGACCCGCAGATCGAGCGCGGATTCGCGCAAGCGGTCCACCGACCGGCTGAGTTGGGCGTCAAGGTCCAACAGCGCGCGCCGGTGATGCTCGACCGCCTCTTGCACGGCGCGCAATTCGGGATCGCCCGCCCCCAGCCGCTCCGTCAAGGCGGCCAACGCCTGTTCCAGCCGCAGATCGTTGGCGACGCCGTTCAACTCGCCCGACAGCAGAACCATGCCGTCGATCCGCGCCATGAAACGGTCCACCACCTCCCCCGGCACCCGCAGCACCCCGCCGCCGGGCGCGGTCGGCGCGCGCGGAGACGCTGGCGCGGAAGGCGGCAGGGCGGGCGGGATGTCGGGCGGTTGGGTTGCGGGAGACGGCGTGGCGGTGGTCCTCGCGGGGACCGGATGGGCCATCGTCGGCGCTGACGCGACGACCGGCGGCGCGTCGCCCTCCCCCGCCATGTCGGGCGTTGGCGCCTCGTCCGGCTCATCGTCAGCGCTCGGCGCGCAGCGGCGGATGTGGAGAAATTGCCCGCTGGGGTCGATGGCGGACAGCGCGTCGCGCAGCGCGTCGAGGCTCTGCGGGGCGGCGACCAGCACCCGCAGCCACGTCTTGCCGTCGATGAACTCCGGCCAATTGGTGATCGCCCGCAACTTGCCGCCCAACCAGGAGACAAAGCCGGAGGCCACCTCGGCGGAGGTTTCCAGAAAGGCCGTGACCTCGTACAGCGTCACGGTCGGGTCGGCGACCGCCGCGCGCAGATCCGCCGCGCTGTCCGGCGACAGGAAACGCAACAACCCGGCATCCAGGCCGAAGGCGGTCAACTCCTCAACCGTGAAGGGCCGTCGCGCCTCGGCCGCGGCGGACGCCGCGTCGACGAAACGGCGCAAGCGCCCCTCCAGCGCGGCGGCGGCGGCGGCGTCCAGATCCTCCGGCGGGTCGAGCGTCGCCTGATGGGCCAGCCCCGCCACCATCGCCCGGCCATCGTTGAGCAGGCCCGGCCAATCCTCATGCCCCAGCGGCGCCGCCCGCCGAGTCACGTCGGCGATCACCCGCAACAGGGCGGCGGCGCGGGGCAGCGCCAGGATGTCCAGAGTCGCCGCCAGCCGGTCGAGCAGCCCGGCCAATTCCTCCCCAGCCGCCGCCGGATCGGCCATCAGCTCCAACGCGCGGGCGGTTCCCCGCGCCAGCGCCTGGGCGTTGTGGTCGGCCAGCAGGGTCGCCAGGATCGCCGATCCGGCGTCGCGCCCGGACAGCCGTCCGACCCGCGCGCTGGCCAGCGTCACCGCCTGCAATTCCCGCAGGATCACGTCGGGGTCGCGCGCCGCCAACCCCGCGCGGAAACGGCGGAAGACGTCGGCGAAGGGCAGGAAGTTCAAACGCTCGCAGGCGATTTCCAGCCGTTCGGCGGTGTCGTCCACGCTGCGGAAGCCGTCGGCGTCCAGCGCCGCCAGATCCAGCGCGCGGGTCAGCGTCGCCATGCCGTCGTGCAGCAGGCCGACGAACAAGGTCAGCAGTTTTTCGTTGTCGTGCAGACGGGTCGGCGGCTTGGCCGACGTCGTCGCCTTGACCGCCGCCGCTTCGCCCGCCCCGCCCAAGGCGTCGAGCCGGGCCAGAAGCTCAGGGTCGGCCTTGCCGTCCCGCCGCTCCCGAACCGCCAGATCGGCCAGACCACGCAGCGCGTCGAGCGCCTCCAACAGCGGATCGCCAACCGCCCCGGTCAGGGCCAGCGCGCCGCCGCGCACCCGCCCCAAGATGGTTTCGGCGCGGTGGGCCACGGCCTCCATCGCGAACAGATCCATCGCCCGCGCCGCGCCCTTCAGCGAGTGGAAGGAGCGGAACAGCGCGGCCACGCGCTCCGCCCCGCCATCCTCGCCGGAGCCATCCTCGCTAGAACTGGCCGACAGCAGTTTTTCGATGGCGTCGAAATGCTCGCCCGCCTCGACGCCGAACTGCCGCCACAGGGTTTCGATCAGTTCGCTCATGCCCCGGCCCGTTCCGTCGTGGTTAGGAGCGAACCGGCAAACCGGCGGCCCGGCGGATGGCGACGACGATGTCGTGCCCCTTCTTGTGGGCCAGATCAAGGCTCATCGTGCCGGACGGCTTGGCGATGATCTCCACCGCGCCCAGCGCGCGGGCTTCGTTCGCTTCGGGCGAACCGACCTGGGCGACCGAGGAAATGATGATGACCTTGGCGCGCGACATCAGGGACAGATGCTCCATCACCTCCAGCCCCGACATTTCCGGCATCTCGATGTCGAGCAGCACGATGTCGGGCTTCAGCGACTTGACCATCTCCAAGGCCACCTTGCCGTTCTCCGCCGCGCCGACCAGATCGAGATCCTCGTCGGAGCGCACGATGTCGCCGATGATGGTGCGCATCAGCACCGAATCATCGACCAGCAGGATCGTAGGCTTCGCCATCAAACAGGTTTCCTATGCTTGCGTCAGGGTGAACAGGGTGTTGAGCTTGGCCGCGATGGCGGCGACCGGCAGAATGTCGGTCGCGACGCCCGCGCGGATCGCCGAATTGGGCATGCCGTCCACGGCGCAGGACGCCGGATCCTGAACCAGCACCGGACAGCGCCGAGCCGCCAGCTCCGTCGCCCCCGCCGCGCCATCGTCGCCCATGCCGGTCAGGATGACGGCGACCGGCGAGTCAGCCTCCAACCCGGCGGAGCGGAACAGAAGATTGGCCGAGGGGTGATGCGGTTCGCCGCTGTCGGCGACCAGACGCAGGGCGAAACGCCCCGACGCCTGCCGCTTGACCAGCCAATCGGCCCCGCCGCGCAGGATGGTGATGGAGCCGAGATCCAGGGCCACGCCCTCCTCCCCCTCCGTCACCGGGCGTTTGAGGCTGCGCGCCAGCGAGGAGGCGAACCCGGCGGTGAAGCTGGCGGGCATGTGCTGCGCCACCACCAGCGGGCAGGGCAACGGCCCCAGCGCGCCCAGCAGGTCCAGCAGCGTCACCGGCCCGCCGGTGGAGACGCCGACCACCACCAGATCGGGCCGCTTGCCGCGCGCCGCGACGCTGGGGGACCGGGACGCGGCGGCGGGCGGCGCCGTCCGCGCCATGGTCGCGGCCTGCGGCGTGGCGGCGACAGTGGCGGACGGTTCGCCCAACGCCGCCATGCGCCAGCGGCCCCAATGGCGGACCTTCTCGGTCAGTTGCCGTTCAATCGACGCCATGTCGAAGGTGATGAAGGAGGTGTTCTTGCACACGAAATCGACCGCCCCGGATTCCAGCGCCCGGATGGTGGCGCTCGCCCCGTCGGAGGTTTCGTTGGACACCATGATGCAGGGCGGCCCCTTTTCCTGGGCGATGGCCTGGACCGCTTCGATGCCGTCCATGATCGGCATGTTCAGATCCATGGCGACGACGTGCGGTTTCAGGCGGCGCGACAGGCGCAGGGCTTCGGCCCCGTTGCGCGCCTCGCCGACGATTTCGATGTCGGCGGCGGCCTCCAGCATTTTGCGCAGCGCCACGCGGACAAAATTGCTGTCGTCGACCACCAAAAGCCGGATGCGGGGCGCGGTCATCGCACGCCTCCCCCGGTCGTCAGCGCGGCGGCGGGCGGCAGCGCCTTCGTCGCCCCATCGGTCGCCTTGGCGTCCGTCATCAGCCCTTCCGGGCGCAGCACGGGGATGAGCGCGCCCTCCAACCGGAGGACGGCGGCGGTCAGGCGGTCGGACATCGGGTCCACGTCGTCGGTCGGGATCTTGCGGATGCGTTGGATGGAATCGGCGATCACCGCCACCACGCCGCCGTCGATCTCCACCAGAATGGCGACGCCGGGATCCTCGGGCGGCGTTCCCACCGGGTTGCGCGCCAGCAGACGCCGCAGATCGAGAATCGGCAGGATCGCCCCATCGACGTCGGTCAAGCCGTCGAAGCTCGCCGCCCCTTGCGGCAGGCGCAGCCGGTCCGACGCCTCGACCACCCGGCGGACCCGCTCAAACTCCAGGGCGTAGACGCGCGCCTCGACCAGAAAGGTCAGGAAACGGCGGAAGAAACGACGTGGCAGACGGCTGTCGGCCATGTCGCCGCCCTCCGGGATCAGAGGGCCGATCTCGCCCAGATGGTCGCCCAACATGCCCATTCCGCTTCTCACGTCCAGCCAAGCCCCATCGTAATCCACGATTTCATCCGGCGCACCGGCTTCTCCCGCCTTCACCCGATCCCGTGGAAAACGGACCACGCCACGCACCGCGTCCACCCGCACGCCAACCGGCCCGCAGGGCGTGGCGTGAACCACCGCGTAGCCGCCCACCAAGCCCGACCGCGCGCCCAACGGGTCGGTCAGCAGCACCGGACGGCTCTGCGCCTGCGCCATGCCGCGCACCAGCGCCGGGGCGTTCGGCAACGGGCGCAGATCCGCCACCGGAAAGACCAGAACAACGTCGCCCATGTCCAGCGCGTGGGACCGTCCGCCCGCCTCGACGATCAGCAGTCGAACCGTGGAGCGTTCGCGCGCCGGGTCGGGCGGATCGGCGGGAACCCCGGCCAACGCCTCCCCCTCCGGCAGCGCGGCGAAGGCCATGCCATGACCAAGCTCCAACTGGTCGGGGTCGAGCAGCCGCAGCGAACGGTCGCCGTGCCGCAACCGCCCCGCCACCGGCGCGCCCGCATCCTCGGGCGCGGGGGCCTCCAGCGTCACGCGATCGCGCGCCAGCGATCCGCCGATCCGCCCGGCCCGCAGCGCCACCAGCCCATTGCCCGCCCGCAGAACGATCAACAGCCCGCCCTTGCGCCCGCCGCCCCACGCCAACCCCAGCGCCGGATAGCCGGTGACGTCCAGCACCGGCAGGATGCGTCCGGCGACGTTCGCCAGCCCCTCGACCTGCGGCGGGGCGAAGGGCAGCCGGGTGGCGCGGGCCGATTCCGCCACCTCCTCCACCTGGGCGTTGTCCACAGCGAAGGGGGTTCCGGCGATGTCGAAGGTGAGAAAACCGCCGATCACAGCGCCCCCTCCCCGCCCGGCTTGCGGCGAAAGGCGACGGCCCGCTCGCCGCGATGCCGCTCAAACGGCGCGCCCTCCGGCAAGCGGTCAGTCGCGCCCAAGGTCAGCCAACCGCCGTCTTGGGCGACGGCCCCGATCAGTTGCCGCAGCGCGCGGTCGCGGCTGTCGTCGTCGAAATAGATCATCACGTTGCGGCAGGACACGAGGTCGAAGCCGGTTTCCGGCGGGGCTGAATCCATCAGATTGCGCCGCTCGAAACGGACGATTCGCCGGGCGTCGTCCCGCACCCGACGCCAGGATTCGGCCTCCCCCGCCAACGGAACGAACCAATCGGCGTAGGCGGCGGGCAGATCGCGAAAGGCCCCCATGCCCTCGTCGCCATAACAGGCGTTGCGCGCCTGCCGCACGGCGATGCGGCTGAGGTCGGTCCCGAGAACGTCCAGCGTCCAATCGGTGACGATTCCTTCGTCCGTCCGCCGCGCCGCGCCCGCGTCGGCCAGCGCCTCCAGCGCCAGAATGGCCAGCCCATAGGCCTCCTCGCCGCTGGCGCACCCGGCGCTCCACAGGCGCAAGGCGCGCGCGTCGCGCCGGTCGGCGATCAGGCGGGGCAACACATGGCGGCGTAGATTCTCGTGATGCGGTTGATCGCGGAAGAAATAGGTTTCGTGGATGGTCAGATTTTCAATCAGGCTCAGCCAATCCGGGCTGTCCGGGGCGGCGGCCTCGATCTGCTCCACCCAGCTTTCCAAAACGGCCAACGGCATGGCCGCCAGGATGCGCGTCAGCTTGCGCTCCAGCGGACGGTCATGGCGGATCCCCGCCTTGCGCCGCACGTCGTCCAGCAGCCGCCGCGCCAGCGCTTCCAGGGGTGCGGAGAAAGGCGCGCTCACCGGCGGCGCTCCGTCACGGCGCTTTGAAGCGCTCGGCCAGACGGCGGGTTTCGTCGGCCAGCCGCGACAGTTGCACCATGGTCGCCGTGATCTCCTCCGACGCGGCGGCGTTCTTGAACGCGACGTTGCGGATGTTGCCGACGTTCGATTCGATTTCGACCATGCTGTCCTGCTGCTGGGCCATCGCGCCCGCCACGGATTGGAACATGCGGTCGAGCTGCGTCACCCGTTCGGCGATGCCGTCCATCATCTGCACCACCTCGGCGGTGGCGGCCATGCCCTCTTCGGCCATGGTCGCGGCGGCTTCGACGATCTCGGCGATCTGGCGGGCGCTCTCCACCGCGTTGTCGGCCAGCTTGCCGACCTCCTCGGCGACGACCTCGAATCCCTTGCCCTGTTCCCCGGCGCGGGCCGCTTCGATGGAGGCGTTGACCGACAGGATGTTCGTCTTCACCGCGATCTGGGTGATCGCCTCCGTGATCCGTCCTATGCGGCGGCTGTTGTCGCCGATGGTCTGCGACACCCGGACCAGCCGCGCCATCTCCGTCTTGCCCTTGTCGGCGAATCCGGCGGTGTCCTTCACCATGTCCGACGCGGCGCGCGTGCTGTCGGTGACGGACGCGATGGCGCGGGCCGATTGCCCGACCGCATGAACCACCCGGTCCAAATCCTCGGTCTGGATCGACGCGCCGTCGGACACCTGGGCCACCGCCGTGCTGGCCTGCCCGGCGGCGACCGCGACCTGCGCCGCCTGCTCGCCGATTCGCTGGAAGGAGCCGCGCGCGTCGCCAACCAGCGCCGCCATCGCGCCGTAGCCACCCGGCAGCGTGAGCGCGGCGGTTTTGCCGTCCGTCTCCCCGGCGTCGATCAGGCGGCGCAATTCGGCGTGCAAGGCGCTTTGCGTCACCGCCAGCCGGTCGAGCGCGGCCAAGCTCGCCCCGAGTTCATCGCCGCGCGGCGGATCTGGTCGCCAGCCGTCAAAACGTCCATCGGCCAAATCCGCCGCCCGCCGTTCCAAGCGGCGCAGCGCGTCGGCCAGATCCAGCGCTATGACCAGCCCGATCAGCAACGCGACCGCCACCGCCCCGCCCGTCGCCAGCCACAGAACGCGCGGCTCGGCCCCCGGCAACGCCAGAGGAACCAGCGCGGCGGCGGCGGGCAGCAGCGCCGTCAGGCACAGCTTGGGAAACACGCGCAGACCAGCCGGAAAGGACATGACGAACGGCTCCTCGCAAACAATCGGACAAGCCTAGGGCAATGGATGGTCAAGGCGACCGCCTTATGACTTGCCGGATGCACCCCGACCGACGCAAGGTTAAATCAAACGGCCACCACCGGGGCCAGTTCGCCCAAGGCCAGTTCGCTCAGGACCAGTTTGTAGGGACACTGTCGGCATGTCGATCTCCACCCGCATTTCGTTGGGCTTTTCCGCCATCCTGCTGCTGACCGTCACGGTCGCCGCCGTCGGCTGGAACGGGTTGGACACCTACGCCGCGCGGGTGGACGTCGCCAGCCGCACCGCGACGCTGGACGGCACGCTCAACCTCGCCCGCTTGGAAGAGGCGCGTTATCTGCTGGACGTCGATCCATCGGCCAGCCGCCGCGTCCGCGCCTTGACCGATGGGCTGAAGGCCGAGGCCGAAGCCCTGCTGAACGACCCCGCCCACCCGGTGAATCCCCAGGTCTTGAGCGAGGCGCTCGACAAGCTCAGCCTCTACCGCAAGAGCTTCGACGAGGTTGTGCGGTTGGAGGTGGAGAAGTTCGCCAGCATGTCGAAGCTGCGCAAGCAGACCGCCGTCCTGCTGGTCGCCGCCCAATCCATCTCACACGCCCAGACGGAGCGTTACGCCAACGCCGTCATCCGCCTGCACACCGACCCGACCGACGCCGCCGCCCTGGCCACCCTGGAATCCACGGTGGTGCTGTCCAGCATCGCGAACCGGATGATCCAGGAAACGCGGGGGGCGTTGCTCGACATCCAGCAATTCCTCATCGAAAATGGCGGGTCGGGGCGGGACTGGCTGAACGCCAGCATCGACAAGCTGCTTTACGTCGTCGCCGACGCCCGCAAAAGCGCCCCCGACGAGGCCACGCAAAAGGACATCGCCAATTTGACCGCCGCCGTTCTGGGGGTGGAGACCGAATTCCTGCTGGTCCGCGACATCATCCAGCAGCGGTTGAAGGCCCGCGCGGTGATGAAGGACGCCGCCGACGCGGTCAGCGAACGGGTGGGCGCGCTGGTCGCCGGGCAGTTGGCCGAACGCGAGATCGGGCGCAGCCGCGCGGTGGCGCTTCTGGGAACCGGCGCGCTGGGCGCGCTGGCGGTCGGCGTCCTGCTGTCGGCGTTGATCGCCCGCAGCCTGACCGTTCCAATCACCGCCACCACCCGGGCCATCCAGCGCCTGTCCGAAGGCGATCTGACCGTCGCGGTGCCGGGAACCGGACGCCAGGACGAGCTGGGAGCCATCGGGCGGGCCATCGAAAGCGTCATCCAAGTGCTGCACGGTCTGCACCAGGAAATGCACCGCCTGTCCGGCGTGGCGACCGCAACCGACGGAACGGAACAGGCGGCGACCAGCGGCCGCGCCGTCGCCTTCGCCGGCGCCTATGGCGAGATGGTCAATCTGCTGAAAGACACCGGAACCGCCTTCCAAAGCATCGGCGATCAGGCCGCCCAAGTCGCCATCGCCGCCGGGCAGGCCAGCACCGCCATCGCCCAGGTGTCCGACGGCGCGTCGGAGCAAACCGACGATCTGGATCAGGTGGTGGTCGCCGTCGGCCAATCCGCCCGCGCCATCGCCCACGTCACCGACAGCACCCGCGACGCCGCCGACATGGTGAAGGACGCCACCGGCTTCGCCGCCAAAGGCAAACAGGACATGGCCCGCCTGCTGGGCGTGTCGCAAACCATCGCGGACAACAGCCGCCGCATCGGACGGATCACGGAGGCGATCACCCAGATCGCGGTGAAGACGAACATCCTGTCGGTCAACGCCTCCATTGAAGCCGCCCGCGCCGGGGAGCAGGGCAAGGGATTCGAGGTCGTCGCCGAAGAGGTCGGCAAGCTGGCCGACAACGCGGTGGAAAGCGCCCGCCAGATCGCCGAAATCATCGAATCCGCCGCGACCATGGCGGCGGAGGGCATGGCCGTGACCGAACAGGCCCGCCGGATGATGGATGGGTTGGCCGAACGGGTCGCCCGCATCGACAAGGCGTTCCAGGCCGTCGCCGTGGCGATGGAGCAGCAGCAGGCTTCGGTGAAAGACATCGAAACTTCGGTCGAAAGCGTCCGCATGGTGGCGTCCAAGAACGCCGCCGCGTCTGAGGAAATCGCCGCCACCATGGTGCAACTGTCGCGTCTGGCTGACGAAACCCGCCATCAGGCGGCGCGGTTCAAGGCCATCTGACGTGGGGTGATCTGAAGCGCGGAACCGAAGCGGTCAGGGGTCGGTCGCCGACTGCCGCGCCTGCTGAACGTCGCGCCATTTGGCGACGTTGCGGTTGTGATCGGGCAGAGTCTTGGCGAAGACATGCCCGCCCGTGCCATCGGCGACGAAATACAGCATGTCGTGCTTTTCCGGCTTCAGCACCGCTTGCAGCGACGCTTTGCCCGGATTGGCGATTGGCCCCGGCGGCAAGCCCGTGACCTGATAGGTGTTGTAGGGGGACTCGAACTTCCAGTCGTTCCGGGTCAAGGCCCGTCCCAACTCGCCCACCCCATCGGTCAGGGCGAAGATCACCGTCGGGTCGGATTGCAGCTTCATCCCCGCTTCCAGCCGGTTGATGAAGACCCCCGCCACCTTGGCGCGTTCGGCGGCAATCCCGGTTTCCTTCTCGACGATGGAGGCCAGGGTCAGCGCCTGCTGCGGCGTTTCAAAAGGCAGATGCGGATCGCGCGCCTTCCAGCCCTCGGCCAACGCCTGGGTCATCGCCGCCTGCATCCGCTCGATGATCGAAGCGCGGCTGTCGCCATAGGCGAAATGATAGGTTTCCGGCAACAGCGCGCCGTTCTTCGGCGTCTGCTTGACCGTTCCGGTCAGCGCCGTTTCCTTGTCGAGGAGAGCGACGACCTGCGCGGAGGTCAAACCCTCCGGCACGGTGAAGCGCCGGACCACCGTGCGGCCCTGCCGCATCTGCTCAAGAACGGCGTCCATGCTGACGCCAGCGGGAAACAGATACTCGCCCGCCTTAAGGTCACGCGCGCTCCCGGCCAACCCCGCCAACGCGGTGATCTTCGCCCCCGCCAGAAACAGCAGGGGGGAAGACACGACTCCGGCGTCGCCCAGAGTTATGGCGATGGATTCAACCCCGCTGCCACGCGGGATGACGACGGTTTCCGGATGTTCGAGAGGACCGGGGGCCATGATTTCCATGGCTCCCCAGACGCCGACACCGGCGGTTGCGCTGACCAGGACCAGCGCCCCCGCAACAATTCGGAGGCCCCAGCCCATGATGCTTTACGCAAACTCCTTGAAGACCAATGACGCGTTGGTGCCGCCAAACCCAAAGGAGTTGGACAGCGCCGCACGCACCCGGCGTTCCTGCGCCACCTTCGGCACCAGATTGACGCCCTGGCAGCTTTCCGACGGATTCTCAAGATTGAGCGTCGGCGGAACGATGCCATGGTTGATAGACTTGATCGAATAGATCGCCTCAACCGCGCCAGCGGCGCCCAAAAGATGGCCGATGGCCGACTTGGTCGAGGACATGGCCAGCGTGCTCATCGAGTCGCCGAACAGCCGCTTGACCGCGCCCAACTCGATCTCGTCGCCAAGCGGCGTCGAGGTGCCATGGGCGTTGACGTAATCAATGTCCGACGGAGCCAGACCAGCGCGCTTCAACGCGCCGCGCATGGCGCGGAAGCCGCCGTTGCCATCCTCGGCGGGAGCCGAGATGTGATGGGCGTCGCCCGACAGGCCATAGCCGACGACTTCGGCGTAAATGGTCGCGCCGCGACGCTTGGCGTGCTCCAGCTCTTCCAGCACGACGACGCCGGCGCCCTCGCCGATGACGAAGCCGTCGCGGTCCTTGTCATAGGGCCGTGACGCCCGGTCGGGCGTGTCGTTGAAGCTTGTGGACAAGGCGCGCATCGCGGCAAAACCGGCCACCCCCAGACGGCTGACCGCGCTTTCGGTACCGCCCGCGACCATAACGTCGGCGTCTTCCCACATGATGAGCCGGGCGGCGTCGCCAATGGCGTGCGCGCCAGTCGAGCAGGCGGTGACGACCGCGTGGTTCGGTCCCTTGAAGCCGTACTGGATCGACACATGCCCGGAGGCGAGGTTGATCAGGCAGGCCGGGATGAAGAAGGGAGAGAGGCGGCGCGGCCCCTTTTCGTGCAGGGTGATGGCGCCTTCGGCGATGCCGGGAAGCCCGCCGATGCCCGAGCCGATCATGACCCCGGTCATCTCGCGCTCTTCGTCGGTCTGGGGAACCCAGCCGGAATCTTTGATGGCTTCCTGGGCGGCGGCGATCGCGTAGAGGATGAAATCATCCATCTTCCGCTGGTCCTTGGAGGACACGTAGGCGTCAGGGTTGAAATCCCCCTCGCCGACGCCGCGCGGAACCTGACCAGCCACCTTGGAGGCGAGGTCGGAAGCGTCGAAGCCCGTGATCGCCCGGATTCCCGATTGACCGGCAATCAACCGCTCCCAGTTCAGCGAATGACCAACGCCAAGCGGCGTGGCCAGACCGAGTCCGGTGACGACGACACGTCTCATGAGGCTGTTCCTTGACCTTTCCTCGGAAAATCTCGGCGACGGCCAGGGCGCCGCACGCGGCGCGCCTGGCCCTCGGGAAACGCGATCCCCGCCCTTAGGCGGCGGTGGCGTTCGCCTTGATGAAGTCGATGGCGTCCTTCACCGACAAAATCTTCTCAGCGGCGTCGTCCGGGATTTCCACACCGAACTCTTCCTCGAAGGCCATAACCAGCTCGACAGTGTCGAGGCTGTCGGCGCCCAGATCGTCGATGAAGGAGGCGTTCTCCACCACCTTCGACTCCTCGACACCCAGGTGGTCAACAACGATCTTCTTCACGCGCTCGGCGATGTCGCTCATTTTATTAGACCTTCCAATCCTTGAAACCGCTCGGGATAATCCGGTCGGAGCAACACGCGAAGAACGTGCCGTCCTGCCGCGAAAGCCCCGTCCGATAACATATTTCGGCAGCCTTGACCAGCGCCCAAGAGGCAACCGGGGACTCCGAAGCTTCACAAGAGGCGAAGCCGCCTCAGATCATGGCCATGCCGCCGTTGATGTGCAGCGTCTGACCCGTGACGTAAGCGGCCTCTTCGCTCGCGAGGTACACGACCCCGGCGGCGATTTCCCCCGGCTCGCCCATGCGGCCGGCCGGGATGGCGGGGAGCAGCTTTTGCTTCTGCTCGTCGTTCAGGGCGTCGGTCATCGCCGTGGTGATGAAGCCTGGCGCGACGCAATTCACGGTGATGTTGCGCGAGGCCAGTTCAGCGGCCAGCGACTTCGACATGCCGATCAACCCGGCCTTGGAGGCGGCGTAGTTCGCCTGCCCCGGATTGCCGGTGACGCCGACGACCGACGTGATGTTGATGATGCGGCCCCAACGCTGCTTCATCATGCCGCGCATGACGCCGCGCGACAGACGGAAGGCGGCGGTCAGATTGACGTCGAGAACCGACTGCCAATCCTCGTCCTTCATGCGCATGGCGATCTGGTCGCGGGTCAGCCCGGCGTTGTTCACCAGTATGTCGATTTTGCCCAGCGCCGTTTCGGCGTCTTTGAGAAGCTGGGTGATCGCGGCGGCTTCCGACAGATTGCCGGGAACCACAAAGGCGCGCTCGCCCAATTCGGCGGCCAACGCCTCCAGCGGCGCGACGCGGGTGCCCGACAAAGCGACGGATGCCCCTTGAGCGTGCAAGGCGCGGGCGATCGAGGCGCCGATGCCGCCGGACGCGCCCGTGACGAGGGCCGACTTGCCAGTCAGATCAAACATGGATGGCCTCACAAAGTCTTCAGGAACGACTCGACGTCCGCCGGCGTCCCCACCGAGGTCGCGGACAGCTCCTTGTCGATGCGCTTGGTCAAACCGGCCAGCACCTTGCCGGAGCCGACCTCGACCAACGCCTCGACGCCCTGCTCCTTCATGGCGAGGACGCATTCGCGCCAGCGGACCATGCCGGTGACTTGCTCGACCAGCAGGCGGCGAATCGCGTTGGGATCGGACACCGGCGCGGCGGTCACGTTGGCGACCACCGGAACGACCGGCGCGGAAATGGTGACGGCGGCCAGAGCCTCGGCCATCGCGTCGGCGGCGGGCTGCATCAGCGCGCAATGGAAGGGCGCGCTGACGGGCAGACGAACCGAACGCTTCAGCCCGCGCTCGGCGGCAAGCGCGATGGCGCGGTCGATGGCGTCGGCGCTGCCGGAAATCACCACCTGACCGGCGGAATTGTCGTTGGCGACGGAGCACACATCGCCCTGGGCCGCGTCGGCGGCGATGGCCTGGGCCTGCTCAAGTTCGGCGCCCAGCAGAGCGGCCATGCCGCCCATGCCGACCGGAACCGCCTTCTGCATGGCCTGCCCGCGCAGCTTGAGCAGACGCGCGGTGTCGCCCAGCGTGAAGGCCCCGGCGGCGCACAGCGCGGAATATTCGCCCAGCGAATGCCCGGCGACGAAGCGGGCGTGCTTGGCGAGATCGACCCCGCCCTCGCTGGCCAGCACCCGCAACACGGCGACGCTGACCGCCATCAGGGCGGGCTGCGCGTTCTCGGTCAGGGTCAGGTCCGCTTCCGGGCCTTCGGCCATCAGGCGCGACAGGCGCTGGTTCAGCGCGTCGTCAACCTCTTCGAAGGTGTGACGCGCGACCTCGAACGCCTCGGCGAGTTCGCGACCCATGCCAACGGCTTGGCTGCCCTGCCCCGGAAAGACGAACGCCCTGATCATGCTGCGTCAAAACCCTGGATGAAAGCGCGTCGCCCCTGTGGCGGCGCCGACGAATGGGCGACAGTCATACCCTCCCTTTTGGGCAAGTCAAGCGACGCGCGTTGTCCAAATCCCCAAAAAACCGATAAAACGCGGTCAATCCAGGCGCAGAGGCGAAAAATTCTTTGGCCCACGACCTGTTGTTTGCTGTCGCCCCTTCGGTTTTACGCCGCGCACACTCCCTATATATAGAGTGTCGAATTTTCTTCTTTTGGCGCGATCAGAGCCGGGCGGTCACGGGATTCGCCATCTGGCAATTCCCGCCCATTTCACCAAAAATCTCATCGTTCGCCACCTCCCATTGGATTTTTCTTGCCGACCAAGCCGCTCTGTGCATACTGCGCCGCTTCTAACTCCTTGCCGACGGCGTGCCGTTGGCTAGGCCCGGGCGGCTGACCGCATCCATTGGGGGTGTTGGCGCAGCGCCGGACCATGAACAGCCATGGGGAGTGCAATGGCACTTTACGAGTGCGTGCTGATCGCGCGCCAAGACATTTCGGCCGCCCAGGCCGAAGCTCTCAGCGAACAATTCGCTCAGATCATCCGCGACAATGGCGGCACGATCGAGAAGACCGAGTATTGGGGTCTGAAGACCCTGACCTACAAGGTCAAGAAGAACCGCAAGGGTCACTACACCCTGTTCAACATCTCCGCCCCGGCCGCCGCCGTCGCGGAGATGGAACGGAACATGAGCATCAACGAAGACGTCCTGCGTTACATGACCGTGCGCGTGGACGAACTCGACGCCAACCCGTCGGCGATGATGCAGAGCCGGAACGAGCGCAGCGATCGCGGCGACCGTGGTGATCGTGGCCCCCGTCGTTTTGACGACCGTGGCCCGCGTCCGCCGCGCCGCCAGGACAATGTGACCGCTTCGGAAGGGGAGATCGCGCAATGAGCGACAAGCAGACCACGGGCGCTCCCGCCGCCCGCACCGGCGGCGGCGCTCGTCGCCCGTTCTTCCGCCGTCGCAAGACCTGCCCGTTCTCGGGCGCGAACGCCCCGGCGATCGATTACAAGGACATCAAGCTGCTGTCCCGCTTCATCTCGGAGCGTGGCAAGATCGTCCCGAGCCGCATCACGGCGGTCTCGACGAAGAAGCAGCGCGAGCTGGCCCGCGCCATCAAGCGCGCCCGTTTCCTGGCTTTGCTTCCGTACATCGTGAAGTAAGCCCGGACGACGGGGCTGAAGGTTTTAGGCAAAGGTTGTAAGGGGTTCCCATGGCCGCCGGTCTGGCCGCTCCGCTGGTTCTCGCCGTCGGTGGCGGTCTGGTCAGCGCTTTCTTTTACCTGTCGGTTCTGTTCGGCGGGTTCGGAGCGTTGATCCTGGGCTATCTCGCCCCCCTGCCCCTCTTCCTCGTGGGGTTGTGGCTGGGGGCGCCGGCGGCGGTCATCGCCGGATTGACGGGCGGCGCTGCGGTGCTGCTCGGCACATCCGGCAGCGTCCTGGTGTCCGTCGCCTATCTGCTGACCGGAGCGATACCGGCGATGCTGGTGGTGCGACAGTCGCTGTTGGCGCGGGTGGATTCCGCTGGAACTTTGGAATGGTATCCGTCTGGTCGGGTTCTTTTGGGCCTGGTCGGAATGGGGGTCGCGGCGGTTCTCGTCGCTATGATTCTGGCGTTCGACCAGCCCGGCGGGCTGGAAGGCGTTGTGCGTCGGATGCTCGCCCAACTGGCCGAGCCTCTGTTCAGCGCGCAGGGCCTCGCGGCTCCGGGACCAGAAGCGGTGTGGATGGCGGCGGCCTTGCCGGGGTTGGTTGTGATCTCATGGATCGTCATGACGGTCATCAACGCGGCGCTGGCGCAAGGGGCGCTGATGCGGTTTGGCCGCAACCGTCGCCCGCCCATGCGGATGGGGGCGTTGGAAGTGCCGGTCTGGCTGCTTCCCGTCTTCGCCATGGCGCTGTTGGGCGCGTTGGGTTTGCCGGACGCCTTTGGGTTTCTGGCGGTCAATCTGGCGTTGATCCTGGCCGTGCCGTTCACCTTTGCCGGGCTTTCGGTGGTTCATCATGTCGTGGCTCAACGCCGGACGGCCCCTGTGCCGCTCCTCGTCGGGTTCTACATGGTGCTGTTTCTCTTCGGGTGGCCGATCCTGCTTATGGTCGGCCTGGGCATGATCGAGCAATGGATCGGGCTGCGCCGCCGGTTTGACCGCGCTGCCCCCGGTCAGGAGGACGAGTGATGGAAGTTATTCTGCTGGAACGGGTTGAGAAGCTCGGCCAGATGGGTCAGGTCGTGAACGTGCGTCCTGGCTTCGCCCGCAACTATCTGCTGCCGCAGAAGAAGGCCATGCGCGCCACCAAGGCGAACATGAGCGTCTTCGAGAAGCAGAAGGCCCACCTGGAGGCCGTCAACCTGGAGCGCCGCAAGGACGCCCAGGAAGTCGCCACCAAGATGGACGGCGTCGCGGTCATCGTGATCCGTCAGGCCGCCGAGACCGGCGTTCTGTATGGCTCCGTCAACACCCGCGACATCGCTGACGCCCTGGACGCGGCCGGTTACAAGACCGACCGCAAGCAGGTCGCCATCGAGACCCCGATCAAGACGCTCGGCCTGTTCAAGGTTCGTGTCGTCCTGCACCCGGAAGTGTCGATCAGCGTGACGGTCAACGTCGCCCGTTCGCAGGAAGAAGCGGGCCTTCAGGCCCAGCGTGGCGGCATGATCACCGCCGCTGATCTGCGTGACGACGACGAGGAAGAAGAGACCTACGTCAACGACGCCACGACCGAAGACGACGAGGCCTAACAGCCTCTTCCGCCGTTCGCCCCTGGTTTCGATCACGGGCGCGCTGCGACGCGTCGCTCGTTCAGATGCCGCCCACCCCATTCGGGGTCGGGCGGTTTTCTGCTTTTTAGGGCAGTCTGCGTTTTGGCAGGACGGCTTCGTCCATAATGCCGACTCGCCTCGGTCCGATGGCCGATGGCGCGACGGGTTGGCGCGCGCCATCTCCTGTGGCGTCACGCGCCCTGTGGCGTCACGCAAGGATGCCGCCATGTTGCTCGACCGCCTGTTCGCCGCCGCCATCGGCGACGCCGCCATCGACCTTGTGACCGCCGATGGGAAACGGCGGCGCGTCGGTTCCGGCCCGCCCCGCCTAACCTTGCGCCTGCATGACGGTTCGGTTGGGCGCGATCTTCTGATGAATCCGCGCCTGCGCTTTGGTGAAGCCTATATGGACGGGCGGCTGACGGTGGAGGGCGGCACGATTTACGACGCGCTGCACCTGCTGATGGCGGGGCCGGAGGTTCAGGGCGCGCTCGGCTGGCTGCGCGAAGCGCTGTCGCCGGTCCTGCGCCGCTTGCAACAGCGCAACCCGCTTTGGCGGTCGCGGCGCAACGTCGCCCATCATTATGATTTGTCGCGCGCTTTCTACGAGCTGATCCTCGACCCGGACCTGCAATATTCCTGCGCCTATTTCAGCGATCCGGCGATGACGTTGGAGCAGGCGCAAGAGGCGAAAAAGCGCCACATCATGGCCAAGCTGCGGCTGGAGCCGGGGATGCGCGCGCTCGACATCGGCAGCGGTTGGGGCGGTCTGGCCCTGCACATGGCGCGACACAGCGACGTCCGCGTGCTGGGCGTCACCCTGTCGGCGGAGCAGTTGGCCGTGTCCCGGCAGCGCGCCGCCGAGGCCGGTCTGTCGGATCGCGTGACCTTCGAGCGGCTGGATTACCGCGAGTTGGCGGCCATCGAGGCGGGCGGCTTCGACCGCATCGTCTCAGTCGGCATGTTCGAACATGTCGGCGCGCCGCACTACCCCGCCTTCTTCGACGCCGTCCACCAACTCTTGACCAAGGACGGCGTCGCCCTGCTGCACGCCATCGGTCGGCTGGACGGCCCCAGCGCGACCAACCCGAGGATACGGACCTACATCTTCCCCGGCGGCTATTCGCCCGCTTTGTCGGAGGTTCTGCCCGCCCTGGAATCCTCCGGCCTGCTGACCACCGACATCGAGATCCTGCGCCTGCATTACGCCGAGACCCTGCGCTGCTGGCGGCGGCGCTTTTCCTCCAACCGTCCGGCGATCCAGACGCTGTATGACGAGCGTTTTTGCCGGATGTGGGAGTTCTATATGGCGGGCGCCGAACTCAGCTTCCGCGTTCAGGGCCATATGGCCTTTCAAATTCAGATGAGCCGGTCGCTGGAAACCGTGCCGTTGACTCGCGATTACATCACAGACGCCGACCGACAAGCCGCCGCGTCAACCGTCAAAGCGCAAACGCCGCTGGAAACGGAATCAGTGGTCTGACCAGTTGGGCCAAAGTCTTAACTCGTGCGACATCGACGTCAGGCCGTCTGCGATACCTTCCTTTTCATGGCGGGGCGGTGCTATACAGCAATGATTAATTCCGCCCGGGGTATCGGGGGACGCGCTTGCGCGTTCTTCCGGCAACAAACGCCCGCCTGATGGCGCGCCCGGCGTCAGGAAACGACAACGCCCTTACCCGTTCGGGGAGATCTCGCACCAATGACCAAGATCAAGGTAGCCAATCCGGTCGTCGAACTCGACGGCGACGAGATGACGCGCATCATCTGGCAGTTCATCAAAGAAAAGCTGATTCTGCCCTACCTCGACATCGACCTGAAATACTACGACCTGGGCATCGAGAACCGCGATGCGACCGACGACAAGGTCACGGTCGAGTCGGCCAACGCCATTCAGAAGTACGGCGTGGGCGTGAAGTGCGCGACCATCACCCCGGATGAAGCGCGGGTGACGGAGTTCAACCTCAAGAAGATGTGGAAGTCGCCGAACGGCACCATCCGCAACATCCTGGGCGGCACCGTGTTCCGTGAGCCGATCGTCTGCCAGAACGTGCCGCGCTATGTGCCGGGCTGGACCAAGCCGATCATCATCGGCCGCCACGCCTTCGGCGACCAGTACAAGGCAACCGACTTCGTCGTTCCCGGCCCGGGCAAGATGACGATCAAGTGGGAAGCCGCCGACGGCAGCAGCCAGATCGAGCATGAGGTGTTTGACTATCCCAGCGCCGGCGTGGCGATGGGCATGTACAACCTCGACGACTCCATCGAAGGCTTCGCACATTCCAGCCTGATGTATGGCCTGGAGCGTGGTTATTCGGTCTATCTGTCGACGAAGAACACCATCCTGAAGGCCTATGACGGGCGCTTCAAGGACATCTTCCAGAAGGTCTTTGACGAGACCTACGCCGAGCGGTTCAAGGCCAAGGGCTTGGTCTATGAACACCGCTTGATCGACGACATGGTCGCCTCGGCCCTGAAGTGGGAAGGTGGTTTCGTCTGGGCCTGCAAAAACTACGACGGCGACGTGGAGTCCGACGTGGTCGCGCAGGGCTTCGGTTCGCTGGGTCTGATGACCTCCGTGCTGGTGACGCCCGACGGCAAGACCGTCGAGGCCGAAGCCGCGCACGGCACGGTGACGCGCCATTACCGCGAGCACCAGAAGGGCAAGGAAACCTCGACGAACCCCATCGCCTCGATCTACGCCTGGACCCAGGGTCTGGCCTATCGCGGCAAGTTCGACGACACCCCCGAGGTCATCAAGTTCGCCCAGACGCTGGAGCGCGTTTGCGTCGAGACCGTTGAATCCGGCTACATGACCAAGGATTTGGCGATCCTCATCGGCCCGCAACAGCCCTGGCTGACGACCAAGCAGTTCCTCGACAAGCTGTCGGACAATCTGCAAAAGAAGATGGCGGCCTGGAGCTAACCCTGGTTGCGAAACCGGGGTGCGACGCCGCGTCCGGGTCACACCGGACGCAAGGTCGGCTAAGGTGAAAACGGGGGGCTTCGGCCCTCCGTTTTTTTATGGCCTGCGTTCGCACGCAACGCCGAGGGAGGACCAAAACACATGGCCAACGATCTGTTCCGCGTCGCCGTCATCGGGGCTGGCGAAACCGGCACGCCGCTGCTGCGCCAATTGCTCGACGCCCCGTTCGTTCAGCTTTTGGGCGTGGCCGATCTGGACGCCGACGCGCCCGGCGTGGCACTGGCCCGCGAACGCGGCGTCGCCACCACCACGAATTTCCTGGATTTGACCCGGCTGGGCACCGATCTGGACATTCTGATCGACGTCACCGGGGTTCCCGCCGTGCGCGAGGCGCTGCGGCACGAGATGCAGGACAGCGGCAACCATCACACGCTGATCGTGCATGAGATGGTGGTTCAGTTGATGCTGTCGCTGCTGGCCGGAAAGCGGGTGCGTCTGAAGCACGGCGCCCAGGATTACTGACCGGCGGATTGCTGACCGGCGCCCCGGAAAAAAGAAAGCCCCGGCGCTCGACCGAGCGAAGGGGCTTTCGTCTGAATCCTGCGGTCGGGAGAGTTTGCCGGATCAGGCGGCGCCGACGTTGCGCTCCCGCTCTTCCTCGCGCTTTTTGCTGCTGCCGGTGGGCTGGTAGGCCATCGCGGCGTGCTCGGCGCAATAGGGCAGACCGGCCAAAGACGGCTTGCCGCAGAAATGGAAATCCTGATGCTTGGGATCGCCGACCGGCCATTTGCACATGCGCTCGGTCAAAGCGAGGATGGTCGCCCCACGGGTCGGCTTCTTCTTGATCGGCGAGGGCCGACCGGACAAGCCCAGACGATGCGCCTTGCCAATCACCGCGTTGCGGCTGATGTCACCCAGAGTGTCAGCGATTTCACTCGCGCTCAACCCCTGGGACCACAGATCCTTGAGCTGTTGAATACGCTCATCCGTCCAACTCATCCCCGAGTACTCCCGATCCGGTGCCATTGCCAGCCTTTGGGTCACGGTCTGACGCCGTTTTCCATAAGCCGCAACATTTTGTGCCAGTCGGGGAGGAAGCTACCAGATGGACGGCGGAAACGATAGAGGGTCGCGGCAACATTCCTGTGCATAAGTCGGCCCGCTGGTCAGGAGTTCAGCGCGCCATAGACCTCCTCGGCGATGCCGGACAGGGTGGCGCGGTCCAGGTCGCCGGTGATGGCCAGGGCCAAACCGTTGTCCTGCCAGTACAATGCTTGCAAACCGCCATCCTGGGCGAAGCGGAAGGCGGTTCCCGCCGGGCTGGGGGTCGGGCGGATGTACAAGGTGATGCGACGCCCCGCCGCATCTTCGTACATATAGAGCGCCACCGGCCCATCGGAATCCGCGAGCAGACGCCCACCGATCAACTCATAGCCGCTTTTGGTCGCCTTGGGGCAACGCATGGTCCGGCCGATCCGTTTGGACAGCCAGGACACCAGATGCGCCTCCTGGTCCACCCCGACCTCGATCGGGTGGCGGACCTCGACGGTGAAGACGCGGTGCGCCGCCACGGCGTCGGCGATGAAGGCGGCGGTCAGCGGGTCGGCCTGCCGCCCGCCGCCCGCCCGGTCCCGCGCCACCCAGCCCGTCGCCCCACCGGCGACGAACAGCAGCAGCGAGGCGGCCAGGGCCAGCCCCCAAACCCGCGCCCTCCCCGCCCTGCCCGCGCGGCCCGCCGTCGCCACGGCGTCGCGCGCGGCAAACGGCGGCGTCAGGCGGTCCGGAAGCGGCTGGTCGAACAGTGGGCCAAAGCTGCGGGCCAGAAGCGCGCGTTGGGCGCGGTAGCGCTCGAAGCGCTGGGCGTCGTCGGGGTGGTCGGCCAGATGGCGTTCGACGGCGGCGCGGCGTTCCTCCGGCAATTCGCCGTCGATCCAGGCGTGCAGGTCGGCCTCGGTCACGGGTTGGGTCTCGCCGGTCGTCATCACTTGATCCTCCTCACCACCGCCTGCTCGGCCCCGCCATCCAGCAGGACCCGCAGACGCTCGCGCGCGCGGGCCAGACGCGACATCACCGTGCCGATGGGCAGCTCCAGCACCTCCGCCGCCTCGCGGTAGGACAGACCTTCCATGCCGGTCAGCAGCAGCACGGCGCGATGCTCCTCGGTCAATTGGCCAAAGGCGCGGACGAAGTCCCGCACCTCCCCCCGGTCGGTCGGCGGGGCGCTGAGCGCCAGATCGTCGGCCAGTTCCTCCACCGGCACCTCGGCCCCGCGCCGCCGCCGCCCGCGCAGGACGGAGATGTGAAGGTTGTGCAGAATCGACATGAGCCAGCCGCCCAACCGCGACGGGTCGCGCAGGGCGTGGCGGTTGGCCAGCGCCTTTTCCACGCAATCCTGAACCAGATCGTCGGCGTCGTAACGGTTGCCAACCAGCGCGGTGGCGTAGCGGCGCAGGCGCGGCACATGGGCGGCGATGTCGTGGTCGGCGATGGCGGGGCCGGGCGTCATGGATGAGGCATCGGGGACGGCTTCTTCGGGGGCGGCTTCATGGTCCATGACGCTGGCGCTCCTCCGATTATTCCGTCCGCCTCAGCCCGGAGTCGAAAATCCGGCCTTGCCGTCGAAATTGCTGAGATTTTCCGTCTGGGTGAAGTCGATTCCGGCCTCGGCCAGGCGGCCCAGCAGTTCGACGATGGCGGCGTGCTTGACCGGCCCGCCCTGGGCCAGGAAACGGCAGCGCCAGTGATCGGTGCAGAAGACGTCGAGATTGCCGTCCGGCCACACCCGTTGCGAACGGTTGGAGATGCTGACCAGGGTCAGGGCCTCGGTCGAGAGCGGCCCGACCAGCTCGGCCAGATCGTTCGGCACGCCGCCCGACCATTGCAGGAAGACGTCCACCCCGACCAGCTCCTTCACCGCGATGTGGCGCGGCGACAGGCGGTTGGTGCGGTCATAGGCCGGGCGCGCGGTGGTGTAGCCCACCGTCGGCATGGTGACGGGCATTTGCCCCAACCGTTCCACCACCGCGTCGGCGAAGGCGCGGGTGCCGACCCGCACCCGCCCGATGCCGCGCGCGAAGATGTCGGCGGTGTGGATGCCGTCCTCGATGGTTTTGAGCCACGCGTTGTGGATGCGCCCGGCGATGTCGCCCTGCCCGATGTGGACCAGCATCATCACGGCGGCCATCAGCAGGCCCGACGGGTTGGCGGTCCCCTGCCCGGCGATCATCGGGGCCGACCCGTGGATCGCCTCGAACATGGCGCAGGTCTCGCCGATGTTGGCCGACCCGGCCAACCCGACGGAGCCGGTGATCTGCGCGGCGATGTCCGACACGATGTCGCCGTACAGGTTCAAGGTGACGATGACGTCGAAACGTTCGGGCTGGTCGGCCAACCGCGCCGCGCCGATGTCGACGATCAGATGGTCGGCCTTGATCTCCGGGTATTCGGCGGCGAGTTCGTAGAAGATCTTCAGGAATAGCCCGTCCGTCATCTTCATGACGTTGTCCTTGACGAAGGCCGTCACCTTTTGCCGGTGGTTGGAGCGGGCGTAGTCGAAGGCGTAGCGGACGATGCGCTCCGACCCCGGGCGCGAGATCAGCTTGACCGACTGGATCACCTCATCGGTCTGGCGATGCTCGATCCCGGCGTAGAGGTCTTCCTCATTCTCGCGGATGATGACCACGTCCATGCGCGGGTGGCGCGTGCGGACATAGGGGTGATAGGCCACGCAGGGCCGGACGTTGGCGAACAGCCCCAGCGTGGTCCGCGCCGTGACGTTCAGCGATTTGTTGCCGTAACCCTGCGGCGTGGTGATCGGCCCCTTCAGAAAGACCCGCGTGCGGCGGATGGATCCCCACCCGGCATGGTCCAGCCCGCCCGCGTGGCCGCGCCGATAGACGACCTCGCCCGCCGGAACCTCCTCCACCTTCAGACGCGCGCCCGCAGCGTTCATCACATAGAGCACCGCGTCCATGATCTCGGGGCCGATGCCGTCGCCGGGGGCGACCGTGATGGGTGTGATGTCGCGCATGCACTCACTCCGAAGGAACGCGCGACCGTAGACGCAAAAGGGGGTGATTTTCAATGGTGGCCGGAGTCGCACGGGGGGTGATTGCTTGAACCATCGAAGACTGAACAAGCCCCTCTCCCCTTGCGGGAGAGGGGTTGGGGTGAGGGGGAAAGGGAACCTCCCCGGCCCTTGGCCGGGCCGCCCCCCTCATCCCAACCCTTCTCCCGCAAGGGGAGAAGGGCTTTCTTCGATGCGCAACCGTTCGAGCGATTGCTCTGCCGAGCCGCCCACCGCGCCCGGGCCGGATGGAACGTTTGAAACGCCCTGAACCGTTTCCCCCGCCCCTGTTCACCTGTTCCATCGGCGGATCCCCATCGGCGCGCCCGCCCGCTCAGAGGGGCCGCGACCACGCCCCGCGCCCGCCCCGCCGTTCCAGGGCCGAGCCGAGATTGGGAAAGGGATCGTCGGGGTTGAGCGTCCAGGGATAGACGCCCTTCGGCCCCTCCCCCTCCGGTCGGGCGAGGATGGCGGCGACGATGGCGGGGTTGGGCGGAACACGCTCGCGGACGGCGCCGGGGATGGAATCGTCGTCCCCATCCGGGGCCGGGCTGGCGGTTGGGCCGAGGGCCGGGCTGGAGCGTGGGTTGGGGACCGGCTTGGGAGCCGGGGGAGTCGCCGGGGCGGCGGCGCGCGCGGCGGCCTGCGTGGGAGACGGATCGCCGCAGGCAGGCGCGCCCCCCGTCCAGCGCGCGCCGTCGTCATAGGGGACGTCGTCGCGCGGGGAGTCGTCGCGTGCGGCGGCGGGGCGCCGGTCGTCCTGGCGTGGATCGGCGGGGCGCGGGTCGGCGGGGCGCAGATCGGCGAACAGGCCCAGCCGGTCGGCCAACCAGCGCACCGTCCCCGGATCGCCAGCGGACACCAACCGTTCGATCTGCTCCGTCACCTGGGCGCGCAGCGAGCCAAGCCGCAACTCCGCCTCCCGGTTCAACGCCTGCCGTTCCCACCACACCCGGACGCGGAACGGCTGCGACCCGTAATAGGCCCGCCACAGCGTGGTGCGGCTGCACCCCATGGCGCGGGCGACCTGCTGAAACGACGCCCCGCGCGCCAACATCCCCGCCGCCATGATCCATTGCTCCTCATGAAAGCGGGAACCGGGAACCAATGACCCCTCCGGCGCGACCGGCGGCTCTTCCGCCCAAGGGGGAAAACGGTCGGCGGGCTGGGCGGGGTGCAGACAATCGGGCATGGAGCGGCTCCGTGGGCTGGAGAGTGAACACTCCAGTTTCCGACGGAACGGGGGAGAGCGGTAGGATAAAAATCATATTTTGGTGGGGTGTGGGGCGGGTTCGTCCAAGAGAACTTCTCACGCTGCCCGAGGCACAGGTTCTATAATCTGGTGCCGCATATAGGGTGCAGGTGAGTTTTGCCCGATCATTGGCCATTCCGACTGGCGCAAAATGCAAGTCCGTGGCATGACCGTTCTCATCGTAGGGGTCAAGGTAAGCAGGATGTCGGCCATCAGCAGCGCTCTTTTGAGTGAGTCTCCGTTTCCTTGTTTGGGAGCGGTCGATCTGAGCGATGTAACGAGGCAGCTTCCATACGAGGAAAAACTATGCGCCTAAAAAGGGTCGAAATCGAAAATTTCCGGGCCATCGATCATGTCGAGCTTCCGCTTGAGGCATCGAGGGTTCTCGATCCGCAATTAACAGTTCTTCATGGTGATAATGCTAACGGAAAAACAAGCGTTCTCGGCGCTATTGCTGTGGGACTGGGCGCAATTTCTACCCTTTTACCCGATGTTTACGGCATCAGCTTCAAGGACACGGATCGACGTCGCGGTGCACACTATACTCGTATTACGCTGACTAGCACTGATGACATTTCTTGGGACCGCTCAACTGGTGTCCTAACTAGAACAGCCATGGCATCACCTCTATTTCGCCTCACCAAAATCAAGGAATACGTGTCCCAGTTTACAACTAAAGATACAAAAGAAATCGCAGATCTTCCTATTTTTGCCTATTATGACACTGATCGAGCAGTGTTTGATTTACCGCAGAGACGTCGGAATTTTAAAAATGAATTTAGCCGGTTTGAGGCTCTTGATGGTGCTCTAACGGCCAAGATTTCTTTCCGTTCAGTGTTTGAGTGGTTCTATGCGAAACAGCATGAAGAACTCATAGAACAACGGAATCGTCGGAGTTTTGACTATTGCCTAAAAGATCTCGACGCTGTTCGTCGAGCTATTATATCTATGATACGAGGATCATCCAGCCCACATATCGAATTAAGCCCGCTGAGATTTGTTATCTCACTCAAAAATAATGAAGGTAAAAGCGAAAAGCTTTCACTTTCTGAAATGAGTGGTGGCTACAGGATTATACTCGCGCTAGCTGCTGATTTGGCTCGGCGCATGGCGCAAGGAAATCCACACTTGGATGACCCCCTGAAATCAGAAGCAATTGTTCTAATAGATGAGGTAGATCTCCATCTTCATCCAGCTTGGCAGCAAACAGTTCTTATGGATTTGATGAGAACTTTTCCAAATACTCAATTCATTGTTTCAACTCATAGCCCTCAGGTTCTTAGCACTGTGGAGCAAAATCGAATTATACGCCTCAGTAGGCGAGATGGAGAAATTCACGCCAGCCCCGCGACTTCTGCCACATATGGAGCAGAGGCTGGCTCCGTTCTGCAAACTGAGATGGGAGTTAACGAACGACCTCAGAATGAATTTTCTCAGAAACTTAAGGAGTATTTCGGATTAATTGACCGGAATGATTATAACTCTGACCATGCTCGCGAATTGCGCCATAGGCTTGAGGAGCTTTCTTCTCGTGATACTGGATTGGATCGAGCAGATGGTGAAATTCGTCGGCGGGAAGTGTTAAAATCCCTGGGGCGTCAAATATGAAACCAATTAGAAAACTCACAGAATCGCCTACAGAACTTAGTGAATTCGTAGATAATTTTCCTCAAGAACGTAACTGGAAGGTATTCAAGGATTATAATGGGGGATCCGCATATAAGAAACTCCTAAACGATCTGTACATTATCCAACATGGACTCTGTTGTTATTGCGAAATCGATATTCAGGAGCTTGATTGGCAAGTTGAGCATTTTCATCCGAAGCGAGATCAAACCAGTGAAGAGAATCATACGACTGACTATCGTAACTTGATAGCTGCCTGTTGCGGCGGAAGCCGATTCGATATCTGGGGCAGTGGCAACCCTAGAGAAAAAGCTCGGGATTCAGTTCGCCACCGCGACCCAACTAGAGATCATTTAAGTTGTGGCCAAGCAAAAGACCACTACGAAAGTAAAAATCTGGGTACAGCAGTTATTGATCCTCGATCTCTCCCGGCAAGCCGGTCAATTATTCGCGTAACAATAGATGGGCAACTTGAGCCCGATGTCGCCGCATGTGCAGAAGCAGATATCAATGAAAATGACGTTCATAACACTATAAAAATGTTAGGACTGAACTGCGAACGACTTCGAGTCCCCAGAGAAGAGAAGATGAAAAATCTTTCTAAAATGTACAATGATATGGATATTGATGTTCTTATTGCAGCAGCTCGAAGTGAATTGACACCGAATAAATCAGGGGTTCTTCCCAGATTTTTTACGGTATCCAGAACATTTTTTCAAGAAGCAGCTGAAATTGTACTGTCAGAACAGCCACAAGCATGGATATGAAAAATACGGTTAGTTTGAGGATCCATGTGTCGGCGGCGGCAGGGTTTTCTTTTCGGATGTCCGTCGCGATGGCAGCGATTTCGTTTCGCGCGGACGGGGCAAAAACAAGCGTCGCCACGGTTATTTGCAGAAGGCTTGTTTCAGGTCCGCGAACACCGCGTCGCCGTCAATCCCCAACCCGGCGTCGATTTCGGCGCGGCCCTTGTCGATGCCAGCGCGCGCGTTCGCCAGCCATTGCTCCGGCGTCGGCTCTTTGACCGCGAGAGTGACCTCCACCATGTCCGACGGCAGGGGCCGGGGGCGGATGAGGGCGGCGTATTCCGGGGGAAGCGCATCCGCCCGAACGGTCACAGTGGCGCGTCGCGGCATGGTCGCGGCCTCCTTTTCCATGCCCTGAGCTTACCCCCCATTCCTGAACAGCGCCAGCGCGGCGCTCGCGCGGGGCAATCGCTTGAAAAGCTTGAAATTCCGTCACTGGAAAATTCGTCATCCCCGCGAAGGCGGGGATCCAGAGTTTGCCAGACGAACCTTATGGATAGGTCTGGATTCCCGCCTTCGCGGGAATGACGGAGGAAAGTTCTTTTTCTTCCAATGAGTCGCCTAAGCCAAAGATGTGTGAATGCCGTAGCGCCTTCGCGGGGATGACGCAAAATCCCATTTTTGGGGGCGGCAAGCTCGGCCTCCGCCGCCGAGGTCAGGAAAACCCGCGTCACCGGCAGCGGCGGCGCAGATCCGCGAGAACCGATTGGGCGCTTCGCGCCCGCGTCATATCCTCGTCGAGCGTTTCCAAACGGCGGTCAAGCTCCACCCGTTGGGCCGGGGTGACGGGAATGCGCCCGGGGTCAAGGCTGTCGCAAAGCTCGCCAATCAGATCCAGGCGCTGCTCGGCGGACAGATGGTGGAAATCAATCGTCGGCATGATCGGGCGTCCTTGCCGTGGGGCGTTGATCGAAAGATGGCGCGGGGCGGGCGCGTTGTCCACCAACGGGTGGGGCGCCTGCCCTACCGCAGCAATTCCCGCATCGCGCCGTCCAGCCCCTCCAGCGTCAGGGGGAACATGCGGTTGTTCATCAGGCGTTGCAGGATGCGGGTGCTTTCCGAATAGTCCCAGAATTGGCGCGGGGTCGGGTTCAGCCACACCGCCTTGCTGTAGACCGACAGCAGGCGCTGCATCCACACCTGCCCGGCCTCCTCGTTCCAATGCTCGACGCTGCCGCCGGGATAGACGAGTTCATAGGGGGACATGGCGGCGTCGCCGACAAAGACCAGCTTGTAATCCGCCGGGTAGGTGTGCAGGACGTCGAAGGTCGGGGTGCGTTCCACATGGCGGCGGGCGTTGTCGCGCCAGACGCCTTCATAGACGCAGTTGTGGAAATAAAAATGCTCCAGGTGCTTGAACTCGCCGCGCGCGGCGGAGAACAGCTCCTCGACCAAGCGGATGTGGTCGTCCATGGAGCCGCCGATGTCCAGAAACAGCAGGACTTTCACCGCATTGTGCCGCTCCGCCACCATTTTCAGGTCGAGCCAACCGGCGTTGGCGGCGGTGGCGCGGATGGTGCCGGGCAAATCCAACTCGCTGGCCGCGCCGGTGCGGGCGAATTTGCGCAGGCGGCGCAGGGCGACCTTGATGTTCCGCGTGCCGATCTCCACCCCATCGTCGAGGTTTTTGAATTCGCGCTTGTCCCACACCTTGACCGCGCGGCGGTGGCGGCTGTCGCGCTGGCCGATCCGCACGCCCTCCGGGTTGTAGCCATAAGCGCCGAAGGGGGAGGTTCCGGCGGTGCCGATCCATTTCGATCCGCCCTGGTGCCGCTCCTTCTGCTCGGCCAGCCGTTGGGCCAGCGTTTCCATCAGCGTGTCCCAGCCGCCCAGCGCCTGGACCTGCGCCTTTTCCTCATCGGTCAGGAAGCGTTCGGCCAGCTTGCGCAGCCAGTCTTCGGGGATGTCGGCGACGGGGACCGCGTCGGCGCCGTCCGCCGCCGCGTCGGCCAGCCCGTGGAAGGTCGCGCCGAACACGCGGTCGAAACGGTCGAGGTTGCGCTCGTCCTTCACCAAACAGGCCCGGCTGAGGTAATAGAACTCTTCGACGCGGAAGGACGCGACGCCGCGCTTCATGGCCTCCATGAGCGTCAGGTACTCCGTCAACGACGCCGGCACGCCGGCCTTGCGCAGATCGAAGAAGAAACGGGTGAACATCGGCGGTCCTTCGCGCGGGGCAACGGGCGAAGCGTAGCGCCGAAACGGAAAGAACGCCATGAGCCTGCATCAGCCCCAACAGGGTACGTCTTTGTTGGATTTCGCCCGCGCCCTGGATTTCGCGGCGCACAAGCACATCGACCAGCGCCGCAAGGGCGTGCGCGCCGAACCCTACGTCAACCATCTGTCCGAAGTGGCCCTGCTGGTCGCCGAGGCGACGGAGGGCAAAGACGCCGTGTCGGTCATCGCCGCCCTGCTGCACGACACGCTGGAGGACACCGACGCCAGCTATGAAGAGATCGAACGGCTGTTCGGCGAGGAGGTGGTGCGCGTGGTCGCCGAAACCACCGACGACAAGCGCATGTCGAAGGCCGAACGCAAACAACACCAGATCGACGCCGCCCCTGGCGCGTCCAACCGGGCCAAGCTGGTGAAGCTGGCCGACAAGGTGTCGAACCTGCGCTCCATGGCCGCCAGCCCGCCCGCCGATTGGCCGCTGTCGCGCAAGATCGAGTATTTTGAATGGGCCTTCGCCGTGGTGAAGGGGCTGCGCGGCGTCAACCCCCGGCTGGAGGCGCTGTTCGACCGCGCCTATCACGACGGTCTGGCCGAGCTGCGCGGCGAAGGGGTGTGAGGGCCGGGGGCGGTTGGGGGAATTTCGCAAGCGATTGACATCGCGCAATGCGGCTCCATCACGGAACGCTTATGGAGGAGGGACCACGCTGCTGATGAACGCCGTCATCGCGACGGTCGAGGATGCCCGCCATGTCCCTCTCCCCCGACACGCTCTCCAAAGACGCTCTGGCAAAACACGCCGATCCCCTGCCCCGCTCCGCCTCCGACGTGCCGCACGGCACGCCGCAGGAGGATCCTGATCGGCATTGGTTCATCGACCGGGCCAAGGTCTACGCCGCCGACGTGCGGGGGACCTTCCGCCGCCTGAAATGGGCGGCGCTGGTCGTTCTGCTGGCGATCTATTACGTCACCCCCTGGATTCGCTGGGAGCGTGGTCCCGGCATTCCCGATCAGGCGGTGCTGCTCGACATGGTCGGGCGGCGGGCGTATTTCCTGTGGATCGAGATTTGGCCGCAGGAAATCTATTACCTGACCGGCCTGCTCATCATCGGCTGTTTCGGCATCTTCTTCGCCACCACCCTGTTTGGCCGGGTCTGGTGCGGCTACGCCTGCCCGCAAACGGTGTGGAGCGACCTGTTCATGTGGGTCGAGCGCAAGATCGAAGGGCCGCGCACCCAGCGCATCCGCCTGGACAAAGCGTCGATGACCGGGGCCAAGCTGGCGAAAAAGGCGCTGAAGCACGCCGTTTGGCTGTTCATCGCGGTGATGACCGGCGGGGCCTGGATCTTCTACTTCAACGACGCGCCGACGCTGGCGCGCGAGATCGCCTCGGGCGAGGTCGGCAGCGGGGTTCTGCTGTTCGCCGGGCTGTTCAGCTTCACCACCTATTTCTTCGCCGGTTGGGCGCGCGAGCAGATTTGCATCTATGTCTGCCCGTGGCGCAGCTATCAATCGGCGATGGTCGATGAGGACACCTTCCTCGTCACCTACGAGGATTGGCGCGGCGAAGGCCGCGCGCCGCTGCGCAAGTCGCAGAGCTGGGAGGAGCGCGCGGCGGCGGGGCTGGGCGACTGCATCGACTGCAAACAATGCGTCTTCGTCTGCCCAACCGGCACCGACATCCGCAACGGCCAACAGATTTCCTGCATCGGCTGCGGCCTGTGCGTGGACGCCTGCAACGACGTGATGGCGCAGATCGGGCGGCCCGGCAATCTCATCCAGTTCGACACCCAATCCAACCAGATCGCCAAGATCGACGGCTCGACCGAACGGGTGCGGCTGGTCCGTCCGCGCACCATCATCTACTCGCTCATCATGCTGACGGTCAGCTGCGCCATGGCGATCGCGCTGTATCTGCGCCCGACCTTGGACGTCAGCGTCCTGCGCGACCGCGCGCCGCTGTTCGTCGCCCTGTCCGATGGGCAGATACAGAACGCCTACACCATCAAGATCCTGAACAAGACGACGATCCGCCGCGCCTACGCCGTGTCGCTGGACGGTCTGCCCGGCGCGGCCCTGTCGGTCGCCGGAGAGGCGATGACCGACAACGGCGGCGGCGGTTCCGCCCTGACCTTGAGCGCCGACGCCGATCAGGTGGCGACCTACCGCATCTTCGTGAAAGCCCCGTCCAGCGCGGTGAAATCCGGCTCGACCGACGTCGTCGTGCTGGCCAAGGACCAAGGCAGCGGCGAAATCGGCAAGCATCCCAGCGTGTTCATCGCGCCGTAACGCGGATGAGAAGGCGGCGGCGTCCGTGTTGGGGCGTCGCCGTTTTTTGTTTGGACGGAGCGCGGTGGATTCGTTTTGGGGTTTGACACCGATGAACACAGATGAACACCGATAAAATAAGACAATGAATTTCTCGTGGTTCGGCTCTCTCCAGAAGGACGACGCCGAAGCACGTTTATCTGTGTTTGTTTATCTGTGTTTATCTGTGTTCATCGGTGTCAAAAAAATCGGCCATCCAGGGTGACATGACCAACAGGCCAACACATCATCCCAGACTGGCCGTTTGTCTTCACCACCAGCGCGTCATCACGCGCTCAGCATGTCCAGCGCCTTTTGCAGCTTGTCGCGGGCTTGGTCGGCGGCGGCGCGGCGGTCGCGTTGCTCTTCGATCACCTCGTCGGGGGCCTTGGCGACGAACTGTTCGTTCGACAGTTTGGCGTCGATCTTCTTGATCTCGCCCGCCAGCTTGTCGATTTCCTTGGTCAGGCGCGCCCGCTCCTTGTCGAGATCGACGATCCCCTCCAGCGGCAGCACCAGGGTGGCTTCGTCCTGCACGGCTTGGACCGCGCTTTTCGGCGTCGGGCCGACCAGCGGTTCGACGCTCGACAGGCGGGCCATGCGCAGGATCAGGTCGCGGTGGGTGGCCAGCCGCGCCAGGCTGCCGGGGCCGGCGTCCTTCAGCTTCAGCTCGATCTGGGCGGCGGGCGGCACGTTCATTTCGGAGCGCATGGAGCGCACCGAGGTGATGAGCCGCACCACCCAGTTCATTTCATCGCGCGCCGCCGCATCGACCAGATCGGCGCCGAATTCCGGCCATTCCGCCGAAATCAGCCGGTTGGCGCGGGACGGCGACAGTTGTTCCCACAGCTCTTCGGTGATGAAGGGCATCATCGGGTGCAGCACATGCAGGATCTGGTCGAGAACCCAGGCGGTGGTCGCGCGGGTCTCCGCCTTCGCCGCCTCGTCCGTTCCGGCCAGGATCGGCTTGGTGAACTCCATGTACCAGTCGCAGAAATTGCCCCAGGTGAACTGGTAGGCCGCGTTCGCCGCCTCGTTGAACTTGTAGGCGTCGATGGCGTCGGCGACCTTCTTGGAGGCGTCGGCCAACTCGCCGACGATCCAGCGGTTCACCGTCTGCGTCAGCCCGACCGGGCGGTAGCCCGCCACCGGCTCACAGCCGTTCATCTGGCAATAGCGGGCGGCGTTCCACAGCTTGGTCGCGAAGTTGCGGTAGCCCTCGACCCGGTTCACCGCCAGCTTGATGTCGCGGCCCTGCGCGGCCATCGCCGACAGGGTGAAGCGCAGGGCGTCGGTGCCGTATTCGCCGATGATCTCCAGCGGGTCGATGACGTTGCCCTTCGACTTCGACATCTTCTGGCCCTTTTCGTCGCGGACCAGGGCGTGGATGTAGACGGTGCGGAAGGGAACGTCCTTCATGAAATGCAGGCCCATCATCATCATCCGGGCGACCCAGAAGAAGATGATGTCAAAGCCCGTCACCAGCACGTCGGTCGGGTAATAGCGCGCCAACTCCGGCGTCTGGTCGGGCCAGCCCAGCGTCGAGAAGGGCCACAGCGCCGACGAGAACCAGGTGTCCAGCACGTCGGGATCGCGGGTCAGCTCGACGTCGGAGCCGTAATGTTTCGCGGCGGCGGCGCGGGCGGCGGCCTCCGTCTCTTCGACGAAGAAGGTTCCGTCCGGGCCGTACCAGGCCGGAATCTGATGGCCCCACCAGATCTGGCGGCTGATGCACCAGGGCTGGATGTTGCGCATCCACTCGTAATAGGTGTTTTCCCACTGCTTGGGCACGAACACCGTCTTGCCGGTCTCCACCGCCTCGATGGCGGGCTTGGCCAGGGTGGCGGCGTCGACATACCACTGGTCGGTCAGCCAGGGTTCGATGGCCACGCCGGAACGGTCGCCGTGCGGCACCATGTGGGTGTGCGGCTCGATCTTCTCCAGAAGCTCCAGGGCTTCCAGCTCGGCGACGATCTTTTTGCGCGCCTCGTAACGGTCGAGGCCCTGGTAGGCCTCCGGCACATTCTCGTTCAGGCGGGCGTCGCGGTCGAGGATGTTGATCGCCTCAAGATTGCAGCGCTTGCCAACCTCGAAATCGTTGAAGTCGTGCGCCGGGGTGATCTTGACCGCGCCCGATCCGGTGGCCGGATCGGCGTATTCGTCGCCGACGATGGGAATCAGGCGACCGACCAGCGGCAGGCGGACATGCTTGCCGATCAGATCCTTGTAACGCTCGTCCTCGGGATGCACGGCGACGCCGGTGTCGCCCAGCATGGTTTCCGGGCGGGTGGTCGCCACGACGATGAAGCGGCCCTCCTCCCCGTCGATGGGGTAGCGGAAGTGCCAGAGGTTGCCCTTGATCTCCTTCTGCTCGACCTCAAGGTCGGAGATGGCGGTGTGCAGCTTCGGATCCCAATTGACCAGCCGCTTGTCCTTGTAGATCAGGCCCTGGCGGTGCAGCTCGACGAACACCTTGGCGACGGCGCGCGACAGCCCTTCGTCCATGGTGAAGCGTTCTTTCGCCCAATCCGGCGAGGCGCCCAGGCGGCGAAGCTGGCGGGTGATGGTCCCGCCCGATTCGGCCTTCCATTCCCACACCTTGTCGATGAAGGAGTCGCGGCCGAAATCATGGCGGGTCTTGCCGTCCTTGGCGAGGTTGCGCTCCACCACCATCTGGGTGGCGATGCCCGCATGGTCGGTGCCGGGCTGCCACAGCGTGTCGCGGCGACGCATGCGGTTGTAGCGGACCAGCACGTCCTGCACGGTGAAGGTCAGCGCGTGGCCCATATGCAGGCTGCCGGTGACGTTCGGCGGCGGCATCATGATGGTGTAGGGCTTGGCGTTCGACCGCGCGTCGGCGGCGAAAGCGCCCGACTCTTCCCACAGGCGGTAGTGCTTTTCCTCGACCTCGGCGGGCCGGTACGTCTTTTCCAACATCACCAGAAACTTTCGCTCAACATCTCATGTGAATAACGGCGGAGGGGGAGTCGTCAGAATTTCTGCGACCGGCGAATCATGCGGTCGATTTCCTGCTGCACCAGCCGTTCGACCACCGTCGGCAGATTTTCGTCCAGCCATTCCTTCAACAGCGGCCGCAACAGCTCGCGCACGACGTCCTCCACCGTGCGGATGCCGATGGGCATCGGGCCGATGGACAGATCGTCGCCCAACTCGCGCGCCAGATGGGTCAGATGGTGCGAGGCGTCGTCCGCCGTGCGGCGGGAAATCAGCCCGTCATCCTCCACCATCGTCCGGCGGCGCGGGCGCGGCGGGGGCGGCGGCTCGTCATCCTCGAAATCATCGAAGGCGGGCGGCGGCGGGCGGCGCGCCGGACGCGGCGGCGGCGGCGGCTCCTCCGGCTCGTCGAACATCGTCGGACGCGACGGCGGTTCCGGGAAGGCCGGTTCGTCCTTCCAGGGGTCGGGATCCGGCGCGCCAAAATCCGGCATGTCGGCGACGGGATCGTCGTCGACCATCTGGGTCAACTCCAGCACGTCGTCGTCGTCATCCTCCATCATCGGGGGAGGTGGCGGCGGCGGGGGCGGAGGCGGCGGTGGGGGGGGCGGTGGAGGCGGCGGCGGGGGTGGAGGCGGCGACGGGGATTCCGATTTCGCAGGCTCGCCGTCCTCGGAAATGATCCGACGGATGGAGGCGAGGATTTCCTCCATCGATGGTTCTTGCTGGCCCTTATCGCTCATCGTGGCAACCCAAGACGTCAACCTGCCCCGAACCTAGGGCAGACCCGAACAAAAAGCCACAATACAAAAACGGCCCGCTTTCGCGGGCCGCTTTGGTCGATCACTCCACCGAGGTGCCGATCCATTTTCCTCGGGTCTTTTCGTAATTCGCCTGAGGATCGTAATACTCGACCGGCAAATTCAGGTGTTGGGCGGTCAATTGCCCCGTCGCCGCGATGACATTGAAGGCCGCGACCATTTCGTCACGCTGCGCGCGCACCAGATTGACCCGGCCATTGAGCAGTTCTTGCTCTTGGTTCAACACGTCGAGCACGGTGCGCGATCCCACCTGCGCCTCTTGCCGCACGCCGTCCAAGGCGATTTGCGCCGCCTTGATCTGCGCCGAATAGGACTGGATGCTGGCGCGGGCGGTTTGCAGCGACTGCCAGGAGCTGATCGCGCTTTCCACCACCTGACGGCGGGCTTCTTCGATCTGCAAGCGCGCCTGATTCGCCGTCTGCTTGGCTTCGCGCACCAGCGCTTCGGGCAGGCCCGCCTGATAGATCGGGATCGTCACCTGCGCGGTGATCGACGCGCTGTCCGTCCGCTTCAGCTCAATGCCGGACGAGCGGCCCGGATCGAGCGTGCGGGTGCCGGTGGCCGACAGACCAACCGACGGCAACAGCTTGCCATATTGTTGATCGACCGCCGCCAGTTGGGCCGATTCCGTGTAGCTTGCCGCCAGAACAATGGGGTTGTTGCTGCGCGCCAACTCCACCAGATCATCCATCGTCTTGGGCAGTTTGAAGGCGGGCTTCGGCGCCTTCAGTTCGCCCGGAGGCGCGCCGATGATCCGCTCGTAGGTCGCGCGCGCGGCCTTGAGTTGCCCCTCCGCCGAGATCTTGGTGGCGACGGCCAAGGCCAAACGCGACTCGGATTGGCTGACGTCGGTGCGGGTGTATTCGCCGACACGGAAGCGATCACGAGCGGCGTCGAGCTGGCGGCGCAACACCTGCTCGTTGTTGGCCTGAAGCTGGTAGACGGCCTGATATTGGACGATGTCCAAATAGGCCTGGGCGGCGGTCAGCAGCACAGACTGCTCGCTGGAAATCAGCGAGGCTCGCTGCGACTCCACCAGACGCTCCGCCCGGCGAACCGCCGGGGCGACGGTGGGGTCATACAAGGATTGCGAGGCGGTGAGGCTCGCGGCCTTGCTGTTCGTTTCCGATCCGCTCGACCCGCCGCTGAACTTGCTGTCGCTGGTCGAACGGTTGACGCCCAGCGTGGCCTTGGCGGTCGGGCGATAGCCGGACAGCGCCTGCGGCACGCTTTCGTCCACCGCGCGCAACCGGGCGCGCTGCGAGCCGAGCGTCGGGTTGTTGGCGTAGGCCTGGGCCAACGCCTGCTCCAGGGACTGGGACCAGGCGACGCCGGACCCGCCACCCAGAGTGACGGTCAGAGTCAGGGCCGTCGCCAAGCAATGGCGCGCAAAACGGCTTCGCACAGTCATCTTCAATAGACCTTCATGTTCGGGTCGATTCGGCGCGCCCAGGAATCCACGCCACCATCGAGATTGATGGCGCGTCCATATCCCTTGGACCGCAGCCACATGGTGACTTGCGCGCTGCGTCCGCCGTGATGGCAGACGACGACGATGTCACGATCCATCGGCAACTCCGCCACCCGTCCCGGCACGCCGTTCATCGGGATCAGCAGACTGCCGTCAATCGCGCACAGCTCATGCTCCCACGGCTCGCGCACGTCCAGAAGAAGGAGGTCGTCCCCCGCCTTGCGGCGACGGTCCAACTCCTCAACCTCGATCTCAAACGGCACAGCCATGGGGATTCACTTTCGCGCAAGCCTACCGACGACGGTAACGCAGAACCGATCAGATGTGAACTGCACGGTTCAGTTCAAGACGCCTTTAGAACACAAACGACGCTTTTTTCTCAAAGCCCGGCAGGGCGTGCGGCTGGGCTTCGAACAAAATACGGCTGGAGAGCACGCCGCCGACGCGCTGGAACAGACGAACTTCGCCGACTCCGCGCGCGTCCTGGACGATGGCGACCAGACGGCCATCCTCGGCGAGCTGGTCGGCCAGAGCCGCCGGAACCTCGGGAATCGTGCCTTCAATGACGATGACGTCATAAGGGCCGCCGTCGGCGTGGCCAGCGGCCATCGGGCCGGTGACGGTCGTGGCGTTGGTCACGCCCTGGGCCGACAGCGCGGCGGCGGCGGCGGCGGTCAAAGCGGCGTCACTGTCCAGCCCGACCACCGACGCGGCGAGCTTGGCCAGAATCGCCGTCGAATAGCCGCCAGCCCCGCCAACGTCGAGAACCCGGTCGCTCTCCTGAACGCCGACATATTGCAGCATCCGGGCGAACACCATCGGCTCCAGCAGATAACGGCCATGGCCGATGGGCAGATCATCATCCACATAGGCGACGCCGCGCGCGGATTCGGGGACGAAGGCCTCCCGTGGCGTTTCGGACAGAGCATCGACGAGGCGATGGTCCGTGACCTTGTTCGGACGAATCTGTCCTTCGACCATGAAAAAACGGGCGGCGGCGAAATCGGTCATGGCGATCGCTTATGGCTTTGTTGTGACGGCGCCGGCACCAAAAGCCGAACAAGGGACGGCTTCCTGCCAACGCGGTTATATACCCGGAAAACCCACAAAAACACAACGCCGCACCGCAGCCAAGAGCGCGATCAATCCGGCGCGCTCCTGTCCACGGGAATCGCTTGAAGTCCTCACGGTGCGGTTAGAACGCTTGCGAGGAACTCGTCGCTGATGGCGGCAAGGCCGCGCTTGACGCGCATGCTCTTCTTTTTGGGTGTTGGGGCCCGTTGGAGCAG